>ERZ1034626.2385-NODE-2385-length-11240-cov-9.773178_pt1 | contig 11240 bp, 9 predicted proteins | sample MGYA00520652_ERZ1034626 | MGnify/ENA primary metagenome ERZ1034626 (study PRJEB33766, sample SAMN09781765) | gut metagenome | biome: gut microbiome | host: Homo sapiens | place: Madagascar | study: EMG produced TPA metagenomics assembly of the PRJNA485056 data... | reverse complement strand
AAACATGGAACGGAACCAGGCAGGAAAGCTGAAATGAAAGGAGAACCTCAATGGACGAGAAAGACTTTGAGCTGCTGGAAGTGCTGGATGAGACACGGAACATCACCCATGCGGCGGATAAACTCTATATGACCCAGTCGGCGCTGTCCAAGCGGATCAAATCCATGGAGCAGGAGCTGGGGGTGGAAATTCTGCTCCGCTCCCGGCAGGGCATCCGCTTTACCCCAGCAGGAGAAAAGGTGCTGGAGCACAGCCGTGCCGCCCTCAAGCAGATGGAGCAGCTGCGCCGCGGGCTGGACGCCATGCAGGGCGAGGTGTGCGGCACCCTGAAAGCGGGCGTGTCGGTCAATTTTTCCTACTACCGCCTGCCGGAGGTGCTGACCGAATACCACAAAAAGTATCCCCGTGTCCGGTTGGATATTGCCACCGGGCACAGCCGCCACCTTTACCAGCAGATGCTGGACGGTACGCTGGACATTGCGGTGCTGCGGGGCGAGTACCCCTGGGACGGCACGCAGTTCCTCCTCTCGCAAGAGGATATCTGCCTGATCTATGCCCGGGAGTATGAGGGAAAGCCGCTCTCGGATTATCTTTATATCGACCACCAGACCGACGCTTCGCTGGGGGCCCAAATGGCCCGCTGGCGGTATGAGAATGGCGTGACCGGGGATACAGGCAGCTTTGTGGTGGACAATATCACCGCCTGCCTGGAAATGGTCAAGCGGGGCCTTGGCTGGGCCCTGATGCCGGAAATCGCGCTGGACAATTTTGATGGCTGTGTCCGGCCCTGCACGTTTGAAAACGGCGAGCCGTTCCTCCGCCGCACCTACATCTTCTGCCAGCGGGATGCCGCTGCTCTGCCGCAGGTGCAGCTGTTTATGGACATGCTCAAGAAAAAGCGCTGAGAGGAGAAAATTTTCATGGAACAAGAAGTATCCCTCATCCAGATGCTGGATGCCCGGGAGCGCCGGGTCTGGCACCAGCAGGAGCTGCTGGGGGCCTATGGCAAGCCGCTGGTCTGCTTTACCATGAACATTGCGGGCCCGGTCAAGGATTCGCCTCTCATCCGCCGGGGCTTTGCCCGGGGGCGGCAATTGCTGGAACGGCAGTTTTTGCGCTGCGGCATCAAACCGCTGAAAATCGACCTCAGCAAGGCTGTGACGGGCCCTGAGGCTTTTTATGTGCTGGACGCGGAACCGCTGACCATCAAGAAACTGACGACGCTGGTGGAGGACGCCAGCCCGCTGGGGCGGCTGTTTGACATGGACGTCCTCCGCCCGGACGGCAAAAAAGTGGACCGGGAAGAATTGCATCTTGAGGGCCGCAAATGCCTCATCTGCGGCGGGCCTGCCAAGGTGTGCAGCAGCCGCCGGGTGCATCCCGTAGCCGAGCTGCAGGCCCGGACGACGGCGATCCTTACCGAGACGATGGATACGCTGGATGCCGCCACGGCTGCCCGGCAGGCGGTGCGGGCCCTTTTGTATGAGGTGACCACTACCCCCAAGCCCGGCCTGGTGGATCGCCGGAACAGCGGCAGCCACACCGATATGGATTCGTTTACCTTTATGAGCAGCGCGGCCTCCCTCTACCCTTATTTTGAGGCCTGCACCCGGGCAGGGCGGAAAACAGCGGACGGCCCGGCCCCGGAGACCTTTGCAGCCCTCCGCCCGCTGGGCTGCGAGGCTGAAGGCGAGATGCTGGCCGCCACCCATGGCGTCAATACCCATAAGGGGGCTATTTTCTCCATCGGCATCGTCTGCGCGGCGCTGGGCCGCCTGGACCGTGCCGTCTGGGCCGACCCGGCCCGCGTGCTGGCGGAAGTCTCGACCATGACAGCCGGGCTGACGGCAAAAGACTTTGCGGGGGTCACGGCCGAGAACGCCGTTACCGCCGGGCAGAAGCTCTATGTGCAGTACGGCATCACCGGGGTGCGGGGGCAGGTGGAAGCAGGTTTGCCCGCCGTGTTGGAGTTTGGTCTGCCCGCGCTGGAAAAAGGGCTGGCCGCAGGATACAGCCTCAATCAGTCCGGCTGCGGGGCGCTGCTGGCAATCATTGCCAACAGCACGGATACCAACCTGATCGCCCGCAGCGACCGTGCGACGCAACTGGCCGTGGTGGAGGAGCTGAAAGCCCTGCTGGCCCGGACGCCTTACCCGGACGAAGCCGCTCTCCGCGCGCTGGATGACCGCTTTATCGCGGCCAACCTCTCGCCCGGCGGCAGCGCTGACCTGCTGGCACTCTGCTACCTGCTCCATTTCTTCAAAACGGAGGTACTGGAAGATGTCTGAATACACCCTCTCGCAGGTGTCGCCCACCGATAAAACCACCCTGGCTGAGATCGACGCCCTTTTGCAGAAAGAGGGCATCCGCCGGGACGGCAATCTGGATTATATCTGTGCCATGTTCGATGAGGATTACCACGTCATCGGCACGGGCAGCTGCTTTGGCAACACCCTGCGGTGCTTTGCCGTCAGCAGCGACCATCAGGGCGAGGGCCTGCTCAACCAGATCATCACCCACCTCATTGAGGTGCAGTGCGCCCGGGGCAACCTCCACCTGTTTTTGTACACCAAGGGTAAAAGCTCCAAATTCTTTGGGGATCTGGGCTTTTACGAGATCGCCCGGGTGGAGGACACCCTCGTCTTTATGGAGAACCGCCGGGATGGTTTCGGGGCCTACCTGCGCGGCCTCGAAAAGACCAAAACCGAGGGCAGCTCTGCCGCGCTGGTCATGAACGCCAACCCCTTTACGCTGGGGCACCAGTATCTGGTGGAAACGGCGGCTGCCGCCTGTGATACCCTCCATCTGTTTGTCGTCAGCGAGGACGCCAGCCTGGTGCCTTTTGCAGTCCGCAAGCGGCTGGTGGCCGAGGGGGTGCGGCATCTGTCCAACGTCGTTCTGCACGACAGCGGCCCCTATATCATCTCCAACGCCACGTTCCCGAGTTATTTCCTGAAAGACGAAACCGCCGTGATCGAGGGCCACGCAAGGCTCGACCTGGCCGTTTTTACCAAGATCGCGGCGGTATTGAACGTGACCGCCCGCTATGTGGGCGAGGAGCCTGCCAGCCAGGTGACGGGCCTGTACAATCAGATCATGAAAGAGCAGCTGCCCAAGGCGGGCATCAACTGCATCATTGTGCCCCGTAAACAGGCCGGGGGAAAGGCCATCAGCGCCTCCACCGTCCGCCAGTGCCTGCAGAACGGCGATTGGGCCGGGCTGGAAACGCTCCTGCCCAAAACCAGCCTGGACTATTTCCGCAGCCCGGAGGCAGCCCCGGTGCTGGAACGCATCCGCAGGGCGGGCAATGTGGTGCACTATTAAAAATAAAAGGGCCTGCCGGAAAAGAACCGGCAAAAAATTTTAGCCCCGGATTGACAAGCCCGGGGCAAACGCATACAATAGAACCGATAAAAGGGAGTAAAGGGCGCACCGCAGACCCGGAGCGGTGCACTGCATGGCAGCGTCAGCACGGTGGAGACACCCGATGTCATGTGTTCGCTTGAGACTTTTGTCACAGTGATGAATTTGCTGTGGCAGGGGTCTCTTTTTTGTTTCCTGCCGCAGGTTCCGGGCATGTTTTGGAGGAAACAACATGGACTTACTCGCAACGTTCGTCAGCCTGTTTTCCAACTTTGGAAACCTGACCTGGCAGATGGTGGTCATGTGGGCGGTGGGCGCACTGCTCATCTACCTGGCCATCGCGAAACAGATGGAGCCAAGCCTGCTGCTGCCCATGGGCTTCGGCGCCATCCTGGTCAACCTGCCCCTCTCCGGGGCCATCACCCAGGGGGACACCGTAGGCCCCATCTCGGCCCTGTTTGAGGCGGGGATGAGCAACGAGCTGTTCCCGCTGCTGCTCTTCATCGGCATTGGCGCCATGATCGATTTCGGCCCCCTGCTGGAAAAGCCCTGGCTCATGCTCTTTGGCGCGGCGGCCCAGTTCGGCATCTTTTTCACCCTCTTTGCGGCGGGCTTCTTCTTTGACCTGAACGACGCCGCGTCCATCGCCATCATCGGCGCGGCCGACGGCCCCACGGCCATCTTTGTGGCCAATGTGCTGGGCTCGAAGTATCTGGGCGCCATCATGGTGGCTGCCTACAGCTACATGGCGCTGGTGCCCATCGTCCAGCCCCCGGTCATCCGCCTGGTGACGACCAAAGAGGAGCGCTGCATCCGGATGCCCTACGAGAAAGGAAGCGTCAGCCGCCTGACCCGCATCCTGTTCCCCATCGTGGTCACCGTCATTGCCGGGCTGGTGGCCCCGGCCAGCGTGGCGCTGGTGGGCTTTCTGATGTTCGGCAACCTGCTGCGGGAGTGCGGCGTCCTCAACAGCCTGAGCGAGACGGCGCAGAACGTGCTGGCCAACCTCATCACCATCGTGCTGGGGCTCACCGTGGCGGGGCAGATGACGGCGGAGCAGTTCGTCCGGCCCGATACCCTCCTCATCCTGGCGCTGGGGCTGGTGGCGTTCGTGTTTGACACCGTGGGCGGCGTGCTCTTTGCAAAGCTGCTCAACCTCTTCCGGCCGGAGGGGAAGAAGATCAACCCCATGATCGGCGCGGCGGGCATCTCGGCTTTCCCCATGAGCGGCCGTGTGGTCAACAAGATGGGCCTGGAAGAGGACAACCAGAACTTCCTGCTCATGTATTCCATCAGCGTCAACGTCTCGGGCCAGATCGCCTCGGTGATCGCAGGCGGCCTGATCCTGACCCTGCTGGGCGCGTAAAGAAGGAGGAAACCATCATGCTGGAACTGAATCTGCTTTCCTGGGAGACCACCCTGCCCATCCTGCTCATCGGGATGCTGGGCATCTTCCTGGTCATCGGCGTCATTGTGCTGGCGGTGACCCTGCTGGGGAAGTTTACAAAGTAAAAATAAAAGAGGCTGTTGCACCATTTTGCAACAGCCTCTTTTGTTTTGCAAATCAGGTCTCAGGAGCTGCTTTCACGGCATTCAAAAATTCCCGGATCTTCTCGACCTGGATCTGAGCCACGGCCCGGCCGGTCTCATAGACGCGGCGCAGCTGGGCGGGGTCCCGCTCCATGGCACCGATCTCCAGCGGGATGGGCGGGCGGATGACATAATCCTTGCCGGCCTGCTCCAGCATCGAGATGTAGCTCAGGGTCTCGTTATACCGCTCATGGCGATCCGCCACAGCCTCCACAAAGGCGGGGTAGCGGAAATATCTGGCCCGGATGGCGGGCAGGAATTTGTTCTTCTTTTTGGTGTAGCCCTTGGGCTGGGTCAGGATGATGAGATTGCGCTTGTACCCGATGGACTCAAAGAACCGCACCGGGATGGAGTCCGCCACGCCGCCGTCCAGCAGGCCGTAATGGCCGATCTTGACGATCTTTGCCGCCAGCGGCATGGAAGCCGAGGCTTCCATCCAGCGCACATCCTCGGCGTCGCCCTTGCGGCACTTATGATAGATGGGCTCGCCCGTTTTCACATCGGTGCAGACCACAAAGAAATCCATGGGGGAGGCGGCAAAGGCTGCCTCGTTGAACGGATCCAGCTTTTCGGGCACCTCGTGGTAGCAGAACTGCTCACTGTACAGGTTGCCCGTTTTGAGCAGATTTTTAAAGCTGGCGTAGCGCTTATCGTTGCAGTACTCGGTGTTGTAGCGGATGACGCGGCCGATCTGGTGTGATTTGTAGTTGCAGCCAAACACCGCGCCGGCCGACACGCCGATCGCACCGTCGGTCACAAGGCCGTTCTCCATCAGAACGTCCAGCACGCCCGCCGTGAACATGCCCCGCATGGCACCGCCTTCCATGATCAATCCTGTTTTCATACGGGTCCACTCCTTCTCCCCGGCGGCTGGTTCGTTGCAAAACAGCCGCACCCTGTTGGCCGGGGCAGCACAGAATCCCCCGGCTGATTGCTTCCAGTATACTCGAATTTTTCCAGAAAACAAGCCCGCAGGCCGGAAAAATCGCCCCCGGACGCAAAAGAACGATCAAAGTCATACTCTTTGGAGCTAAGACTGAAATTCCATGCGCTTTTTTGTCAAATTTGGGTATAAAACACCTTGCAAACCCCGGGTGGTTCCGGTATACTTGGTAAAATAAAAATTGAGAGTCACTGGGAGGAACGTGCAGAGTTATGAAAATGCTGGAAGATCGCATCCGCAAGGACGGCATTGTCCGCGAGGGCAATGTGCTCAAGGTAGACAGTTTCATCAACCACCAGATGGACATCCCGCTGTTCAAGGAGATGGCCCGGGAGTGGAAGCGCCTGTTTGATGGCAAGCCCATCAACAAGGTGCTCACCATCGAGGCCAGCGGCATTGGCATTGCCGCCGTGGTGGCCAGCGAGTTCAACGTGCCGGTGGTGTTTGCCAAAAAGTCCATGAGCATCAACCTGGATTACGATAACTACGAGACCAAGATCCAGTCTTTTACCCACAAGAAGATCTACAACGTCATCGTCTCCAAAAAGTTCCTCACCCCGGAGGACCATGTCCTCATCATTGACGATTTCCTGGCCAACGGCTGTGCCCTGATGGGCCTGCTGGAGCTGGCACAGGAGGCCGGTGCCACCGTGGAGGGCATCGGCATTGCCGTGGAAAAAGGTTTCCAGCAGGGCGGCGAGCTCATCCGCAGCAAGGGCTACCAGCTGGAGAGCCTTGCCATCGTGGACGCCATGGACAGCAAGACCGGCGAGATCACGTTCCGCGAGCAGCCGCAGCAGAGCTGAAAATCCAGCAGCACATGTTATCATATCCGCAGGACCGCTTCGGCGGTCTTTTCTTTTTGCTCGGATTCAGGCACCGTTAAAACTGTCGCCATCTTCAGGCAGGTCGGCGGCAGTCTCCGCCGTGGGGGCTGGCTGCTCCGGGACGGCGGCGCGGGGGATGCCTTTGGATACCAGCGTCTGTTCCAGAACCTCGGCGCAGACGGGAGCCGAGAGGCTGCCGCCTGCCGTCGTCCAGCTGTGGGGCTCATCCAGGCAGACCAGGCAGAGGAACCGCGGGTCGTCGATGGGGGCCACGGCCACAAAGCTGGCAATGCGGGCCTTTTCGTCGGCGCTGTCCAGCTTCTGGCTGGTGCCGCTCTTGCCGCCCACCCGGTAGCCGGAGATCTGCGCGTTGCGTCCGCCGCCGTACAGAACAACGGCTTCCATCATCTCCCGCATGACGGCGGAAGTCTCCGGCTGGATCACCTGCTGTTTGCACACAGGGTCCCGGTGTTCCAGCACCGTGCCGTCCGGGGCCAGAATGTCCGATACGAGGTAGGGCTGCATCAGTTTTCCGCCGTTGACCACTGCGCACACGGCGGCGGCCATTTCCAGATAGGAGATCTTGCTGCTTTGCCCGAAGGCGCAGGAGGCCAGCTCCACCGGCCCCATACGGTCGGCGGTGTAGTACAGGCTCTTTTTCGGCTCGGCGGGCAGGTCGATGCCGGTGGGCTCCCGCAGGCCAAAGGCTGCAAAATAATCACAGAACGCCTCTTTGCCCAGCCTTGCCCCGATCTGGATGAAGCTCTGGTTGCAGGAGTTTTCCAGTGCCTGGGTCACGGTCTGGGCCCCGTGGCGCTTGTGGTTGGCGCAGTGGAACCGGGTGCCTGCTACCGAGATGAACTCCCCGCAGTAAAAGCTGGAGCTTTTGGAGATGGCCCCGGCATCCAGCGCCGCCGCGCAGGTGATGAGCTTGAAGACGCTGCCCGGCTCGTATAAATCGCTGACGGCCTTGTTCCGCCACTGGGTCTGCTGGGCCAGCTGCAAAGCTGCCTTGCGCTCGTCGCCGGTCAGGGCGTCCACCATGCTCCGGGCGGCCTTGTCGGCCAGCACGCGGGGCTGGTTGGGGTCGTAGGAGGGGGTGGTGGACATGGCCAGCACGGCCCCGGTGTTCACGTCCATCACGATGCCCACGGCGCGCGCCGCCACATGATGCTCCTTGACCGCATAATCCAGCGCGTTTTCAAGGTAATGCTGGATGTTGGCATCGACAGTCAGCCGCAGGCCGCTGCCTTCCAAGGGCACTTTTTCGGTCTCGTAGCTCTGCTCCAGTGTGTAGCCCCAAGCGTTGACGGCGGTGAGCACCACACCATTCTGCCCGGTGAGCACATCGTTATATTTCAGCTCCAGCCCGCTCACACCGGCGTTGTCTACATTGGTAAAGCCCAGCACGCTGGCCAGAAATTCCCCCTCCGGGTACCAGCGCTTGGAGTCCTGATTGATGCGGATGCCGGTGATGCCGTTCTCTTCACAAAAATCCCGCACGCGGTCGGCGGTGTCGCGCTCCACGCGGTAGCGCAAAAGGCAGTCGTTGGAGGTGCGGTCACTGAATTTTTCCAGCAGCTTCGCTTCGTCCAGCTCCAATATTTCCGCAAGGCCCTGCGCGGCAAGGCTGAGCTTTTCCTCCGGCATCTCGCGCGGGGAGGCCCGCAATGTCCAGCAGCTGCTGTTGGCGGCAAGCAGTACACCGTCGGCGCTGTAGATGCGGCCCCGGTCGGCAGGCACCACAGTATCGCGCAATTGCTGGCCGAGGGCACGGTTCGTATACCAGCCGCCCGCAAACAGCTGCAGATACGCCAGCCGCGCGGCCAGCCCCGCAAAGCAGACGCAGCACATCAACGCGGCCACCAGCCGTGCCCGGGCACGGAATGCCCGTTCCGGCAGGGTGCGCAAGGGGCGCGGCTCCGGTTTTGGCATGGCAGGCACCTCCTTCTCTGGGCAAGTGTATGCGCCGGTGTGCCGGGGATATGACTAACCGGCACCGCCGCCGCGTACAATAAAGGAACGGAGGTGATACGGATGCACAAAGCTGCTGCCCATGCAAAGCGCGGCCTGCCGCTGCGGCATCTGCCGGCCATGGACCTGCCGTTTCTGGTGCTGGTGCTCACGCTGGTGGGCTTTGGCCTTGTAATGCTGGGCAGTGCCAGCAGTGCAGTGGCGCTGTACCGGCGGGGCGATGCTTTTGCCTACCTGCGGCCGCAGCTGCTGTATGCTGCGCTGGGCATCGGGGCCATGTGGGTGGCAAGCCGGGTGGACTACCATATTTACCACAAGCTGGCATGGCCGCTGCTGGCGCTTTCAATGGTGTTGCTGACGGCGGTGCTGTTCATGCCGGAGTACAACGGCTGCAAGCGCTGGCTGGTGCTGCCGGGCTTGGGCACACTGCAGCCCAGCGAGATCGCCAAATTTGCGGTGGTGCTGGTGTTTGCGCATATCATTGCGCTCAACCACGACCGCATGGGCAGCTTTGCGGTGGGGGTGCTGCCCTTTGCACTGGTGCTGGGAGCGGTGGCGGTGCTCATGCTGCTGGAACCGCACCTCTCCGGCACCGTGCTCATTTTGGGCATCGGCGCGGTGCTCATGTTCGTGGGCGGCACCGGCCTCAAGTGGTTCGTGCTGGCCGGGGCGGGCGGTGCAGCGGCCATTGGAGCTGCCATCATCATTATGCCGGACCTTGTGCCCTACGCGGCCAGCCGTCTCAGCTCATGGCTGGACCCCTTTGCCGACCCGCTGGGCGACGGCCACCAGACCATCCAGAGCCTGTATGCCATCGGCTCCGGCGGGGCTGCCGGGCTGGGGCTGGGCAACAGCCGCCAGAAACATCTGTTCGTGCCAGAGCCCCAGAACGATTTTATTTTTTCCATCGTTTGCGAGGAGCTGGGCTTTGTGGGGGCCTGCGCCGTGGTGGGGCTGTTCGTGCTGCTGCTCTGGCGGGGAATCACGCTGGCGGCCCATGCGCCCGATCGTTTCGGGGCACTGCTGGTGGTCGGCTTCACGGTGCAGGTGGCCCTGCAGGCCGTGCTGAACATGGCCGTTGTGACCAACACCATCCCCAACACAGGCATCAGCCTGCCGTTTTTTTCCTCCGGCGGCACCAGCCTCATGATGCTGCTGGGCGAGATGGGGGTGGTGCTTTCCGTCTCAAGAGGGGAAACGTGAAAATTCCTCTAGTTGGCTCCCCTGATAGGATAGACTCCCTCCGGCCGGAGGGAGATGTCGCGTTAGCGACAGAGGGAGGACGGCTGGACGTGCCAGAGCGCGGCCTGAGAGGTTTCATTTGAAATAAACTTGAACAAATGACGCACCAAATTCTTGTGGAATCAGACGGATTGACATTTCGCGCTCCCTTTGCATAGCCTGTGGTATCTTTTGCGGAATGGGGGCTGCGGATATGGCACAGAGCGCGGAACAGATCGTGGTAACGGGTGGGTGGCCTTTGAACGGAACGGTCCGCATCCCGGCAGCAAAAAACAGCGTCCTGCCGCTTCTGGCGGCCGCGCTGCTCTGCCAGCGGCCAGTCCGGCTGCGGGGCGTGCCAAGGCTCTCGGACGTAGAGTGCAGCCTTGCGCTGCTGCGGGGCGCGGGCTGCACGGCCCAGTGGCAGGGCAGCGATGTGGCGCTCTCCGGCAGCCCGGTCCAGAGCACCCTGCCGGGGCAAACAGCGGCACAAATGCGGGCTTCCATTCTCTTCTGCGCGCCGCTGCTGGCACGGCTTGGCCGGGCGGAGACCGTACTGCCCGGCGGGTGCAGGATCGGCTCCCGCCCCATTGACCTGCACCTGACGGGTCTGGCGCGGATGGGGGTGCAGGAGCTGGACGCCGGGCCGGGGCGGCTGGTGCTGCTGGCTCCCTCCGGCCTGCATGGGGCAGAAATCACCCTGCGGTTCCCCAGTGTGGGGGCCACCGAGACGCTTTTGCTGGCGGCGGCCTGCGCCCGGGGCCGCACCGTGCTGCGGGGAGCCGCGCGGGAGCCGGAGGTCGCGGACCTGGCCGATTTCCTCAACCGGTGCGGCGGCAGTGTGGAGGGGGCGGGAAGCTCCACGCTCATCATTGAGGGGCGGAGGGCGCTGGGCGGGTGCGTGTTTTCGCCCCTGCCGGACCGCATTTTTGCCTCCACGCTGGCCTGTGCGGCGGCCGCCGCCGGAGGCCGGGTGGAACTGACCGGATGCAGCCCGGAGCTCTATGCCCCGGTGCTGGAAATTCTGGCACAAATGGGCTGCCGGGTGGAGCGCGGCGGGGAGAGCGTGCAGGTGGCCCGGTTTGGGCGGCTGTACGGTGCGGGTCGGGTGTTCACCGGAGTATACCCGGCATTGGCCACCGATGCCGCCCCGCCGCTGGCGGCAGCCATGCTCTGTGCGGAGGGCGAAAGCAGTATTGAGGATGTGATCTTTGAGCGGCGGTTTGCCTGCGCGGAGGGCTTTGCGGCCTTGGGCGCGAACGTCCGGGTGGCAGAGCGCACCTTGTATGTGCAGCCGGGCGGGGCGCTGCACGGGGCAAAGC
>ERZ1034626.2383-NODE-2383-length-11247-cov-5.257148_pt1 | contig 11247 bp, 8 predicted proteins | sample MGYA00520652_ERZ1034626 | MGnify/ENA primary metagenome ERZ1034626 (study PRJEB33766, sample SAMN09781765) | gut metagenome | biome: gut microbiome | host: Homo sapiens | place: Madagascar | study: EMG produced TPA metagenomics assembly of the PRJNA485056 data... | reverse complement strand
GAGTAATTTTATCTTACATCAGTTTGGAGGTTTACACAAACTTTGGGATGCTCCCAGTCAGGGATAAAAAGAATCCGTGCTGATCAGGCACGGATTCTTTTTATCAGGTTCATGACAATAGAATATTCACAAAGCATTAACGGATGGTTTAGTTTAACATATTTAAAAACTGTGTAATTCTTGGAATATTACTCTGCTCAAGTTCGGTGTAAGTTCCTTCTTTTAAGATTTTTCCCTCATCAAAAAAGACGACTTTATCTGCGACTTCTCTGGCGAAAGACATCTTGTGTGTAATGATCACGATGGTCTGTTTTTCGTCGACTAATCTGCGGATGATATTTAAGACTTCCACTTCAAGTTCCGGGTCTAACGCACTGGTAGGTTCATCAAAAAGCAGAAGTTCCGGTTTCATCGCGAGTGCCCTTGCAATGGCAATACGCTGCTGCTGACCGCCGGAGAGCTGCCCCGGATAAGCATCGCGCTTATCGGATAAACCGACTTTCTCTAAAAGAGATAACGCTTCTTTTTCGCATTCACTTCGGTCTTTCTTTAAGATGGTGATAGGACCTTCCATAATATTTTCCAGCACCGTTTTGTGAGGAAAAAGCTGAAAGTTCTGGAATACCATACCGGTTTTCATGCGGATATTCCGGATCTCGTTGCCGCTGTACTTTACTTTCTGTCCTTCATGAAAGGTCATAGAGGAACCGTTTACATTCACGGTGCCGCTGTCCGGGATTTCAAGCAGATTGATACAGCGTAACAGTGTTGTCTTACCGGAACCGGATGGCCCGATCAGGACGGTGGTTTTATTTTTGGGGATCTCTAAGGAGACACCTTTTAAGATCTGGTTATTGTCAAATGATTTATAAATGTTATCCAAAGAATACATATGCTACCTCTACTTTCCGACACGCAGTTTTTTCTCGATCCATTTCTGCAGTCCGGTCAACAGCGTACAGAAAAGAAGGTAAATGAGTGCAACTTCGATATAGATCCAAAGGTATTCGAGTGAGCTTGCTGCGGCTTCCTGTGCTTTACGGAACATCTCACCGATCATGATCGTAGATGCAAGGGAAGTATCCTTGACAAGACCGATAAAGGTGTTAAAAAGCGGTGGTATGGATACGGTAGCAGCCTGCGGAATGATGATACGGCGGAATGTCTGCTGGTAACTCATGCCGAGGGAATAGCCGGCTTCCCACTGACCTTTGTTAATGGAAAGGATTGCAGCGCGGATCGTCTCTGCGGAGTAGGCACCTACATTTAAGGAGAGTGCCGAGATACAGGCAACCCACTTGTTGATGCCAAGGGGATTACAAATACCCCAGTACATGATAAATAACTGTACCAGCAGAGGGGTTCCGCGGAATACCCAGATATAGATTCCGGCGATCTGTTTTAATACCGGTATTTTGTTGATAATAAAAAGTGCACACAGCACGGCAATGATGACACCGATCGCAAAGGATACCAGTGTCAGGGGAATCGTGTAAAGCAGGCCCTGTCTTAGCATTGGCCAGAATGCATTTTTCATCAGTTCCGCTTGTCTTGCTGTAATAATACCCGCTGTCAGGTATGCATATGATCCCATGAGTTTTCTCCTGTAACGATAGTAATTCATGACAATAGAACGATATAGTACATTCTATTGCCATGTTTAAATTCTATATATTAAGGCTGAGATACGTCTAAGCCAAAGTATTTCTCAGAAATTTCTTTGACTGTTCCATCTGCGATTAATGCGTCAATGGCGGTGTTAATTTTCTCAACTAATTCATCATTGCCTTTTTTCAACATTACGGCACTTGCATTTACGTCATCTGATTCAGCAACAATCTTTGTGGATTCGTCGCCGCCCTTCTGCTGTTTCCAGTAAGCATAGGTCAGCTCATCATTGATAGCACAATCAGCTTCGCCACTTAAAACACATTCCATGGCAAGTGCGAATTTATCCTGCCCGACGATTTCAGCACCATAGCTTTTGGCAATTTCATTGAAGTTTGATGTAAGTCCTTCTGCGGCTTTTTTGCCGTTCACATCTTCAAAAGAAGTGATATCGGTGTTGTCAGCAGCAACAATGAGAACCGGTCTTGTATAAATATACGGTGTAGAAAAGTCATATTTTTCTTTACGCTCGTCGGTAATGGTTACCTGATTCATAACTGCATCAAAATTACCGGCATCAAGTGCAGCAGTGATGGAATCCCACTCTGTTTCAACAAATTCAACATCATATCCCATTTTTTCACCGATCGCATTTGCCATATCAACCTCAAAACCGGTTAAAGTACCATTTTCATCGTGGTAGGTGTATGGAGCATAAGTTCCCTCCATGCCGACAGTTAATACAGGTTTTTCAGCAGAATCAGCAGAACCAGTGGATTCGGTTGAAGTTTCAGCTGTGTTCTGTGTATTGTCAGCTGTATTATTTGCAGAATTATCAGCTGTATTGCTGTCAGAACCGCATGCTGCCATTCCTGTGGCTAAAACGGCTGTCAGTAAAATTGAAATCACTTTTTTCTTCATAAAACTTGTCCCTTTCTTTTTTTCATAATCTCCATCTTTTTCTTAATTCATACTATTCTGATATGATTTAGAAAAGATTATACTTTTATCAGATAATGATGTCAAGTGATTTGCAAAGAAAACATTTTTGTTTGTAAAAAAATACGGTAACAACCATGCTATACAGGAGAAATGAAGTTATTCCTGTATCGGAGAAAGAAAGTTTTTCAGTTCTTCAATCGGGATCGGTTTTGAAAATTTGAATCCCTGCAGATAGTCTGCATGACTGTTTACACAAATTTCTTCCTGTTCGTCTGTTTCCACGCCCTCATAGAGTACTTTATATCCGAGTTTTTCAAAAGCAGTGGAAAAGTAGTTCAGGATAAACTGGGAATTTTCATCCTTATTTGCCATCAGAAGAAGGCTGCGGTCAAATTTTACAACATCAAGTTTTAAGCTAAGAATCCGGTCAAAATTAGAATATCCGGTTCCAAAATCGTCGAGGTAAGTACATACACCGAGGGATTTAAACTGCATTACACGGTCAAGAACGAGTTCGTATTCGGTATCGTTGCGGCTCTCGGTCAGTTCCACTGCGATGGTATGAAAATCAACACCGTTTCTTTCTACGATCTGCCGGAACTCTTCCATAAAATTTTTGTTGGAGAGCTCTGAAATGGAAAGATTTACGGAAACACGGGAGAGCGGGTAACCTTCATCCTGAAATTCCCGGATCGCACGGCAGGTCTTATTTAAAATGATCATGCTTAATTTGTGGATATAGCCATTCTTTTCAGCGAGCGGAATAAACCGGTTTGGATATACCATGCCGGTGTCCTTTAGTTTCAGACGCATCAGTGCTTCTGCGGTGTCATAATTGCCGGCATTTACGTTGCGGACCGGCTGGCAGTATACAAGAACTCTTTCGTCATCAAGGGAACCGTTTTCTGCAATATCTTTTAACTGCGCCGAGAGATATTTCATATCATGAAAACTTTTATAATCGGCGGTGTCGCAGGAGCGGAAATTATTTAGTTCCATCGGTTCTGCAAAGAAGTTAAAAAGTTCGTAAAACTGCTCTAAGTTTTCACAGAAATCCAGATGATTGAACATAACGATCTTATAAGGCAGTTTATAAGTTTCAAAATGGCGTTTAAAGTCATTCTGGATCATATCCTGTGCGATTTTATCTGCATTCCGGATGTCACTGACATCAATTGCAAGAACAAAAAAATCTGTAGATGGGTGGAAGAGGAGTCCGTTTTTAAAGTAGCCGTTCCAGAAGTTGAAAAAAAGTTTGCCAAGCTCATCCGGCATCACATATTCGGAATCAGTGTCGAAACGGAGACACATATAATAAGTAGAAATTTGAATTGACGCCTGCTGGTTTAAATATTCGTTTAGGGAATCAGCATTCAGGGCCCCTGTCTTGATACTGTAAGAACTTCCATGTACCATATAAAGGATTACCATGATCGGCAGGAGAAAGGTGATGGCAAGGAAGGTATTGCTGCCAAAATGGTTTTCTGCACAGACGAGAAAAACACAGATGAACTGTACGATCACGAGCATATGGAATAAACTTGTTGGAATGCGTTTATGATAGTAAAGTAACAGGAAAAAAATAAACGCCATATAAATCCCGTAAGCAATCGTAAACGGTTTTAAATAAAGGTTATCATGCCATGCACCTGAGCTGTCCCGGTAGAAACTGTAACCCAATACAGGTGACAGTGCATCCACAACGGCAAAAATGATATATAAGGAATATAGGAAAATATTCATGATATGTCCTGTTTTTCCCGGAATACCAATCAAAATCTTTAAATAAGCCGCATACAGACAAAAAATGAGCAGCAGGCTTGAATGATATATTGCACGCAGAATACATAAAGTGGTATCACTGTCGAAATACAGTACAGTATAGTAAAAGCAGGAATTGCTGAAGGCTGCAATCAGCAAAAGCGCGATGCAGGTGCGAAAAAGCAGAAAAAGTCTGCTGCGGCGGATAAATGTCTCCCGGAGAAGCAGTAAAAGTAATATACATAAGATCACGAGAATCATATCTACAGCGGGAGTGTACCCGTTGATCAAAAAAGCGTTGGATAATATTTTTGGTTGCAGATTCATAATTTCATTCCCCTGTAATCAGATTAAAAGTAATTTAGCCGAACAAAAATTATACCATAATATGGGAAAAATGTCACGGGAGCGCACATGTTAATGTTGACCAAAATGACAGTATGAATGTCATAAAAATGTCACAAAAATGCATGCTCAGGTTGACGTTAAGACAGCAAAGTTATAAAATAAAAAAGCGCAACCGATTGCGCTATATTGGAGAGAAAGAATGTTGCTGAAGCAGTCAGCCGCAGGTACCTTAAGAATATAGAGAATCGTGGAAAAAAGAGCAAATTTATGGAGGGGAGTGTGAAAAAATTTTTTCACACACAGAAAAGGTGAACATTATGAAAAAACAGGTTTACAGAAAACTACTGGCGGCATGTGTCAGCGTAAGTCTTGGAACTGTTCTTCTGGCAGGATGTGGGGATTCTGCCGGAACGACAGGGACAAAGACAGAAGACGTTTCTTTAACGACAGAAGCACAGAATGAAGCCCGGACAGCGGATGTATCAGAGGCACAGCAGGAATCAGAAACACAGACAGAAGTACAGGAGAACAATACATCGGAAGATGTGGTTGAGCCGGTGGGAGAAGTTACAACATTCACGCTGCCGGACGGACCGGAGGAGTCTGATATTTTTGTGCAACCGGTTGCAGACATTTCGGATGACTTTATCCGGGGCATGGATGCATCCGCAGTTCTTTCTGTGGAAAACAGCGGGGCTGTGTATTATGGCTACGATGGAAAAGAGCAGGATGTGTTTGAGACACTTGCACAGTCCGGAGTCAATTATATCCGCCTGCGTGTATGGAATGATCCGTATGACGAGAACGGCAATGGCTATGGCGGCGGAAACAATGATCTGACGACTGCCATGAAACTTGGTGTGCGTGCAGCCAGATACGGAATGAAGGTCTGCATTGATTTGCACTATTCAGATTTCTGGGCAGATCCGAAAAGACAGCATGCACCGAAGGCATGGAAAGGTATGACAGTCGATGAAAAGAGTGATGCACTCTATGATTATACGACAGAGAGCCTTGGAAAGCTGTTAGATGCCGGTGTGGATGTCGGGATGGTGCAGATCGGAAATGAGATCAATAACGGTATGTCCGGGGAAACAGATGTGGATGCCGTGATGCAGCTTTTAAATTCCGGAAGTAAGGCAGTGAGAGAAGTGGCAGAGTCTTATGGAAAAGACATTAAAGTTGCCGTACATTATACGAACATTGAGGATAATGACCAGATCGATACGATGGCAGCAAATTTAAAAGATGCCGGTGTGGACTATGATATGTTTGGTCTTTCCTTCTATCCGTTCTGGGACGGAACCAACGAAAATATGCAGAACGTAGCAAAACTGATCGAGGATAAGTACGGAAAAGAAGTATATATTGCAGAGACTTCTTACTGTTATACATCTGAGGATGGAGACGGTTTTAGCAACAGCCTGAAAGGAACCGATGACCTGACAGACGGTTACGGTGCAACGGTACAGAGTCAGGCAACAGTGATCCGTGATATCTGTGCAGCCGCAAATGAGGCCGGAGTGGAAGGTGTCTTTTACTGGGAAGGCACATGGATCCCTGTCGGATCAGCCGATGCGGATAATTCCGCTCTGTGGGAGAAATACGGAAGCGGCTGGGCAAGCAGTTATTCGGCTGAGTATGACCCGGATGATGCAGGGTTATACTATGGAGGCTGTTCCTGGGACAATCAGGCAATGTTTGATTTTACCGGACACCCACTGGCTTCTTTGAATGTATTTAAGTATTTAAAATATGGCGCAACAGCGCCACTTGCAGTTGACTATATCCCGGATGTTTACGTCTCCTGCAATGTAGGCGAAGATCTGGTTCTGCCGGAGAGTATTGATGCTGTATACAATGACCGTTCACAGAATAAAAAACAATCTGTAAGCTGGAATGAGACACAGATGAAGGCAATCGATACCACGAAAGCCGGCAGTTATGAGATCGAAGGGGCATTGGAAGAGGGAACCACTGTTACCGCGCATGTGGAAGTGGAAATGGTAAATTATGCGGTCAATCCAGGTTTTGAAGATAAAAACCGTTCAATGTGGAAAGTCTCTTATGAAGGGGAAGCCGATCCGACTGATTATCAGGTAAAAGCGGATGATGCACATTCCGGTGAGACCGCATTTCACTTCTGGTCCGGGGATTCGGATATGGAATTTTCCATTGAGCAGGAAGTGACCGGTCTGGAGAATGGAACGTATCAGTTGTCTGTATTTTCACAGGGCGGTGATATGTCATCGGATGCGTCCATGGAACTGTATGCAGTGACTGCAGATGGCGGGCAGACGGCTCCGTTTATGCTGACCACCTACAATGACTGGCAGAATCCGACGATTAAGGAGATTAAGGTTACGGATGGAACGGTTAAGATCGGGGTACGGTTCCAGTGTAACGTGGGCAGCTGGGGAACAGTGGATGATTTCACACTGAACCGGATTTCGGACTGATGATTATGAATAAAAAGCATGTTTGTTTCAGGATGAATATTCTGTGGCAGGCGTGCTTTTTATTTAGGAGCGCTTAATATGATACAGTGGTGGCAGCAGATTTTGCCGATTTGGAATGCGAAGCATCGGCAAAATCCGTTACTGGAACGAGGTACGAGTGAACAGTAACACGTTAAAATCAGGTTCGGACAGATTTCTGGCATAATTTCTAGATATTCCCATTTATTTGTGATACACTGGAACAAAAGCGTATCGTAAATTTTTTACAGAGAGGATAAAAAGTTATGCAGGATTATGATGAGAGTTTTTTTATTGCGAAAGCAAACAAGAGGGCGAGTATCACGTGGTTTGTACTTTTGCTGATAGCGTCTGTGTTTTACGGAATAAAAGTCGGCAGGGGACAGTTAAAGGAAGCGTATTTTACAGGCTTTTTTGTTGCAGGCTGGCTGTCGTATCTTGGCGGCAGGATCTTACTGAGATTTAAGCATGCTGACAGTCTGCGGTATAAATGGGTGGTAGGACTTGGCTACCTGATATTTTATGCGGTAATCGCCTGGACGTCATTGGATAAAGTTTCCTATGTATTTATTTTACCGCTGGTATGTATTCTGATCCTTTATAAAGATCCGAAGTTTATCCGTACGATGATGGTTATCACATTGTTTGTACTGATTTCAAGTAACCTGTATAAAGGTCTGGCAAAAGGAATGATGGATTTCGTTGCAAGCGAGGAATGTGTCCTGCAGTTTGCAATTGTGATCTGCTGTTATGGATGTACCAATATGGCAATCGCCCATCTGGTACAATCGGATGGTGCATTGACGGCTTCTATCAAATCTAATCTGGCGCGCGTCGTACAGACTGTGGAGCAGGTCAAAGAGGCGAGCAATGAGATCGTGGACGGTGTAACGGTTGTGAGGGAACTTGCAGATGAGAACCGCACCGGCGCTAATGATGTCATGAATGATATGAAAAATCTTGCGGATAACAATGGAGTGCTCAATGATAAAACACTTTCCTCTGTTGAGATGACCAATGTGATCGATACGCAGGTAAAAAATGTTGCCGGTCTCATGGAGCAGGTGGTACAGCTCATCGGGGCATCGGTGGATCATGCCAATATCAGCGCGGAAGAGCTGGTTGAGGTGGTGGAGATTACCAATAAGATGGCGACACTTTCCAAAGAAGTAGAGCAGGTGCTTGAGGACTTTAAGGCTGAGTTTAAGAATGTAAAAGAAGAGACCAGTACGATTGAAGGTATCACTTCAAAGACAAATTTACTTGCTTTAAATGCATCCATCGAGGCAGCGAGAGCCGGAGAAGCCGGCAAGGGATTTGCGGTAGTTGCCAATGAGATCCGCGAGCTGAGCAGTGGAACACAGGCTTCCTCCAACAGTATTATGGAAGCATTGTCAAGACTCGAAGCAATTTCCGAGAAGATGATGAAGTCCATCTCAGAGACCGTGGAACTGATCCAGGTTAATATTGAAAAAGTATCGAATGTCAACCAGAGTGTGACAAATATTACAAACGATGCGACAAGCCTTGGCGAAAACATCAAGGTCGTAGACAGCGCAGTCAAAGAAGTGGAGACATCCAACCAGACACTGACGGACAATATGCATCAGGTCGGCGAAGTCATGGAAGTCATGACGCAGAGCATCAATGGTGCGGAACTGACAACCAGGACGATGCTGAGCAAATACGAGGCAAGTGCCAAGAGTGCACTGGATATTGAGAGTGTTGTCGGCAAACTTATGGAGGAGCTGGGCATCGGCGGATTCATGGGGGTACAGGATGTAAAACCTGGCATGAAGATCACGATTGCATTAAATGATGACAGCAGTAAAAAAGAGTATGCAGGCGAAGTTGCGGACTGCAGTGGCAAAGATCTCTTTGTAACCGCAGAAAGTGGAGTGAAAGACTTTGTTGACAAGAAGAATAAACATGAGTTATGTAAACTGCATATTGTAGTTGACAATGTCTTGTATTACTGGGATGACATTGAGATCCATCCGGTCAGACAGGGTGAAAAAGGTCAGTATAAACTGCATATTGAATCCAATCCGAAGGTATATAACCGAAGAAAATATCCTCGTATGCCGATCTCTAATGCATGTACCATCCGCTTAGAGGGAACAGATAAAACATATTCCGGAAAAATGGTAAATATCAGTGCAAACGGTTTTGCATTTTCTGTGCGGGACAACGTTTTTGCAAGCCAGAAAGGCAGAAATGTCCAGCTGGATGTGAAAGATTTTGCAGTGATCGGAAATAAGCCGCTGACCGGCTGCGTGATCCGAAGCTCCAACAATGAGGGGGAATTCATCGTTGGATGCAGAATGCCGGAGGACAGCGAGCCAATTAAAGAATATGTAAGCAGGAATTACAATGGGAATTAGAAAAGAAAAGTAGATAAAGGGGCAATTCAGTTGAAGAGAAAAGCGGCATTATCTATTATAACTGCAGCATTCCTGATCGGTGTGGCAGCATGTGGAAATGGAAATATAAACAGTTCAGGTGCAGCGGCATCGAATGAAAACAGTGCATTACAGCAGTCTGACGCTGCGGAAAACAGTACCCGGAAAACATCAGCTACAGAGGAAAATGCAGATACGGAAGATGCATCCACAGAGAATAATGCAGACAGTAATACAGACACAGAGGAGAGTGCCCAAAACGGCACAGGAACAGAAAACACCGAGGGGCTTACATTTGCGGATCTTGCAGAATATCAGTTCGAGTTTTGCAGTGGCGCGGGTGGATGGGCTACGGATTTTACCATTGATTCCGACGGTCATTTCAGTGGTGAATATCATGATTCCGATATGGGAGTTACCGGGGACGGCTATGAAAACGGAACCGTGTATATAAGCGTGTTCGATGGACATTTTAAAGATCTGACACTGGTGAATGACCATTGTTACCGGATGACACTTGCTGATATTTCCTATCAGGAAAATGAATTTGGCAGGGAAGAGATCAAAGATGGAACAAAGTATGTTTATTCAGATGCATATGGACTGACTGGTACAGATACTTTTCTGGTCTATATGGAGGGAGCACCGGTCAGCGAAATTTCGGAAGAGGCATATTCCTGGCTTTCCATGGCAAACAAAAGTGATACAGAGCTTACGATGGTGGCACTTGTAAATGAGGGACAGGAAGAGGGAATCTATTCTTATAAGAAACTGTCCCCATTAGAGGATGCACAGACAACTTTTGAGAGTTATACGTCAAGTTATGAATACTGGACGGATGAGATCGATAAAGCGGAGTCACAGAGTGAGATAAACGATGATTCCCAAAAAAGATATGAGGTCATGGATGAGTGTCTGAATTATATCTGGAATCTCATAAAGAATGATACGGATGAGAACGCGTATCAGAAAATACTTGAAGAACAGCGGACCTGGATCGCAGATAAAGAAGCAAAAGCAAAGGCTGCTTCGGATGAGTATGGGGATGGAAGTGCTGGAACAGCAGCTTATTATGATAAGTCAGCAGAACTTACCATGACACGCTGTGAGGAATTGATCGAATATCTCAAGTAATGAAAGATAAGAGAAAAACAGAAGTAAGAGGCGAAAATCATGACGGCAGAAGATATCAAAGCATATTGTCTCAGTAAGCATAAGGCATGTGAAGCATACCCGTTTGGGAAAGTGCCGGTCTGCTACAAACTGAATGATAAAATATTTGCGCAGTTATATCCGGATGAGGGAAACTATAAAATTACATTAAAATGCACAGCGGATGCCGCACAGTTTTACCGGATGGTCTACCCGGATAAGATCATGGAAGGATATCATTGTTCGAAGGTTCAGAAACCTTACTGGAACACGATCTATCTGGATGATTTCCCGGAGAAGGAACTTTATAATATGATAGATTTTGCGTATGATACCGTGCTGCACGGTTTCAGCAAAAAAGTACAGAAACAGATATTGGAAGAGGCAGGGAAATAGTACCTGCTTCTGACAGAAAAACATCTGCTTTTTCCGCATCAAACGGAGAAAGCAGATGTTTTTTTTGCGTTGGGAACATGGTGAGCAGTAATTTTCCGTTGCGTGTAAGTATTGTCTTTACAAATACACAACAAAATGATATATTCGATTTAGATATGATA
>ERZ1034626.2382-NODE-2382-length-11258-cov-4.103097_pt1 | contig 11258 bp, 10 predicted proteins | sample MGYA00520652_ERZ1034626 | MGnify/ENA primary metagenome ERZ1034626 (study PRJEB33766, sample SAMN09781765) | gut metagenome | biome: gut microbiome | host: Homo sapiens | place: Madagascar | study: EMG produced TPA metagenomics assembly of the PRJNA485056 data... | reverse complement strand
ATTGTAGATCAGATAATCCAGCTCTGATCGCTGGAAGCGATTGTCGGCAACTTCGTTTTCAACGGCGGTGCAGTCAATGGAAATCTGGCTTCCATCGTCAAAAACCAATTCCACGCAGGCTGTGTCTATGTTGAATTGACAGGATATAAGTTTGCTCTGGTCATACCTCCAATATGTTTTTTGAGGTGAATCAGGCGGTCAATTTCCGGGTGATTATTGACGGGAATCATATCGAAACCCGCTGCAAATCATTCAAAATAAGTCGTTGCGAACGGTTAGTACGTATAAAATAGCTGGCTACAAAATTCGTAAGGAACCTATGTACAGCCAGAAATACGTGGATTATGTGGACAAAAAGTGTATCGAGAGTGCATTTTATAACCCTAAATCAAAGCCTAAGACTTGAGTGGGAATGATTTCATCTTGATCTGAATATCCCGGGAGACGCAGTCTGCGTCTTCCGGGATATTTCTATATGGCTACAAATTGGTTACAGTTGCGGCGGGGGAGTTGACGGAGAACGGGAAACGTAGTATAATGTATTATATATCGATTATTATATATCGAAGATTATAAAGGAGAAACGCGATTGAATCTGAAAAAAGAGAACGATTTGTTAGAAACTACATTGTCCATTGCCGAGAACGGGTATGCCGAGGCATACCGTTTTTTGCTGGATGCCTATGAAAAGGAGCCGGAAGCCTGCGGGCCCCAGACCTTCTACTTCCTGGCCTGCCTGGCGGGCGGAGCGGATATGCCGGAGGCGGCGCTGGACTGGCTGCGGAAGGCCATCGAGGATCACGGCTGGTGGTACCGGCCGGAGGTGCTGGTGGACGACGACCTGGCGGCGCTGGAGAACGACCCCGCGTTCCGCGCCCTGAAGGCCGTTTCCGACGCCCGTTACGGGGAGGCCGTCTCCAGGACGGAGGCGGTGCTCTCGTGGAAAGCGAAGACGGGGGATGACCTGCTGCTGGCCGTACACGGAAATACCCAGAACGGAGAGACCGCCCGCGGCGACTGGACGCCGGTGCTGGCGGGGGATGACCGCTGGCAGTTGGAGACCATCCAGAGTGCCGAGCCGGACGGCTTCGGAACGTATCGCTGGAGCTACGACATGACGTCCTATCTGCCGGTGGCCGATGCCATGGAGAAGCTGCAGGGTGCGGGCTATCAGAAATTCGTCTGCGGCGGCTTTTCCGCCGGATGCGACATGCTGCTGCGGGCGGTCATGTTTACCGCCGCGCGCTGCGATATGCTGATCCTGCAGAGCCCGTGGATCCCGCTCCTGGAGGAGCAGGCGGAGGCACTGATCCGCGCCATCGGGGAGAAAAAGATCGCCCTGCGGATTTTCTGCGGTGCCGATGACGAGGACTGCCTGCCCCTGGCGAAGCAGCTATACGCCGCGGCGCAGCGTGAGGGGCTGGACGCGGCCTTTACGATCCAGGAAAACAGCCGCCATCAGTTCCCCGCGAAGCTGTACACGGTAAAAGACCTGTGGTAAAGGGAGGGACGGCATGAGCGAAGTACGCGCAAGAGTCATCTCTCAGGAAAAGGGATTATATCGGATCAGCGACGGAACGGCGGTCAAGCAGGCGTCCGTCTCCGGAAAATACCGGTACGAGGCGCTGACTGTTTCCGACTATCCGGCGGTGGGCGACTATGTCCTGGCCCAGTGGCCGGAGGGCGACGATCCCGCCGTCATCCGTAGCCTCTTTCCAAGGAAAAGCTGCTTCATCCGGCGGGCCGCCGGCAGCGCCAAACAGGAGCAGGTGGTGGCCGCCAATATCGACACGGTGCTGATCTGCATGTCGCTGAACCAGAACTTCAACCTCCGCCGCCTGGAGCGCTACCTCTCCGTCACCTACGACAGCGGCACCGCGCCGGTGGTGGTGCTCACCAAGGCGGATCTGTGCCCGGATGTGGACGGCATGATCGCCCAGGTGCAGGGTGCCGCTCCCGGCGTGGAGATCCTGGCCATCTCGTCCCTGAGCGGCGACTATGAGGCGGTGCTGCCCTATATTGTCCCCGGTAAGACCGTGGCCTTTCTGGGCTCCTCCGGCGTGGGAAAATCCACGCTGATCAACAAGCTGACGGGAAGCGACAGCATGGCCACCGGCGCCATCGGAACGGATGACAAGGGGCGGCACACCACCACCCACCGCGAGCTGCTGGCTCTGCCCAACGGCGCGTTTCTGATCGACACGCCGGGCATGCGTGAGCTGGGCATGTGGGACAGCGGCGAGGGCATCGACGCGGCCTTCCGGGATCTGGAGGAGCTGTCCCACGCCTGCAGATTCTCCAACTGCACCCACACCACGGAGCCGGGCTGCGCCATTCAGGCGGCCCTGACGGACGGCACCCTGGACGCCGCCCGGTGGAATTCCTTCCGTAAGCTGAAGGCTGAGAACAGATCTGCGGCGGACAACAGCAAATATCTGGAGGCCAAGCGGGAGAAATTCAAGGAGATCGCCAAGACCAACAAAGCTGCCAAGAAGAACAAGCGAACATAAAGATATGAAAAGCACCGTTCGGTGAATACCGGACGGTGCTTTTGCCGTATTCTCGCCGCGCTGCGCGGAGAGCTGCAATATATGAGGATGTGAAACCGGCGTGCCGCAAAAGCAGCACGCCGGCTTCACGCTCTCTGAAGGGTATGAGGAAGAGGAACTATTCTTACAGGCCCAGATAGGCCTTCTGAACATGGGGATTGGAGATCAGCTCCTCAGAGCTGCCCTCCATGGCGATGGTGCCATTTTCCAGAACGTAGGTGCGCTTGCTCAGCTTCAGCGCCTGCTTGACGTTCTGCTCCACCAGCAGGACGGTGGTGCCCTGCTCGGCGATGGTCTTGATCAGATCCAGAATGGTGGAGACCAGCAGCGGAGACAGGCCCAGAGAAGGCTCGTCCAGCATAAGGATGCGGGGATTCTCCATCAGGGAACGGCCAATCGCCAGCATCTGCTGCTCGCCGCCGGACAGTGTCTTGGACAGCTGATTGGAACGCTCCTTCAAGCGGGGCAGCAGGGTATAGATGCGCTCGATATTCTTCTGACGGTCAGCGCGGACGTGCTTCATGGTGCTGCCGATCAGCAGATTCTCGTACACCGTCATTTGAGGGAACAGCCGGCGGCCTTCGGGCACCTGAATAATGCCCTTTGCGGCGATCTGGTGGGCGGGGAGCTTTTCCATATGCTCGTCACCCAGAAGGATCTCGCCGCTGTAAGGTGTCAGCTGGCCGGAGATGGTTTTCATCAGGGTGGTCTTTCCAGCACCGTTGGCTCCCACGATGCTGACGATCTCGCCCTCTTCAACATACAGCGAGATGTCACGCAGCACATGAACATCACCGTAGCCGGAATTCAAGTTGTTAATCGTTAGCAGTTTCATAGTCATCACCTAAATAAGCCTTGATAACATCGGGATTCTGCGTGACCTCCTGGGGCGAGCCGTTTGCGATCAGCTTGCCGTAGTCCAGCACATAGATACGGGAGCAGATCGCCATCGTCGCCTGCAGCACATGCTCGATCATCAGAATACTGATGCCGGAATCATTGATCCGATGGATCAGCTCGATCGCTTCTTCGATCTCGGTGGGGTTCAGACCGGCCAGCACCTCGTCCAGCAGCAACAGCTTGGGCTTGGTGGCCAATGCCTTGGCGATCTCCAGACGCTTGCGCTGGGGCAGGGTCAGGTCCTTGGCCTTGCGGTTGGCAATGTGATGCATGCCCACCAGGCGCAGGACGTCCTCGGCGATCTTGCGGGCCTCGCTTGTCTTGCTGGTGTGGACGAAGCCGCCCACCATCACGTTTTCCAGCACGCTCATATCGCCAAAGGGCTTTACGACCTGGAAGGTACGGCCAACGCCCTTCTTACACATGGTCGCCGCAGGAAGGCCGGTGGTATCCTCACCCAGGAAAAACACCTTGCCGTCTGAGGGCTTGTACGCGCCGGAGATCATGTTGAAGGCGGTGGTCTTGCCGGCGCCGTTGGGGCCGATCAGACCAACGGCTTCTCCCTCGTCCACATAGAGGTCCAGGCAATTCACGGCCACCAGGCCGCCGAAGCGCATGGTCAGATCTTTTGTCTCCAGTACTTTATTCGCCATTGATGGCACCTCCCTCCGAAGCTTCTGCGCTCTCGCTGTCCAGTCCCTCGGAGATGGTGATGCCGAGGTATTTATAGTACAGCTTTTCAAACACGGAGATAATGCCCGTGGGCTTGAAGAGAATGATCACCACAATGATGATACCGTAAATGAACAGATGCAGACCCTGCACGGAGCCGCCCAGGAAGTACTGGATCACGGAACTGACGAGGTTCAGGATCAGGCCGCCCACGGCGGGACCAAAGACTGTGCCGCTGCCGCCGACGATGGCACCGAAAACGATCTGGTTCGACATGGTGGCACCGCTGGCTACGGCTGCGGGCTCCAGGAAACGGACGATCAATGCGTAGAACACGCCGCCCAGTCCGGTGAACGCACCGCTGATGCCGGCGGCGATCAGCTTCACCCGGCGGACGTTGATGCCCAGTGCGCGGGCCGCGTCCTCATCGTCCTTCACAGCCTGCAGCTGGAAGCCCAGTTTGCTGCGCTTGATGGCGCGGGATACCAGAATGGAGATGATCAGCAGCCCTAAGATGATGAAGTAATAGGGAATTTTGCTCTTCCACTGCAGGAACAGGGGAGAGTTGATGGTTTTCATGGTCAGACCCTCGGCGCCGCCGATCTTGATGATCAGGTCGTCGCTGATCTTCCACTCGCGGAAGTTGGTCAGAAGCACCACCACGCCCTCGCCGATAGCCACGGAGGACAGGGCGTAATAGGCGCCGCGCAGGTTGAAGATGGGGAAGCCGATCAGAACCGCCACCAACGCCGCGATGGCGCAGGCCACCACCAGGCCGACCAGCGGGGTGATGTTGAAGTTGTTTACAAGGATCGTGGCCACATACGCGCCGATGGCCACATAGATGCCGTGTCCCAGAGACAGCAGTCCGGAGAAGCCGCACAGCATGTTCCAGGCGGTGGACATATACGCCCAGAAAAGACACATAATGGCAACATGGATGTAATAGGCCTTACCCAGCAGGAAGGGCAGGGCGCAAAAAATAGCCAAACCGACGGCGATCAAAGCCCACTTTTTGATCTGCTGGCTCTTTGTCAATTTTAATTGCATACTCTGTCACCTACTTCTCTGTACCGAACAGACCGGAGGGCTTCACGAACAGGATCACCAGGAACACCAGATAGATGATAACGCTGGTGATGGATGCCGTGATGAACTGGGCCGCAATGGTCTCGATCAGGCCAATGATGATGCCGCCTACCAGTGCTCCGGGAACGCTGCCCAAACCGCCCAGCACCACCACGATGAAAGCCCGGGTCTGGAACACATTGCCCACAGAGGGAGACACATAGTAGAAGGGAAGCAGTACCAAACCGGCTACTGCCAGAAGAGCGGTGCCGATGCCGAAGGCGATGGCGAAGATCCGCTCGGAGTTGATGCCCATCAAAGCAGCGGTGTTGCGATCCTGACCGGTGGCGCGGAGCTGGCGCCCGGTCTCTGTTTTCTGCAGAAAGATCCACAAGCCGACGCTGATGGCCAAGGTAATAATCAAACCGTAGAAACGGGCTGCGCTCAAGGTCACATTACCGAAGGTGAAAGTCGCGTTGGAGAAGCTGGTCTGCGCCATACGGTAGTCGGCGCCGAAGATCATCAGTGCCAGGTTTTCCAGAACGATGGACAAACCGGCTGTCAGCAGCAGAACGCTGATGGGGTCGTTCTTGTCGCTTTCCGCCGCCAGAACGGGGCGGATCAAAATCATTTGTGTGGCATAGCCGAACAGGAACATCAGCGGGCCGACCAAAATGATCAGCAGGTAAGGGTTGATACCGGTCAGGCCCCACAGTGTATACGCGATCATCATGGCGATCATCATAAATGCGCCATGGGCGAAGTTTGTTACGCGCATGGTACCGAAGATCAGTGTCAGGCCCATGGCGATCAAACCGTAAATAGCTCCCATGCTAATACCGTTCACAATGGACGGCATCAATGACATAGAATCACATCCTTCATTCAGAGAGTCGGTGCAGGGGGCGCATCAGCGCCCCCTGCAAGAGAGAGGGGTACGCAGCGGAGATATCAGATCATTCCGCGCCGTAGGGGAATACAGGCTCCCAACCGACACGGGCTTCCTCGACGGGCCATACGGTAACGCGGGACATCACACCGTCGACCTTGCGGAACTGGGAGATGACCAGAGGCGCGTTGACCATCTGGCCGGTGGAGTCGAAGGAGATCTCAGAGGAGTACATCTGCTGGGGGCCTTCGGTCAGGTTGGTCTCAGCCAGCGCGGCGCAGATGGCATCGGCGTCAGTGGTGCCGGCACGCTCCAGAGCGTCGGCAATGATGTACATAGCGGAGTAAGCCTTGACCGCTTCGGCGTTCATGGCATAGCCGTACTTCTCTTTGAACTTGGCGTTGGTCTCCTCAGAGAAGGGACGGTTGACGTCGGGCTCCCAGGTGGAGATATCAAAGAAATACTCGCAGTTGTCGCCGGTCAGGTCGAAGTAGGTGGGGTCGGCAAAGACGCCCTGCTCAATGAAGCTGTTGGTCATCAGAGCGGCCTCGGACACATAGGCGACCATCAGAATAACGTCGGGGTTCTTTTCCTTGACCTTCAGAACCACGGGGGTCAGGTCGGTGGTACCGGTGTTGAAGGGCTCGTCCAGAACGATCTCATAGCCGGCCTCGGGAATGTACTGCTGCAGAGCGGTCAGTGCGCCCTGGCCCCAGGAGGAGCTTTCGTACACGATGGCCCAGGTCTTGATCTCGGTGCCGGTCTTTTCGGCCATGTCCTTGATGAAGGCGACCTGGTCACGGTTACGCCAGGAGGTCTTTTCGGCCAGACGGAAGACATACTTCATGTCGCGGGCAGTGATCTGATCATCAGAGGGTACCGGGACAAAGTACGGGATCTGATAACGCTCGGCCACCTCGGTGGAGGCCATAGCCACGCCGGACTGATAGCAGCCGGTGATCAGCTGCACACCGTCCTCGGTGATCAGCTTCTCGGTCTGGGTAACGCCTTCGGCGGAGTCGCCCTTGGAGTCGGCATAGATCATCTTGATCTGCGCGCCGCCCATGGACTTGATGCCGCCGGCTGCGTTGATCTCCTCAACCGCCATGTCGCGGGCCTGCTGGCCGATCTTGCCAAGGGAGGCAGCGGAACCGGACAGGGGCAGCAGGTTGCCGATCAGGATCTCCTGGCCGTCGCCGGAGTCGTTCGTTCCCGCGTCACCGCCGCCGCAGGCAACGAGGGAGAGGGTCATTACGAGCGCAAGGATCAGTGCGAAAAACTTCTTCATTGTGTTCCTCCTTAAAATTTTTATCTACTTAACCGCGTGAGCCCAGTCCCATGAGCTCATCACGGAAAATGCGTTCGTCCATCAGCTTCAGATTGTCAGCGATCCGGGGTACGAAGCCCATATGGTCAAGCACCTGTGTCTGCAGGTCGATGCCGGGCGCGATCTCGATAAGGGTCATGCCCTCGGGCCGCAGTTCAAATACGGCACGCTCGGTGATGTACAGCACATGCTGTCCGCATTTGGCAGCATAGGGGCCGTTGAAGGTAATCTGCTGCACCTGCTCCACCAGCTTGGCGGTTCTGCCCTCCTGCACGATGACAAGCTTCCCGTTTTCCGCCGCGGTCTTTAAGCCGCCGGCGGTAAAGGTGCCGCAAAACACGACGTTTTTGGTGGACTGGGTGATGTCGATAAAGCCGCCGGCGCCGGAAACGCGGGCACCAAACTTGGATACGTTGATGTTGCCCATACGATCCGCCTCGGCCAGGCCGAGGAAGGTGATATCCAGGCTGCCGCCGGTGTATCCGTCGAACTGGGTGGACTGATCCAGGATCGCCTCGGGATTCAAAGAGGTACCGAAGGCCACGCCGGAGGAGGGAATACCGCCCACGGGACCGGATTCGATGGACAGCGTGAGCTGATCACGGATGCCCTCCTGATCGGCCACAACACCGACGCCTTCCGGGACGCCGATACCCAGATTGATCACGGAATGGCCCTTCAGCTCCATGGCGGCACGGCGGCTGATGATGTCCTTGGCAGACAGGCCGCCGCCGCGGGCGTCCACCTCGCTGTGGATCACACGCTTGCAGCTGCCGCACAGGGCGGGGTTGAAGGCTTCGTCAAAGGTCATCATGTGGTTGTTCATGTCAGCGACGGGGATGACATAATCCACGAAAATGCCGGGGATATGCACCAGACGGGGGTCGATGGAGCCTGCGGCTACCACCTCCTTCACCTGGACGATGACCTTGCCGCCGGAGTTGTGCACGGCCTGTGCCGCCTGCAGAGACTCCAGATAGCAGCCTTCCTCTTCCAGGGAGATGTTGCCGCGCTCGTCGGCATAGGTGCCGCGCAGCAGCGCGAAGTCCAGATGCTCCGGGTGCTTGTACAGCAGGAACTCGTCGCCGTCGATGGTGATGGGCTTGACGATCTGCTCGGTGGTCACGCTGTTCAGGCGGCCGCCCTCCAGCCGGGGATCCACAAAGGTGTGCAGGCCGATGCGGCTGACCGTGGGGCGATTGGCGGCGATATCACGGAACATGACGGAGATCACGCCCTGGGGCCAGTTGTAGGCCTGGATCTTGTTCTCCACCACCAGCTTCTGAATACGGGGCGCGGGGTTGTAGTGGCCGCCGATGATCCAATCCAGCATGCCCTCGTGGCCGATGTGGTTCAGGCCGCGGGTGTTGCTGTCGCCCTGACCGGAGGAGTGGATCCAGCGCAGATGCTGGGGATGGCCGGTGGCCAGAAAGCGGTTTTCCAGCTCCAGCATCAGCTCCTCGGCCACATCGTTGCCGCCCATGCCCTGCGAGCAGACGGTCGCGCCGTCAAATACCAGCTGGGCGGCGTCCTTGGCAGTAATAACTTGAATGCTCATAATACTCTCCTTGCTATCGCAAAAAGCAATTACATGATGTACTCCTGGCCCTCACCGACGATGACCAGCTCGCCTCTCTGGTTGAAGCACTCGGTTTTGATGACGGCGCGGTGCTTCTCCTCCAGCTTGTCCACCACGGTGGCCACTGCGGTAATGGTGTCGCCCACATACACGGGCTTGAGGAACTTCAGGGTCTGGCCGGAGTAAACGTTGCCGAAGGTGGCCTTCGTCATCACGGTGGAGATCAGACCGGCCACCAGCAGACCGGGGACGATAACATCCTTGAAGCGCGTGGTTTTTCCGTATTCCTTGTCGATATGAACGGGGTTCATGTCGCCGGTCAGGCCGACCCACAAGATCATATCCGTTTCGGTCATGGTCTTGGAAAACGTGGAGACATCGCCAATCTGAATGTCATCCCAATGCTTTACCTGAGCGTTATAATCCATCATAATTCGTACCTGCAATCTGAATTGCGTATTCCTTTCTGATTATTTTTAGGGGGAAAAACTCTTGTTACTTGGCAGCCTTCTGAGCCTTGATCTGAGCGATCATTTCCGGTACCACCTTGAACAGATCACCGGCGATGCCATAGTCGGCAACCTCGAAGATGGGCGCGGTCTCGTTCTTGTTGACGGCGATGATGCACTCGGAATCCTGCATACCGGCCTTGTGCTGGATGGCGCCGGAGATGCCCAGAGCGATGTAGACCTTGGGATGGACGGTCTTACCGGTCTGGCCCACCTGATGATCGGCACTCAGCCAACCGGCGTCGACAACGGCGCGGGAAGAGCCGACCACGCCGCCCAGCTCCCCAGCCAGCTCCGCGGCAAGGGCAAGGCCCTTCTCTACATCGGAGGAGATGCCGCGGCCGACGGAGACGATGATATCCGCGCCGATGAGGTCCACCAGCTTCTTGGCGGCCTTGACGGTCTCAAGTACCTCGGTGTGGATGTCGGCGGCGGAAAGGGAGAAGGACGGATGCTCGACCACCGTTTTTTCGGCAGCGGCAGCGTCAAAGGGCCGTTTCTGCATCACGCCCGGACGCACTGTGGCCATAGCGGGACGGAAGCGGGGGCAGACGATGGTGGCCATCAGATGACCGCCGAAGGCCGGACGGGTCATCTTCAGATTCGTTTTGACGTCAAACTGGGCGCTTTCAAAGTTGACATTGTCCACATCCAGAGAGGAGGCGCTGCGCAGGAAATTCACATAGCCGCCCAGCTCCACGTCCAGATGGGTGCAGTCGGCGCACAGACCGGTGTGCAGGCGGGCCGCACAGCGGGGCGCCAGGTCACGGCCGATGTTGGAGGCGCCGAACAGCAGGATCTCGGGCTTGAGGGCTTCTACCACATCCACAATGACCTTGGTATAGCCATCCGTGGTATAGTCCTTCAGCAGGGGATCGCTGCAGACATAGACCTTGTCCGCACCGTAGCCGCCCAGCTCCTTGGCAAGGCCGTCCACATTGTCGCCCAGCAGCAGGCCGCAGAGCTCCGCGCCCAACTCGTCGGCCAGCTTACGGCCCTCGGAGATCAGCTCGAAGGAGGTGGGCATCATCACGCCCTGGCGCTGTTCACAGAATACCCAAACGTTCTTGAACGCGCCGATATCAGCACTATTAAAAGCCATTTTTATGTATCCCTTCTTTAGATTCAGCTTTCGGGGTTTGCGCCGCCTGCCGCACCGTTTGCAGGGGGGCGATGCCTGCATCGTCCCGCACGGTGAACGGCGGCATTTTCGCTATACGGTGGGCCGATGAGGGCATCGGCCCCTGCGCAATACTACCCACGGCGGCGCATTTTTGTGAATGTTAGATGATGTGCTTGGCCGCCAGCACGTCCACTGCCTGTGCGGCAGCGGTGCGGCTGTCACCGGTCAGCATCTTGCCCACGCCCTTCTGAGGCGGCGTAAAGGATTTGTAGATGTTGGTGGGGCTGCCCTGCAGGCCGATGGTGCTCTTATCAATGAGGGGGTGCGCTTTCAGCGTTTCGTAGGTCATGGTGGTCAGCGGCTTGGCATAAGCGCTCAGAATACTGCGGATATTCATATAGCGGGGCTGATTCAGCTCCTTGACGCAGGTGAGCAGGCAGGGCGTCTTGACCCGGATGGTCATATAGCCATCCTCCAGCATGCGGCGTACCTTCAGGGTGCTGCCGTCCTTCTCGATGGCCCCCACATAGGAGACCTGTGCAAGACCCAGCTTCTCGGCGATCTGGGGACCCACCTGGGCGGTGTCGCCGTCGATGGCCTGACGGCCAGCCAGGATGATATCGTCAGCCTCGACACCGTAGG
>ERZ1034626.2380-NODE-2380-length-11277-cov-3.069061_pt1 | contig 11277 bp, 13 predicted proteins | sample MGYA00520652_ERZ1034626 | MGnify/ENA primary metagenome ERZ1034626 (study PRJEB33766, sample SAMN09781765) | gut metagenome | biome: gut microbiome | host: Homo sapiens | place: Madagascar | study: EMG produced TPA metagenomics assembly of the PRJNA485056 data... | reverse complement strand
CAGAGATCACAGAGGAGCGTATGAGCGGTGGGGTGGAACGGTATTATGTATTTACCGCGCCTCTCAGCGGTCTGACCCTGAAGATCCCGGTGGGCAACAGCGGCGCCGTTGGCCTGCGGCAGCCCATCAGCCGTCAGCAGCTCTCGGAAATGCTGGCGACCCTGGGCGAGGTGGAGGACGATCCCGCCGAGAACTGGAACCACCGCTACCGCGAGAATATGGAGCGCATCAAAAGCGGCGAAGCGCGTGAGGTGGCCCGCGTCATCAAGGGCCTGATGAGCCGCGAGGCACGCCGCGGCCTGTCCACGGTGGAGCGCAAGATGCTGCGCAGCGCCAAACAGATCCTGCTGAGCGAAGTGATGCTGGTGGAGGATCTCTCCTATGACGGAGCGGAACAACTGCTGAGCCGGAGCGTGCTGGCAGAGTAAGGAGAAGCTATGGGCTTTTGGAATACCGTACAGAAGTTACAGGATAAAACGCTGCCCATGTGCAGCATGGTGGTGGCCGCGGCGGGCAGCAGCGCCCGCATGGGCGGCCAGGACAAGCTGTTCACCGATCTGGCCGGCGCGCCGGTGCTGATGCGCACCCTGTGCGCCATCGACAGGGCGGAACTGGTCAGCGAGATCGTGGTGGCCGTCCAGGCCGACCGCATGGAGGCGGTGGCGGAGCTGTGCGCCCGCTGCGCCCTGCGCAAGAAGGTCCGGGTGGTGAAGGGCGGCGCGTCCCGCACGGAGTCCGTGCTGGCGGCGGCGCTGGAGTGCGACCCCAAGGCGGAGCTGATCGCCATCCACGACGGTGCCCGCCCGCTGGTGCGGCCGGAGATGATCGACGAGATGATCCGGGCGGGCTATCGGACGCAGGCTGTGGCCCCGGCCATTCCGGTGACGGACACCGTAAAGGTGGCCGACGACAGCGGCCTGGTGCAGTCCACGCCGGACCGCAGCTCCCTGTACGCGGTGCAGACGCCCCAGGTGTTCCAGGCCAATATCCTCAAGGCCGCCCTGCAGGCGGCGCTGGCCTCCGGAGAGCCGGTGACCGACGACTGCGCCGCCGTGGAGCGGCTGGGCAAGCAGGTCTGGCTGGCGGAAGGGGACAGAAGCAACATCAAGATCACCACGCCGGACGATCTGGCGGTGGCCGAGGCGCTGCTGCGGCAGCGGGAGGCGGTGCAATGACGGCGCTGCGGATCGGCCACGGGTACGACGTACACCGTCTGACGGAGGGCCGCGCGCTGATCCTGGGCGGTGTCACCATCCCGTGGGAGCGGGGCCTGGACGGCCATTCCGACGCGGACGTGCTGACCCACGCCGTCATGGACGCCCTGCTGGGCGCCATCGCCGCCGGGGACATCGGCAAGCTGTTCCCGGATAATGACGAGGCCTTTCGCAATATCTCCAGCATGGTGCTGCTGAAGCGGGTGGGGGAATACCTCCGGCAGCAGGGCTATGCCGTGGTGAACATCGACGCCACCCTGATCGCCCAGGCGCCCAAGGTGGCCCCTTACCGGGAGACCATGCGGCAGAACATCGCCGCCGCGCTGGAGGTGGATGTCTCGCAGATCAGCGTCAAGGCCACCACCGAGGAGCATCTGGGCTTTACCGGAACAGGGGAGGGCATGGCGGCCCACGCCGTAGCGCTGGTGGAAAAGCAATAAAAGAATCTATCAAAAACACAGGAGGGTGTGGCCTCCTGTGTTTTCTTTTCATACATTGGAGTGGAGGAGGTGTACCATGGATCATTATCTTTTTTCGGTGCGGTCTGCCACCCAGGCCCAGCGGGCGTCCCGGGTGCTGAACAGCGGCGGCATCCACGCCAGTGTCCAACGCCTGCCGGTGGAGTTCGCCAGGCAGGGCTGCACCTACGCGGTGCGTGTGGATGCCGGGGACTACGACGCGGCCTTTCAGCGGTTACAGCAGGCGCACCTGATGCCGGAGCGCGTCCTCCGGCACAGCGGCACGGGGTACAGTGAGGTGGCGGTATGATCTATTTCGATTCCGGCGCCACCACGCTGGAAAAGCCGCGGACAGTCCGGCAGGCCATGGCCCGGGCGGTCAATACCATGTCCTCGCCGGGGCGTGGCAGTCATCAGGCCACCCAACTGGCAGAGGAGACGGATTATGCCTGCCGCGCCGCGGCGGCAAAGCTGTTCGGCGTGGCGGATGAGTCCAATGTGATCTTTACCGGCAACGCCACCCACGGCCTGAACATCGCCATCCACACGCTGGTGCAGCCGGGCAGCCGCGTGGTGATCTCCGGCTATGAGCATAACGCCGTCACACGGCCGCTCCACGCCATCCCCAACGTGACGCTGACCGTCCTGGATACGCCGCCCTTTCAGCCGGAGAGGATGGTGGAAGAGCTGAAGGCGGCGCTGGCGCAGGGGGCGGACGTAGTGATCTGCAACCATGTGTCCAACGTGTTCGGCTGCGTGCAGCCGGTGGAGGAGATGGCCGCCCTGTGCGTCGAAGCGGGGGTGCCCTTCCTGCTGGACGCGTCCCAGTCCGCCGGGATCCTGCCCGTGCGGATGGATACGCTGCACGCGGCGTTCATCGCCATGCCGGGCCACAAAGGCCTGTACGGCCCCCAGGGCACGGGCCTGCTGCTGTGCAATCACGAGGCCGCGCCGCTGCTGTACGGCGGCACCGGCAGCCTTTCCAAGCTGCAGACCATGCCGGATATGCTGCCGGACCGGCTGGAGAGCGGCACCCACAACATGCCGGGCATCGCGGGCCTGCTGGAGGGCATCTGCTATGTGCAGCGCACCGGCGTGGAGACCATCGCCGCCCACGAGCGCCGCCTGACGGCCCAGGCGGTGGCGCTGCTGCGGCAAACCGAGGGCATCCGCCTGTTCTGGCGGGATGGCCTCCGTCACCAGACCGGCGTGCTTTCTTTCGTGGTGGAGGGCGTGCGAGGAGCTGGGCGAGGCGCTGGCCCGCCAGGGGATCGCCCTGCGTGCGGGACTGCACTGCGCGCCCCTGGCCCACCGTACGGTGGGCACGCTGAAAACCGGGACGGTGCGCTTCAGTCCGTCGGCCTTCAACACGTCCCAGCAGGTGGTGCAGTTCGCACAGATATTGCAGCGCACCATTCGTAAAATGTAACACTCTGGTCACAGAATTTTTGTTGCATTTTCCCAATATCTTTTATATAATGTTAGTATCTATTGTTATGCGTAGAATCACACCCGAGAGGGGAGGGATCACCCGTGGATAAAGTGCTGGCATTGATGGAAGATGTTGGGAGATACTTAACGCTTCTCAAGATCACGGACTTTCTGGACGTGGCCATCATCTTCTTCCTGGTCTATAAGCTGCTGTCACTGGTGAAAAGCACCCGTGCGGAAAACATCCTGAAGGGCATCGGCATTTTCCTGCTGGCGCTGCTGGCGGCCCGTGCCCTGGATCTCCGCGCCGTCTATTATGTGCTGCGAAGTGTGGCGGAGATGGGCATTCTGGCGCTGATCATCCTGTTCCAGCCGGAGATCCGCCAGATCCTGGAGAAGCTTGGCAGCAAGAATATCCGCCTGATGCGGGTGTTCCGCCCGGAAAACGAGATCACCGATCTGGAAATGGCCATCGACCAGACCGTCATGGCCTGCAGCGAGATGAGCCGCACCAAGACCGGCGTGCTGATGGTGTTCGAGCGGAATATCAACCTGGACGACATCGTCCGCACCGGTACGGAGCTGGACTGCGCCGTGGTGTGCGAGCTGCTGAAGAATATCTTCTTCGTCAAGGCGCCCATGCATGACGGCGCGGTGATCGTCCGCCACGGGCGGATCATCGGCGGCGGCTGCATGCTGCCCCTGTCCAAGAACGTGAACCTGAGCCGCGATTTGGGCATGCGCCACCGTGCCGGCATCGGCATGAGCGAAAACTCCGACGCCGTGGTGGTCATCGTCTCCGAGGAGACCGGCTCCATCTCCGTGGCCATCGGCGGCATGCTCAAGCGGCACCTGATGCCCGAAACGCTGGGCAAGCTGCTGCGCAACGAGCTGATGCCGCCTGAGGAAGAACCGGACAAGCCGAAGCCGCTGCCGGTGCTGTCGTTCCTGAAGCGTCTGGGAAAGGAGGACGACGATGGAGAAGAAGAATAAGAAAGTCGTGCAGATCGTGCTGGCGGTGCTGATCACGCTGGCACTGTGGTGCTATATGGAGTTTTACGACTCTCCCAATTCCGAGCTCGTCGTCAAGGATATCCCGGTGGAGTTCACCAACGAGGACACCATTCTGGCGGAAAACGGATTGATGCTGCTGTCCGGCTATGATACGACGGTGGATCTGACGCTGCAGGGCAAGCGGAAGGTACTGATGAATCTGGATCCCTCTCAGGTTCGCATTGTGGCGGATACCAGCGGGATCTCCGCCGCCGGTGTGCAGACGCTGAACTATACCTATATCCTGCCCAATGGCATTTCCCCCTCGGATATCTCCGTGAAGAGCAGAAGTATCTATAATATCACCGTAACGGTGGGTACCCTGTACAGTAAGACCGTCCCCATTGAGGTGGACGTCAAGGGCCAGGCGGCCGACGGGTACTTTACCGGCGACATCACCATTGATCCCCAGACGCTGACCCTGCGGGCCGAGCGTGAGGACATGCTGAACGTCCACCACGCCAAGGTGACGGTGAATCTGGCCGGTGCTACCAGCACGCTGATCGAGACGCTGGAGTACACCCTGTATGACGCCAACGACGTACCGGTCTATAACGACAATATCCGGGCCTCCACCAAGCTGATCCAGGTGACGGTGCCGGTGCGCACCACCAAGACGGTGCCGCTGGAGATGGAGATGGTGGGCACGAACCTGATGAAATCGGTGATCGTGGACATCAAGCCCGCCTCCGTCACCCTGGTGGGCGAGGGAAGCACCCTGGATACCATCAATAAGCTGACGCTGGACCGCATCTATGTAGAGGATCTGGTGCCTGGCCTGAATGGCCCCTTTACCTACACCATCAAGCTGCCCGCCGGTGTTACCACTACGGACGGCACCAGCGAAGCCACAGTCACGGTGGCCATCGACGGCACCACCGAGGGCACGGTCACCCTGGACACCATCAACTGCGAGGGCGTAGCCGAAGGACTGAAGGCCGAGGTGACCGATCCGCTGCAGGTGATGCTGTGGGGCGACGAGGATGAGATTCAGAAGGTCACCGCCGCCGACATTCACGCCCGCGTGGATGTCAGCGGCATCACGGAGGAGGGCGACTACGTCCTGCCCGTGACCGTTACGGCGTCCTCCGAGTCCGGCGTTACGGTGCGCGGCAGCTATGAGGTGACGGTACACGTCACCAGGCGGGAAGCCCCGGCCGAGGGCGGATAACGCCCTATCAAAAAAGAGGTAATGAACCATGACACAAATTGCTACGATCGAAAAAGACCTGGGCGGCGGATACGCGGAGATCTCCGTGCCCCGGAAGTCCGCCTGCGGTCACGACTGTGAGGAGTGCGCCGGCTGCGGCATGACCGGCGCGGCCATCAAGGCCCGGGCAAAGAACGGCATCGGCGCGCAGCCCGGCGACAAGGTGGTGGTGGAGAGCAGCACCAAGAAGATCTTCGGCGTGGTGGCACTGGTGTATGTACTGCCGGTGGTGCTTTTCCTGCTGGGCTACTTCCTGTCGGAGGGACTCTCCGAGGGGGCGCGGTACGCCATCGCCATCGCCGCTTTTGCGGTAAGCTTTATCCCCTGCGTGCTCTATGACCGCCACGCCAGGAAGAAGGAGCTGCTGACCTATCAGATCCTGCGTCTGTTCTGATGTTCGGTTATGTACGTCCGGCTGCCGACCATCTGACGGCGGAGCAGCAGGCGCGGTTTGAGGCAGCCTACTGCGGGCTGTGCCATACGCTGGGCAAACGCTACGGCATGGCCGGGCGCATGATCCTCAACTATGACCTGACGTTTCTGGCCATGCTGCTGTCAGATGGACAGCACACCGCCTGCCGCAGACGCTGCATGATGCACCCCCACAAGGGCCGGATGTGCGCCTGCGGCGATGACGCCTTTGCTCTGGCGGCGGATATGAGCGTGATCCTGACCTGGTGGCAGGTACAGGACGGCATCGCGGACCATGGCTTCTGGAGCGGCCTGAAATACCGGGCGGCGTCTGTGCTGCTGCGGCGGGCCTATCGGAAGGCCAGGGCCAGACGCCTCGCCTTCGACGAGAGCACCCGCCGCCATCTGGAGGAGCTGGCCCGGCTGGAGGGGGAGCGCTGTCCGTCCATCGACGCGGCGGCGGATACCTTCGCCCGGCTGCTCTCCGACGCGGCAGGCGAGGTGCGGGAGCCCGTCAAAAGCCGGGTGCTGGCGCAGATGCTGTACCATCTGGGCCGGTGGATCTATCTGATCGACGCGGCGGACGACCTGAAGAAGGACGTGAAAAGCGGCAGCTACAATCCCTTGCCGCTGCGCTACGCCCTTCCCGGCGATACGCTGACCGACGCGGCACGGCAGGAGCTGGCGCAGACGCTGGACAGCTCCATCCGCGCCATGGCCGCGGCCTTCGAGCTGTGGGACTTCGGCGATTACGGCCCGGTGATCGAGAGCACCGTTTACCAGGGCCTTTACGCGGTGGGGACCGCCGTTCTGGACGGCACCTTCCACCGGAATAAGAACGTTGTACGAAAGAAAGGGGGACACCTGCATGCGTGATCCCTATCAGGTGCTGGGCGTGCCCAGCACGGCCACCGATGACGAAGTAAAAAAAGCCTACCGGAGTCTGGCGCGGAAGTACCATCCGGACAACTATCATGATAACCCCCTGGCCGACCTGGCCCAGGAGCGCATGAAGGAGATCAACGAGGCTTACGAGGAGATCCAGACCCAGCGCAAGCGGGGCGCTTCCGGCGGAGGCTACAGCACCGGCGCGTCCTCCGCGGGCTATAATCCCTACGGTAGCGCTGGCTACGGCGCGGGCTATGGCGCGTACCAGTCCTATACCGGCCCCTATCAGCGGGTGCGTGCCGCCATCCAGCAGGGCAACCTGAACCTGGCGGAGGAGCTGCTGAACGCCATGAAGGATCACGACGCCGAGTGGAATTTCCTCAAGGGCGTGCTGTGCACCCGCCGCGGCTGGCTGGATGAGGCCAAGCGCTATTACCAGACGGCGGTGCAGATGGATCCCGATGACGAGGAGTATCAGCGGGCGCTGGATATGGCCGAGGGCCGCCAGACCGCCTATCGTCCCAACGGCTACGGCCCGGTCAGCACCGGCAACTGCCATATGAGCCCGTGCCTGCCGTTCTGTCTGCCGCTGTTCTGCTGTCCCGGCGGCGGCTATTTCTACTGCTGTTAATCAACCGCGGCGGCCCAGCCGCCTGAAAGGAAGGAATATTGTGGTCAAGAGTATGACCGGCTATGGCCGGGCCCGGCAAACCCTGAACGGACGCGACATCACCGTAGAGGTGCGCTCCGTCAACAACCGCTATCTGGACTGCACAGTGAAGGTGCCCCGCACCTATATCTTTGCCGAGGATATGGTGAAGTCCCATGTGCAGAAAGCCGTCTCCCGCGGCAAGGTGGACGTGTTCATCACCATCGACGCCGCCGGCGCCGACGAGACCGTGGTGGCCGTCAACGAGTCCCTGGCCCGCGGCTATTACGACGCGCTGATGAAGCTGAAGGAGACCTTCTCGCTGGAGGGCGAGCTGTCCGCCGCCACACTGGCCAAGTTCCCCGATGTGCTGACCGTCACCAAGGCGGAGGAGGATCTGGACTCTGTGGCCGCCGATATCGGCGCTGTGCTGGACGAGGCCCTTGCCGCCTATAACGCCATGCGCGCCACCGAGGGCACCAAGCTGGCCGAGGATATCGCAGGCCGCGCCGCCACCATCGAAGGCGTTGTGGCCAAGGTGGAGGAGCGTTCTCCCCAGACCGTGGCCGCTTACCGGGAGAAGCTGCTGGCCCGCATGCAGGAGGTGCTGCAGTCCACCGCCGTGGACGAGAGCCGCATCCTGACCGAGGCCGCCATCTTCGCCGACAAGATCGCCGTGGACGAGGAGACCGTCCGCCTGCGCAGCCACATCGCCCAGCTGCGCACCATGCTGGAGAGCGGACAGCCCATCGGCCGGAAGCTGGACTTCCTGATCCAGGAGGTCAACCGTGAGTGCAACACCATCGGCTCCAAGTGCAACGACCTGACCATCGCCCAGGACGTGGTGAACATGAAGGCCGAGGTGGAGAAGATCCGCGAGCAGGTGCAGAACATTGAGTAAGCTGCAGTTGATCAACATCGGCTTCGGCAACCTGGTGTCGGCGCAGCGGCTGATCGCCATCGTCAGCCCGGACAGCGCCCCGGTGAAGCGCCTGGTGCAGGAATCCCGCGACCGCGGGATGCTGATCGACGCCACCTATGGCCGAAAGACCGCCTCCGTGCTGATCATGGACAGCGACCACGTGGTGCTGTCGGCACTGAGCACGGAGAAGCTGGCGCCGCGCCTGGGCATGACGCCGGAGGATTTTACAGAGGAAGAGGGATAAGCATTGGAGAAGAAAGGCAAAACATTCATTATTTCCGGGCCGTCCGGCGTGGGAAAGAGCACCGTCCTTGGCGCACTGTTTGAAGGGCGCGACGACCTGTATTTTTCCGTTTCCGCCACCACCCGTGCGCCCCGTCCCACGGAGACGCTGGATCTCGATGTCCAGGATCACGTCCTTGCCCTCGTCCATGGCGCCACCCAGGTGCATGAGCTGCGGCCCGACGTGGTGCGCATCTTCATCGCGCCGCCCTCCTGGGAGGAGCTGGAGCGCCGCCTGACCGCCCGGGGCACCGATTCCCCGGAAAAGGTGCAGAAGCGCCTGCTGCGGGCCAAGGTAGAGTTGGAAAACGCTGGCCACTACGACTATTTCGTCATCAACGATACCGTGGATAACGCGGTGGCCGAGCTGCGGGCCATCATGCTGGCCGAGCATTGCCGCCCCGCCGAGCGTATCGCGGAGCTGAATCAGTAACCACTTATCTTTGAATATATCGCCGAAAAGGCAGAAGGAGATAATATTATGTCTATGCTTTACCCCGCTATGAACCAGCTGACCAGCTACGTTCCCAACCGCTATATGATGGTCAACGTGGTGGCCCGCCGTGCCCGCCAGATTGCCGAAGAGGCCGAGATCAGCGGCGAGCATCTGGACGACAAGCCCGTCACCATGGCCATTGACGAGGTGGCCGACGGCAAGTTTGACGCCAGCACCATCGATTCCTCCATTCAGGAGTAACAACAGGAGAGGAGAACAGGGCTATGCGGATCGCGAAAATCGCCGTGGAAGCGGCGACCTATGCCATCGACAAGCCCTATTCCTATCTGGTGCCCGCCGAGATGGCGCTCGGCGGGCACCAGATAGGAATAGGTGTGGGCTGCCGCGTGCTGGCGCCCTTTGGCCGGGGCAACCGCACCAGCGAGGGGATCGTCCTCTCGCTGGAGGACGGCGTCCCCGCCGGGCCGCTGAAGGCGCTGCGCCTGAATCTGGACGGCGATCCTCTGATCTCCCAGCGGGAGATCAAGCTGGCGCTGTGGATGCGGCAGCGGTATTTCTGCACGTTTTACGACGCCATTCGCACGATCCTGCCCGCCGCCGTGTGGTACCATTACCGTGAGCTGTGGCGGCTCGTCCCGGGCGCGCCCTGGCAGGAGCTGTCCGCCAGAGAGACGGCCCTGTGCCGGATGCTGGCGGAGGGCCCACAGGAGACTTCAACGCTGCGGGACGCCTTTGGCGAAGGTGCCGCCGCCGTTCTGCGAGGTCTGGAAAAGCAGGGGGTGGTCTCCCGCGAGACGGTGAGCCGCCGCAATGTACAGGACAAGACCGTGCAGTTGGTGCAGCTGGCCCTCTCGCCGGAGGATGCCGCCGCCTGGGCCAAATCCAAGAAGAAAAGCGCGCCCCGCATGTACGACGCGGTGCAGTTCCTCCTGCAGCAGAGCGAGGCCGCCGTCCACGAGCTGTGCTATTTCACCGGTGTCTCCCGCCAGACTGTGACCGCCCTGGAAAAACGCGGCGTCGTGACGCTGCGCACCCAGGAGGCCTATCGGATCACCGATAAGATCACCGCTGTAAAGGCAGAATCCATCACATTGAACGACGAGCAGCAGCAAGCGTATGCGGACATTTTGGGCCGCGTCGAGGCCGCAAAGGGCGGCGTCACGCTGCTGCAGGGCGTCACAGGAAGCGGCAAAACGCTGGTCTACATCCGCCTGGCCCAGGAGCTGCTGTCCCAGGGGAAGTCCGTGATGATCCTGGTGCCGGAGATCGCCCTGACCCCCCAGATGATGGCCCGGTTCACCGCTTATTTCGGCGACCGGGTGGCGCTGCTCCACAGCGCCCTGCGGGCCACGGAGCGCTATGACCAGTGGAAGCGCATCCGGAAAGGGGAGGCCACCGTCGTGCTGGGCACCCGCAGCGCGGTATTCGCGCCGCTGGAGCATCTGGGCCTCATCGTGCTGGACGAGGAACAGGAGAGCTCCTACGAATCCGAGCGGGCTCCCTGCTACCACGCCAGGGACATCGCCAAGTACCGCTGCATGACCGAGGGCTGCCATCTGGTGCTGGGCTCCGCCACCCCCACGGTGGAAACGGCATGGCACGCCAAAAACGGTGACTATCACCTGGCGCTGCTGCGCCGGCGGTATAACCGCCAGTCCCTGCCGGGCGTGATCATCGCCGACATGCGGCAGGAGCTGCGGCAGGGCAACCTGACCGCCATCAGCCAGCCGCTGTATCATGAGCTGCAGGCCAATCTGACCCGGGGCGAACAGAGCATCCTGTTCCTTAACCGCCGGGGCAGCAGCCGCCAGCTCCTGTGTCCCAACTGCAGCTTTGTGCCCCAATGCCCCCGGTGCAGCGTCTATCTGACGTATCACAGCGCCAACGGGCGGCTGATGTGCCACTACTGCGGCTATTCGGAAAAGGCGCCGGAGGCGTGTCCGGAGTGCGGCATCCATCTGCGCCATATCGGCTTCGGCACCCAGCGTGTGGAGGAGGAATTGCGGGAGCTGTTCCCCGATACCCCCATCCTGCGGATGGACGCCGATACCATCGGCGCCGGGCACGAGGCCATATTGAAGGAATTTGACGAGAAAAAAGTCCCCATCCTCATCGGCACCCAGATGGTGGCCAAGGGGTTGGATTTTGAAAATGTCACGCTGGTGGGCGTGCTGGCGGCGGATCTGTCGCTGTATGTGGATCACTACCGCGCCTCCGAGCGGACCTTCAGCCTGCTGACCCAGGTGGTTGGCCGGGCCGGACGCGGCGAAAAGACAGGCCGCGCCGTGATCCAGACCTACAC
>ERZ1034626.2378-NODE-2378-length-11281-cov-12.118742_pt1 | contig 11281 bp, 9 predicted proteins | sample MGYA00520652_ERZ1034626 | MGnify/ENA primary metagenome ERZ1034626 (study PRJEB33766, sample SAMN09781765) | gut metagenome | biome: gut microbiome | host: Homo sapiens | place: Madagascar | study: EMG produced TPA metagenomics assembly of the PRJNA485056 data... | reverse complement strand
CGTCAAGCAGATGCTCTACCAGCTGAGCTAACCGTCCAGATGTCGTATCGACTTGAGTATGATACCACATTTTTTGCGCAATTGCAAGGGCTTTTTTGAAAAAAGTCTGCCTTTTCCGTTTTTTGCCCCGGAGGATTGGCGCGAAAGCCCCTTTGCGGGGGCTGGCAGGGGAGAGGTGCGCTCAGAGCGCCCGGCGGATGATGTCGTAGAGGATGGGCTTCATGTTGTCGATGTTGTCGGGCTTGCCCTCCAACACGGAGGTATAGCACACCGACATGCACATACTGCCCAGGGCGGTGATGCGCTGGTAGATTTCCCGCTCGGTGCGGCCCGCCATCTCGGGGCTGCACATCACGGTTTGGAGGACCTTGCGCATCAGCGGTTCGGCCTCGCCGCTGGCTTCGATCTGATCCAGCCCGGGCCAGACAAAGCTGCGCTCCAGGAAGCGGAGCATCAGGGTGTCCGCGCGCAGGGCTTCGATGATATGGTCAATGACAAAGATCATCTGGTCGGGGAAGCTGGTAAGCTCGGCGGCGTGCTGCTCGGCGGCGGCACAGGCGTTGTCCAGCAGCTGGTAGCTCACCCGGGCCAGCAGGGCCTGCGTGACCGAACCCTTATCGGCAAAATAGAGGTAGAACGTGCCCTTGCCCACCTTGGCGCGGGAGGTGATATCCTCCACGCTGGTCTTGGAGGTGCCCCGTTCCAGAAACAGCTCGTAAGCTGCATCCAGAAGCGCGCGGCGCTTTTCCTGTTTCTTTCCTTCCACGGTGCTCATAGCTTGCTGCATCCTCTTTTCTGACGTTGTTTTGTCGTGTAAACAATATTTTAGCAGGGAGAAGGGAAGAGCGCAAGAGCAAAAGCCCCGGACAAGCTATACAATTTTTGCTTTGTGATAAGAAAACTGACTTTTGGTCATTTTCTATCTTGACACCTTGCGTCGATTGGTTATAATAGTGCTTGCTCAGAAATGACCACGGGTCATTTTAGGGCAGATCCAATCAACTTTCGTATGGAGGGTTCCCATGAAAAAGATCGCACAGAGCATCGTGCGTCTGCGCAAGCTGATCTTAACAGTAGCGGTCCTGCTGTTGATCCCTTCCGCAATCGGCGCGGTTGCTACCCGCATCAACTATGATGTCCTGACCTATCTGCCGCAGGAGCTTGACTCCATGATCGGCGAGGTAGCGCTTGAGGACGACTTCCATCTGGCCTCCACCGGCATGATCACGGTGGAAGGCCTGCCTACCAATGAACTGATCGCCATGAAGAAGGACATTGATGCGGTGCCCGGTGTCACACAGACCTTCTGGCTCAGCGATGTCATCGACCCCAGCATCCCCACCGAGATGCTGCCTGCGGATGTCCAGCAGTTCATGTTCGGCAAAAACGATTCCACCATGCTTATCGTCCGGTTTGATGCGCCCAGCGCCAGCGACGAGACGATGAACGCCGTCAAGCAGATCAAACAGGTGCTGCGGCACGACTGCTACTTTGGCGGCATGAGCGTCATTCTGCAGGATACCAAGGCGCTGATCAATGAAGAGATGCCGCTGTACATCCTGTGCGCTGTGGGTGCCAGTATGCTGGTGCTGTTCCTCTCGCTGGAGAGCACCATCACGCCCGTGCTGTTCATGCTGGGCCTGCTGTTCCCCATTGCGTACAACTTTGGCACCAACATCTTCCTGGGTCAGATCAGCTACATCACCCAGGCGCTTTCCACGGTGCTGCAGCTGGGTGTGACGATGGACTTCTCCATCTTCCTGCTCCACCGTTATCAGGAGGAAAAGGAACTCCGCTCCTCCAATGAGGAAGCCATGGTGACTGCCATCTGCAAGACCATGACCTCCATCACCGCTTCCTCCCTGACCACCATTGCGGGCTTCCTGGCACTGTGCGCCATGCGCCTGACGCTGGGCCGCGATATCGGTGTTGTTATGGCAAAGGGTGTGGCGCTGGGTGTCATCTGCACCATCGTCATTCTGCCTGCTTTGATCCTGACCTTTGATAAGCAGGTCGAAAAGTACAAGCACCGCACCATCGTGCCCAAGCTGACCAAGCTCAGCTACTTTGTTTCCAAGCACGCAATGCCCATCGTGGTCGTCTTTCTTGTGCTGCTGGTGCCCTTTGTGGTGGCCCAGCAAAAGACTGAGGTCTACTACACCCTGTTCGACTCGCTGCCCCAGGACCTGACCGGCATCGTTGGCACCAACAAGCTGGGTGAGGACTTTGGCATGACCACCTCCCACTTTATTCTGGTGGATGAGGACCTGACCGCAACGCAGGTGTCTGACCTCTGCGATGAGCTCAAGGATGTGGACGGCATCACCCAGGTGGTGAGCCTGGATTCCATCACCGGCCCGGGCTTCCAGACCGAACTGCTGCCCGACAGCGTGACCGAGATCCTGCAGTCCGGCGGCTACAAGCTCATTCTGGCCAACAGCTCCTATAAGACCGGTACCGATGCCATCAACAACCAGCTGACCGAGATGAACGACCTTATCAAGGCGGTTGACCCCAATGGTGTCATCACCGGCGAGGGTGCCATGACCAAGGACCTGATCGAGGTCGCGGACGTGGATTTCAAGAACGTCAACGTCTGGTCGATCATGGCAGTCGCTGCCATCATCCTGATCTCCTTCCGGAGCCTGTCCATCCCTGTGCTGCTGGTTGCCAGCATCGAGGCCGCCATCTCCATCAATATGGGCATCCCGTACTTCACCGGTACCCAGCTGCCCTTCATCGCCAGCATCGTCATCGGTACCATCCAGCTGGGCGCGACTGTGGACTACTCCATCCTGATGACCACCCGTTATCACGAGGAGCGCAGCTATGGCCGCACCCCGCAGGAAGCTGCCCAGCAGTCGCTGGAGCACTGCAGCCAGTCCATCCTGACCAGCGGCCTGACCTTCTTTGCCGCTACCGTCGGCGTGGCCGCCATCAGTAAGATGGAGCTGCTGCAGAGCATCTGCCGGCTCATCTCCCGCGGTGCACTGATCAGTATGGCTGTCATTCTGGTCGTTCTGCCCGCCGCCCTGATGCTGCTGGACTGGGTCATCCGCCACACCACCATGCACTGGCTGGTCCCTGAATCTTCCAACGCCAAGAAGTCTGATAAGGAGTAATTACCATGAAAAAATCGCTTCGTTTCGCCAGTGCGGCGCTGGCGCTGACTCTCGCCGCAGGCATGACCCTGCCCGCCTTTGCAGCCGCCAAGGCCGATTATTCCAAGGACGAGACGGTCTACGCCGTGATGAACGCCGATGGCTCCATCAAGTCCACCACCGTCAGCGAGCACCTGTACAGCGCTTCCGGCCTGTCCAATGTCACCGATGAGAGCACTCTGACCGACATCCAGAACACCGAGAGCGATGCCGCGTTCACCCAGGACGGCGAAAAGCTGGTCTGGAACACCGACGACACCGACGTGTACTATAAGGGCAATACCGACAAGGCCCTGCCCATCACCGCAAATGTCACCTATACGCTGGACGGCGTGACCGACAGCCTTGAGAACCTGATCGGCAAGAGCGGCCACCTGACCGTGACCGTCGACCTGACCAACAACGAGACCGGCACCGTGACCGTCAACGGCAAGGAGCGCACCGTTGTCACCCCGCTCATCACTGCTGTGGGCGTGATCTTTGGTCAGGATGCCACCAACCTGAGCGCCGAGCACGGAATGCTGGAATCCGCCGCCAAGAGCAGCGTGGCCGCTTTCGTCTGCCTGCCCGGCGTGAAGGACTCTCTGGACGGTCTGCTGCCCGATGACCTGTCTACTGTGGAGGATTATCTGCAGGACAGCGTCACCGTGGAAGCCGATGTCGAGAACCTGACCGCACCGCAGGTCATGCTGGCCTGTGCCACCAACGCCGATGCGCTGGGCACCAATGCCTTTGACCTGAGCAGCATCAATGAACTGACCGATGGCATCAGCCAGCTGAACGATGCCATGAACCAGCTGATGGATGGTGCCGCCCAACTGGTGGACGGTGCTTCCCAGCTGGCCAACGGTACCCTGGCCCTGCTGGACGGCGCTTCTCAGCTGAACAGCGGCGCTTCCACCCTGAACGATGGTCTGGGCCAACTGACCAACGGTCTGGATACCCTGAGCTCCAATAACGCCGCCCTGCAGGCTGGTGCCCAGCAGGTGGCCGATGGCGTTCTGGCCTCCGCCAACAGCACCCTGATGGAGGGCGGCCTGATCGACACCCCCATGACCTGGGACAACTACGCTTCCGTCATTGACGAAGTGCTGACCATGAACGAAAAGACACTGGCCGCTGCCCGCAAGAAGATGGTGCGCACTGTCTGGGAGCAGGAGCCCAGCTTCAAGGACAGCCAGCTGGACATTGCCCTGTATCTCTCCGCAACCAAGACCAACCACGACCTGGAAGCTGCTCTGCGGCTGATGCAGAGCTACGACCCCTCCATGTTCAGCGCCATGCTTGATCTGAGCACTGCCAGCGCCAAGCAGACTGTGCATGACGAGCTGAAGTATCAGGCTGAGAACAGCCAGGATATCGCAGATGTCCGTGCCCTGAAGAACAGCCTGGCGCAGATCCAGTATTTCGTGTCCAGTGTCAACCAGTACACCAACGGTGTTGCCACCGCTGCTGACGGTGCCCACTCCGCAAAGGACGGTGCCGCCCAGCTGGCCGATGGCACCAAGACCTTGTATGACGGCGTGACCACCCTGAATGATGGCGCAGGCCAGCTCAGCGATGGCACGGTCCGGCTGAACGATGGCCTGAACCAGTTCAATGAGGAGGGCATCTCCAAGCTGACCGGTGCTCTGGACGAGGAGCAGATCCATGGCCTGAAGACCGTGCTGGACGAGATGACCAGCCGTCTGGAGGACTACACCAGCTTTGCCGGTAAGTCCGAGGATGCTTCCGGCAGCGTGAAGTTCATCTATAAGACCGGTGAGACGGTCGCCGCTGCAGATGTTACCGCCCAGACCACCGCCGATGTGCAGGAAGGCAACTTCTTCACCCGCCTGTGGCAGCGGATCGTGAACCTGTTCAAGTTCTGAAAAAACGGCGTGCCTGCTTGACAAGCCGCCGGAGATTGACTATACTACAAATAGATTCGTCAAGAAAAATGACCGCTCAGGCACTGAAACGTTGGGGCGGTCATTTTTTATGCCAATTTTAAGGAGACCACAGCATGGCAGAGAGGGAATTGTATCCGGACGGGGAACAGCGCCGCCGCATCATGGATTTTATTATGGCGGCCGGTCAGACCCTTTTGGAGAACGGGGCAGAGGTGTTCCGGGTGGAGCAGACCATGGAGATCATGGCGGCCAGCTTCCACCTGCGGGAGTTCCATGTCTATGTGCTGACCAACGGCATTTTTGCCAGCGCAGGCACGGCGGAGATGAGCGAGGTGCGCAACGTGCCCACCCGTACCACCCACCTGGGGCGGGTGGCGGCGGTGAATCAGCTTTCCCGCCAGATCGCGTCCGGGGAAGTGGACACCATCGATGAGGCCGAGACCCGGCTGGCTCAGGCCAGGTGCATCCCTTTTCCGAAGGACTGGGTGCAGATTGCGGCGGGCATGGGCGGCGCGTTCTGCTTTGCGCTGATTTTTGGCGGCGACCTGAAAGCCGGGCTTGCCGCCGCTGCGGCCGGTGTTGCAGCCAGCGCCTACCTGCTGTTCTGCGGGCGGCACGGCGTGGGGGGCGGGTTCCGAACCATCTCCACCGCCGCCCTCATCACCCTGTGCTGTATTCTGGGCTGCAGCCTGCTGGGCACTGAAGCCAGTCATGCCATCATCGGTACTCTGATGATCCTGACCCCCGGCATCGCCTTTACCATGGGCATCCGGGACTTTGTGCAGGGCGATTACCTGTCCGGCACCATCCGGATGATCGACGCGTTGCTCATTGCGGCCAGCATCGCCATCGGCACCGGCCTTGTGCTGAGCCTCTATGCCTTTTTGAAGGGGGTGGCCGTGGTATGACAGAACTTCTTTTCACCGGGGAACAGCTGGGCCGTCTGGCCCTGCAATTCCTGCTGGCCGGGGCGGGCACCCTGAGTTTTGCCATCCTCTTTGCCTGCCCCAGGCGCACCCTGCCTTATTGCGGGCTGGTGGGCGCAGTGGGCTGGCTGGTATACGAGATCGCGGAGCTGTTCGGGATGGAAGCCTTTGCAGCTTCGCTGCTGGCGGTCATTCCGCTGACGCTGCTGGCCCGCATCCTTGCGGTGACCCTCAGAACACCGGTAACGGTATTCCTGCTCACCGGCATCTTTCCGCTGGTGCCTGGTGCGGGCATCTATTACAGCGCCTACTACTTCATTCAGGGCGACAACGCTCTGGCGCTGGCAAACGGCATCTCCACCTTCAAGATCGCCGTGGCGCTGGCCGTGGGCATTGCCCTGGTGCTGGGCATCCCCCTGCCAAAGAAACAGTGATAAAACAAAAACGAGACCGCCCACCGGGCGGTCTCGTTGGTTATGCGGGAAAATCAGGTGGTGGGAACCATCCGCAGCAGCTGGGCCCCGGTGGTGACATCCAGACGGAAATATGCCTTGTTCAGCTCGGTGTTGTAGGAAACACTGACCGGTGTTTCGGTACCGTCGGCATTGATCTGCATCAGGCTGTAGCCGGAAACGGTATTGGCGGGTACCTCGATGCTGGCAATGACTGGCTGGGCCATCACACGGGCGGGGGTGACCTCCTCGCTTTTTACGGTGCCGCACTTTTCGCAGATGACCCGTTCAATAACAGTGGGATAGTAGAATGCTGCTGTCATTACCTGCTCACCGTTTTTCAGAGTCCCGGTGTGAACAGTCAGGTTGGAAAAGTTGGAGAAGACACCGTTTACCTTGGTCAGCTGGGTGTTATTCTTTACCTTGCCGCATTCGGGGCAAAGTGTAAGGGTCTCAGTGGTGCCATCGGGGAGCTTATGCTGGAAGGTGGTCTCCACACACTCGGTCTTATACTCTGTCGTGGTCTTCCAGGTGTGTTCTTTGCACTCGGTTTTGCCCGGGGTCTCTTCGGCCATGCCGACCACAGAACTGCCCGCCAGCACGCAGACGGACAGACCAAAGGCGGCCAGGGCTTTCAGCATACGATTTTTCATAGCAGGATCCTTTCTCCCCGCATCCCGGCGGGGCAACGCGGTTTGAGTTTGGTTACTTTTTACCGTTGTTCCAGCCTGATTATATCAATTGGAAGGAAAAGGTGTCAATGTCCGGGATTAAGTCCCGTGGGAACATTTGTCGGCAGAATGCAGCGGAAAGGCAGAAACACCGGGGCGAAATGCATATATACACAAAGAATGTGGTGCTGCATGTATAAATGTTTTCAAAAGGGTTTCATTTGTTCCGATTTTTTGCACAACACTTGACTTTTTTATTTGTACAACATATACTAATTCTGTTCCTTGATGACACGATGAAGCGCATCGTGCCGGGAAAGTGAAAAAATATACAATCAACAGAGGAGTGTTTGAATATGAAAAAGATCAATCGCCGCAGCTTTCTGGCTGCCGCTGGTCTGACCGCTGCCGCTCTGGCTCTGACTGCCTGCGGCGGTTCCGCCTCCAGCACCGCTTCTTCCACTGCAAGCAGTGCAGCTTCTTCCACCAGCGCTGCCGCTGAGCTGACCACCGTTGAGGCTGGCAAGCTGACCATGGCCACCAACGCCACCTTCCCTCCGTACGAGATGACCACCGACTCCGGTGAGATCGAGGGCATCGATGTGGACACCGCCAAGGCCATTGCTGAGAAGCTGGGTCTGGAGCTGCAGATCGATGACATGGACTTTGACGCCGCACTGCTCAGCGTGCAGCAGGGCAAGGCCGACATCGTGATGGCTGGCGTTACCGTGACCGACGAGCGCAAGGCTGTGATGGACTTCTCCGACAGCTACGCCACCGGCATCCAGTCCATCATCGTGCCCGAGGGCTCCGACATTGCTTCTCCCGATGACCTGGCCGGCAAAAAGATCGGCACCCAGCGTGGCACCACCGGCTACATCTACTGCTCCGACGACTTCGGCGATGACGCCGTGGTGGCCTACGACAGCGGCCTGACCGCCGTGCAGGCCCTGAACAACGGCCAGGTGGACGCTGTGGTCATCGACAACGCCCCTGCCAAGGAATATGTGGCCGCCAACCCCGGTCTGGTCATTCTGGACACCAGCTACGCCGAGGAGGATTACGCCATCGGTCTGGCAAAGGGCTCCGCTCTGGAGGATGCTGTCAATGCCGCTCTGGAAGAGCTGAAGGCTGACGGCACCCTGCAGTCCATCGTGGACAAGTACATCACCGCTGAATAATCAGCTGGCTGATAACGGAACCACGGGGAGGCAGCCCCAACTGGGGCACCTCCCCTTTTTTGGAAAAATAAGGTTACAAAATTCTAACAAAACAGGAAAGTGAGGATGCGAATGGCTGCTCAATACGAACTGCTCAAAGAGCTGCTCAACAGCGGTACCAAGCTCAGCTTCGGGCAGGAGTTCTTCTTCAAATTTTATCAGGCCTTCATCCTGAAAGACCGCTGGACGCAGTACATCAACGGCGTGAGCACCACCCTGCTGGTCACTGCCATTGCGCTGGCACTGGGCATCGTGCTGGGCAGCGTGGTGGCACTGGTGCGTGTGGCACACGACCAGCAGCGCCCCGGCCGCAGAAACCCGGTGCTGGGCTTCTTCAACATCATCTGCGAAATTTACACCACCATCATCCGCGGCACGCCTATGATGGTGCAGCTGCTCATCATGAGCATGGTCATTTTTGCCAACAGCCGCAACTTTACCATGGTAGGTGCGCTGACCTTGGGCATCAACTCCGGCGCGTATGTATCCGAGATCATCCGCGGCGGCCTGATGGCTGTGGACCCCGGCCAGATGGAAGCCGGCCGCAGCCTGGGCCTGAACTACATGACCACCATGGTGGTCATCGTCATCCCGCAGGCCATCCGCGCCGTGCTGCCGGCTCTGGGCAATGAGTTCATCATCCTGCTCAAGGATACCTCGCTCATCACCGTCATCGGCGGCAAAGAGCTGCTGTATGCGGCGCAGGGCATTATGAACCGTACTTACGAGGCCATGTTCCCCCTGTTGGGCGTTGCAGTGGTCTATCTGATTTTAGTCATGATCTTTACATGGCTGCTGTCGAAGTTTGAGAGGAGGATGGCGCAAGGTGACCGCTAATCATGCTGAAAAGATCCTGGAAGTCCGTGGTCTGACCAAGACCTACGGCGGTGAGGTCAAAAAGGGCGCAAAGCAGCCCACCCCCACCCTGGATGTCCTGAAGGGCATCGATATCGACATCTACCGCGGCGATGTGGTCTGCCTGATCGGCCCCTCCGGCTGCGGCAAGTCCACCTTCCTGCGCTGCCTGAACCGGCTGGAGATCCCCACCGGCGGCTCCATCAAGTTTGAGGGCATCGAGGTGGATGATGCCCACATCGATGCCGTGCGCCAGAAGATGGGCATGGTGTTCCAGCACTTCAACCTCTTCCCCCACCTGACCGTCAAGCAGAACCTCTGCCTGGCCCCGGAGCTGCTCAAGCTCAAGAGCAAGGAGGAGGCTTCCAAGCGTGCCGAGGAGCTGCTGGCTCGTGTCGGCCTGTCCGATAAAGCCAATGTGTTCCCCAAGAGCCTTTCCGGCGGCCAGCAGCAGCGCATTGCCATTGCCCGCGCTCTGGCCATGGACCCGGATGTCATCCTGTTCGACGAGCCCACCTCCGCCCTCGACCCTGAGATGGTCGGCGAGGTGCTGGAGCTGATGAAGGAGCTGGCCCACACCGGCATCACCATGCTGGTGGTCACCCACGAGATGGGCTTCGCCCGCGAGGTGTCCAACCGCGTCATCTTCATCGATGAGGGCAGGATCCAGGAAGATGAGCCCCCGCAGGAGCTCTTCTCGAACCCCAAGCATCCTCGTCTGAAGGCTTTCCTTTCCAGGATGCTGTAATTGAAGCTGAAAAAACTGTATTGAAAAGACCGCCAGAGCAAGCGTTTCTACTTGCTTTGGCGGTCTTTTTGTTGTGAGGGGGGTTATCCAAGAATGACAGAGACCTCTACACTTTCACCGGCCTTTGCCAGCGGCAGGAGGGTGCCCGCAATAGGAGCACCGTTCACGGTGACACTCTGCACGCCCTTCTGCACGGCGTGGGGGTTCTCCACCCGGATGTGGTACACGGCACCCCGGTAACGGCGGGTGACGGTGTAGCCTGCCAGCGTGTGGGGGATGCAGGGGTCAACGCGCAGGCCGTCCAGAGTGGGCTGGATGCCCAGAATGTACTGGCTCACGTTCACGAAGGTCCATGCCGCCGTGCCGGTCAGCCAGCTGTTCTTGGCCTCGCCGAAGGTGGGGGCATCGCGGCCTGCCACCATCTGGCTGTAAACGTAGGGTTCGGTGCGGTGGATCTCGCTGATGTCCTCGATATAGGCCGGGCAGGTCTTTTTGTAGACAGCAAAGGCCCGGTCACCGTGGCCCAGCACGGTCTCAGCGCAGCTGATCCATGGGTTGTTGTGGCAGAAGATACCGGCGTTCTCCTTGTAGCCCGGGGGATAGCTGGAGATCTCGCCCAGATTGAGCCGGTAGGTGGTGTAGGCGGGCTGGAGCAGTACCACGCCGTACGGGGTGTCCAGCCGCTCCTCCACGCTCCTCAGTGCAGCTTCGGCCTGACCGGTCTCCCGGCCGATCCCGGCCATCACGCACATGCCCTGGGGTTCGATGAAGATCTGCCCCTCGTCGCATTCCCTGCTGCCTACGGGGGCACCAAAGGCATCGTAGGCACGGCGGAACCATGCGCCGTCCCAGCCGGCGGTCAGGGTGGCCTGTTCTACTGCGTCAATGGCGGTGCGGGTGCTGGCAGCCTCCTCGGTGAGGTGCAGGTGGTCACAGAGTTCGGCGTACTCGCGGCCATATTTTACGAACATGCCCGCAATGAACACGCTCTCAGCCACGGGGCCCTCGCTGGGGCCGGTGATCTGGAAGCTCTCGCCCGGGTGCTCCGAGAAGCAGTTCAGGTTCAGGCAGTCGTTCCAGTCGGCCCGGCCGATCAGCGGCAGGCCGTGGGGGCCCAGATGGGTATGGGTGTAGCGGAAGCTCCGGCGCAGATGCTCCATCAGGGGCTGTACTCTGGTCACGTCGTTGTCAAAGGCAACCGGCTCGTCCAGGATCGACCAGTCACCGGTCTCCCGCAGATAGGCGGCGGTGCACGCAATGAGCCAGAGCGGGTCATCGTTGAAGCCGCTGCCCACGTCGCTGTTGCCCTTTTTGGTCAGGGGCTGGTACTGGTGGTAGGCGCTGCCGTCCTCAAAC
>ERZ1034626.2376-NODE-2376-length-11286-cov-34.438964_pt1 | contig 11286 bp, 11 predicted proteins | sample MGYA00520652_ERZ1034626 | MGnify/ENA primary metagenome ERZ1034626 (study PRJEB33766, sample SAMN09781765) | gut metagenome | biome: gut microbiome | host: Homo sapiens | place: Madagascar | study: EMG produced TPA metagenomics assembly of the PRJNA485056 data... | reverse complement strand
CTATAATGAATTAAAAACGCTATCATCGTATTTGGTTCTCAGGTAATCAACAAAATATGTTCAAATTTCATCCACCAAATCGTTATAAAATTTACTTACCAAAGAACTCCAATACGAACCAACAGTATCAAATTATATTTTTTTCCATTTTTTATTTCTGTTGTTTAAATAATAATACAAAAAGTATGTCCAGCCAAAAATCCTCATAAGATTAAAATATTCGGATCTAGGATAATAAATAGCATTCATGAAAAACATTCCATAAAACATTAGCCATACAAATGATTGATACTTCAAATTATCTGATTTTGCTATCAAATAGCCCAATAGGCTCATTAGGGAGATTACCCCAAATAATCCAAAGGATAAATATATATCACCTATTAAGTTAGTACCAAGTCCAATGAACTGTTCTTTTGAAGATATGGTTCTATCATACTTAAAAGTAATCATCGTATTTTTATATCCACTATGAGTATCTTCCTCTGATAAATTAAAAGCATTGTTCAATATAGTATTACCATAAGGTATTATAGAACAAATATTCATTAAAAATGATTTACCAAAAGAAAAACCATTAGTGTCTGCATATTCTGTCAATACATATAAAGACCTATTATTGATAATAAGTTCTTCTCCAATATTTACGAAAAAATATTTGGATATGGAGGTTCCATCACTACCATTTCGGCTTGCCCCTAAAGAAAACATAAAAAATGCACCAACAAAAAGCAACGCACAAAATTTTATTATGTTAAGTCTATGAATGAAAGTGTTGTATAAAAATATCACAATTAATCCAATTCTTAATGTAAAAGTTCGAGAGCCAATTAACAATTGAACAAATATTGTAATCAACAACATCACACAAAAGGAAATGCCCAATTTATTGAATATATCTTTTATGCTTTTTGAATTACAAGAAGAAGCAAACAACATATAAAGTATTAATGTATTACAAATATCTTGTAAATATCCCCCAATAGAACCTATATCAACCTGAGTATAGTCTGTTCCAATATTTTTTATATACAATAAACATAGAAAAAACATTGAACAAATTGAAATATGCTTCAATTTATTACTTATTAAGATATTAAATCTCTCCCTCTTAGGAGTACACTTTACAAAGAAACCTATCCTAAATAATGCATATGCTAAGTATCCTATCAATGCCAATAATGTACAATGAGTAATATACCTATCATTAAAACCAAATCTAAACAACGAAAAATTATAGTTTGTTTCATATAAAAAAACGGGATAGATAAAGTTTGTGTATAAATATGATAAAGCAAAAACAGTATCGAAGGTTATAAATGTCTGCTTAATATTATTAATAGCAATCAAGAAGACTGCTATCAAATAGAATATAAAACAATTAGTACAAACAGTTTTTGAATAGCCCAATGGCAATGTGAAATACATGATAATTGCAATAGACATCATAATTCCTAATATTACCAAAGAGTATGTACGTAAGAAATTAATCATAATTTAAAAACTTATTTCATTATATGGCCTATTATAATATAAAGCTGCAGATCTCGCAAAGTTACTTCTATACATTTTTCCAGAATGCAACATATATACCTTTTCGGCTTTCCCAATAAAATAAAAATCCAAAAATGTCTTAAGGTCTAAATCAATTTGAGACTTAGCCTGATGGTGTCCTATATGAGATATAGGACCAGGTATTGTATACACATAACTCTCAGAAGATACATACTTGATAAATTTCTCACTATCTGCAGTTACTAATATTTTATAATTAGAGTTCACTTCATGCAATTCTTTCAACTTTTGAAGACATTTTTCCATTAACTTCTTTTGATCTAGTTCATTTAGCGTTTCACCCCTAATATCCTTAAAATCTCCTAATAATTGCATGAATCTAAAAGAAGCAGATATATATTTATCAGAAAGAGAATACTTATTTATTTGTTCCATAAAATAAAAGGAAGGTCTAAACAGTTCTTCGAATAAGACATGGGGTTTAAAATCCATACCATATTTTTTGTTCAAGAAAGGGAGCCAATCTTCATTAGTATAGAAATGATGTTGAAAATATTTGCACAATGAATTTAAACGTATTGGTTTAAACTTATCCAACATAATAACTGGCGAAGCAAATGGGTAAATATGACATATATCATCAAAGTGAATCTCCCAATTATATTTATTTGGAGAAAAATATGTACTCAACATAAAAGGTTCTTTATGATAGATTTTAAACTCTCTACCAATACATTTAGAATAAGCATATACAGACATAATCCCTCGCAATCGATCAGCTAATCCATTTGAATAAGCAGAACTATCGAGACAAAAAATTTGATAAGACTTAACTCTTCTTCCCAAATATTTACTCACTATCAATTTGACTTGATCCATCAAGTCATAACCTATAAAATCACGAATTTTCATTTTGACGTTTTTTAAATAATGTAATTATATAGCTAGTATCATTCTTATTAACTAAAATACTTAGCGTAAAATATAAACCTGAAAGAAATATAGTATCAATAAATAATGCAAGCCAATAATTAGGAATTAAAATATTTAGTATTTCTCCGCATATGGTAATTAATACCGAACAGATGAATGAAGGAAACATATCCTGTAGCTGTTTCAATAAAGAATAATTAATTAGTTTACCAGAAAAATACGCAGTAAGAATATAGGAAAATAAACTAGATACAATCATTCCTAAACATATGACAGTCAATCCAAACTTAATAGTTACTAATAAAACCATTAATGAGAAGATTTTTTTAATTAAATCTAATTTTAAATGCATGCCAGATTTTCCTTTAACCAACAAGATATTTATATTATATGAAATTATTGGATAAAGTAATGATGAAAGGCATAACAACTTAATTATAGCAATAGATTGTTCCCATTGAGAACCTAAAACCTTCATAACAAATGGCTCCGCCGTAACAAATAATAAAGAAATCATCGGAAATACAAAAAATACAGTCAGTCTAATCATTCTTCTGTACTTTTTGGAAAGTTCATCAGATTTTTCTTGAATTGAACTTAACAAAGGAAATGAAACCCTATTTAAAATTCCGGTTAGATTGGATGAAGGAAATTGAACTATAGTATAAGCTCGATTGTAGTAACCCAAAATGCTGCTTTTATAAAACTTTCCAAGAAAAATAGAATACATGTTTTCAAAAAATGGACCATACAATCCAGTAAGCATTAATTTAGAACCAAAAGAAAACAATTCCTTAAAAGACTTGAAAGAAAATTCTAGTCGCGGTTTCCAACTACTCAATATCCAAAATAAAGCCGTTAAAATAAAATTACTTACTAAAGTTTGTATAACAAGGCTCCAAACTCCCATTCCTATATAAGCACAATATACTCCAAGACAGCCCGAAATTAGTGTAGATACTAAACTAATCTTTGCCTGACTCTTAAAGTTTAACTCTTTAGTCATTTTAGTTCTTTGAACCAAACAAAAAGAAGTTATAATCAAATTTAGAGATGTCCAACGAGTAACTTCATTTAATATTGGAGAATTATAAAAATCAGCTATATATGGTGCACAAAGATACAAGCAAACCGAAACTAAAATACCCAAAATTATATTAATAAAAAAAACTGTGGAGTAATCACTCTCGGAAACATCTTTTTTTTGTATTAAGGCATTGCTAAATCCACTATCAATTATTGCATTAGATAATGCAATAAAAATTGATAACATCGCTATAATTCCATAATCAGAAGGAGACAAAAGTCTAGCTAAAATAATAGTCAAGATCAATTGAAGTCCTTGTACTGAAAAACGTTCAATTCCACTCCAAATAAATACTTTAAAAGAATCATATCTATTTAATGAATGCATAGCGCAAATAATTTAAAATATATTTAACATACATATATACATATTTACCCCTCAAAAAACCTTTTTCCTTTAAGTAGCTTATCGGATATGAAACACCTTCCTGGTATAAAGCTCCAAAATATAGAATGCGTTTTACATATTCCTTATCTATCAAGGGGGTTATATTTTCTCTGTGATATTTATCGATAAAATATTTTCTAATTCTAAAGGCACATTCTTCAAAGTTAAAAGTTTTCTGAACTGATTTTGAATGAGATGCAGAATTAGCCAAAACACGGTAAACACTTGTAGTTTCATCCAAAAAATATAATTGGCTTTTTTCATTGAAATATAACCACATAGGATAATCGCCCATTAAAAGGTTTGGTATATTAATCTCTTTAAAATACAAATCTAGCAAGTCTTTTCTATACATTGTAGTCAATGTAGGGACCTCATTTGATATATATAAATCCTGCTTAGTAAATAATCTTTTACCAATAATTGATGAACTATATGTTTTCGTTTTCTCATTATATTGTTTAGCAGAAGTATAAACCAACCCTATTTGACTGTTATTATCTAAGATATCTACTTGTTTATGTAGCTTTAATGAGTCTATCCAATAATCATCTCCCTCACATATTGCTTCATATTTACAATTATCACGCCATATAGAAATATATTCCAATTTTTTATATCCCATATGCTTAGAATATAGATTTTCATTCAAAAACAAAACTGCAAAATAACAATTTTTATTCTCCTTATGTTGGGCAAAAATGATAGAAGCATAATCAGTTGTCTGAGAAAAAGAGACAGAAGAATCCACCAACTCAAAATACTTTATCAAATATTCTTTAATTACCTGTTGCTCTCCATCAGTAGAAGCATCATCAACGATACAACAAACAAAAGGAAAATCAGTTTGCTGAATCGCAAAACCATTCATAGTATCCACAATGTATTTTGCCTGATTATAGGTCATACACCTAATACAAACTTTAAACTTTGGACATTTCATATTATTTATCATTATAATTTAACTTGATTAATCATAACACCATCATTTTTTCAATGCTAATTCAAAAATACAATTACTTACTACTATAATATTGATTATTAGTATCCAATAAAAATTGGACACGTTAATTAATTGATCAAATAGTCCCTTAAAGAGAGGATAATCGAGTTCTTTGGCATAGTTGAAAATAGTCTTATCAAATAAATCTCTTAGGTGGGTTTTGTCCGTCAATAAAATACTTAGAATCTGCAAAACTTCATATGTTGAGCGTTTCAATTGCATATCATGAAGAATAATAGCCACGAAACAATATGTGATTATGGCAAACTAATCTATATGCGTACATCATTCTCCGTTGTGCCCCAGAATCTCTTTATCTTAAGATGCAGCTTTAGCCATTTGAAAAACAGCTCGACCAACCATCTCTTTTATATAGATTTGCGACATCCAGCGCAGAAAGATTCTTTGCATTCGTCAGAAAAGTAAACTCACTATCATCTTCTTCATCGTAGTATCGAATGAGTCAGAATGATTCCGAATACTTCTTTTCGGAAAGATATCTTGTTAGTTTTACTTCTCATCAGTTAGTACATTCTTTGGCATTCTTCGCTTCCTTTTTACCATTTTGCACTTCAAGTTCGTTTGGGCTCTGACTACGTAGTAGGAACCTGTAAGATGAATTTCATAAAGTTCCTAGAATGTATCATAAGCCCTATCGAAAACATAGTAACTATTTGGTTCATAAGAAATTGAAGATTTTGCTATAGAATCATACTTTCATGCAATGGTCACAGTATAGAAAGCTGGAACTTGAGCTACTATGTCATATAAGACATGTGCTTTGACTCCTCCTATCTTATTTCTGAACTTTGCCCATGGAAAAGTTGCAAGGCACAACAGAATAGTTGTCAAATCAAAAGCATACTTCTTTCCTGGTAAATTCAAAATGTTGGTTTCTCGCTTTTCGCAAGTTTCCTTCATCATATAGAATGCAAAGTCATCAAAAATCCTGTAATCACGAATCTAATTAGCATAAGCAAGAGTTGCCTTTACGATAAGTATTACGTCCAAGCCCCAAATGATATTGCTTAGCTCGGTGAGCTTCTAATGCAATTATCAAGTCACGTAAACTCTCACGATTGCTCAGTTGGCCAAACATCATTGCAAGAAGCTGGTTCCGGCAAGTAAAGTGCTTCATATAGCGATTGCCATCATACTTGCGTACGAAGTTGTTGAACTGAGTTCTATTCAGAAATGCGGTAAGTTGAGCGAAAACGTATTTGTCTTGAAACATAGTAGCCAATTATTTTTGGCTGCAAAGTTACAAAACCAAGTACGTTTCATTATAAAATACTGCATAAAAGACTTTAATTCAACTGATTCAAAGATCGAATTGCCCTTTTTTATTGGACAGTTGTAACCTCAAATGCTAAATTTGTTTTTTGCATGAAAAAGCCATTCAAACATTGACGAATATAATGATGACGATTATAAGTAATGCTACAAATTGAAACAGAGGGTTTATTTGTGCTAGTATTCATAAAACTAATCTCTACTCTTAATTATTCTTGCAGGATTTCCAACAACAACAACATGAGGAGGAAGTTCTTTTGTCACAACAGCGCCAGCTCCAACTATCGTATGACTACCAACCTCTTTTACTTTTGTAGAAATTAATGTTGCATTCTGACCGACAAAAACAAAATCACGAATATTTAATCGAGCCCCAATTAAAGCATGAGGAGCTACAAATACGTAAGCCTCAAGATGAGTTTGATGACAAATCATCGAATGAGAACAAATATAAACTCCTTCATCAATTTCACAATCAGCCTGAATAACAGTCTGACTATCTACAATAACTCCTATAGTGGAAATCAAAGCAAACTGGGATATTTCTGCTGAAGGGTGAACCAATGTTGGAACAAGACCACCCTTTAGAATTATTTTATCAGATAAAGACTTACGAATATTCATATCACCCATCGTAAGAAGGAAATTTTTATCTTGAATATCCTGTTCAAACAGATCGTCAAAACTACCCAATATACGATAACCATGATCAATTTGACCAGTTCTTTCATTATTGTAGTGATATAATCCAACAACTTCATATCCGCAAGCATTGGCCAAATCTATCATTTTAAAACTAGAACCTCCTATACCTAGGACATATATTTCTTTTTTTCTATTATCCATTTTAATATTTTTAAAGATTTATAAAACTATCATTAAAAAATACAATCTAAGGTTCTTTGAATATCCTCTTCGCTCAATGCATGATGCATAGGCAAACAGATTACGCTATCTGCCATCTTATGAGCATTTGGCAAGTTTACCGGATCAGCACTCTCCAAACCACGATAAGTAGAGAATTCACTAATCAATGGATAGAAGTAGCGACGTCCCAATACATTCTGAGACTTCATCTTTGCATAAAGTTCATCACGGGTCATACCATACTTCTGTGCATCAATGAAGATTGGGAAGTAGCTATAGTTATGACGAACACCTGGCATATCATCGAAGAAGGTAATGCCTTCAACATTGCGCAAAGCTTCACGATACTTGATTGCTACCTGGTGGCGAGCCTCAATAGCGGCATCCACCTGCTTCAAGTTAAGCAAGCCATACGCACTACGCATTTCATCCATCTTACTATTAATACCAGGACCAACGACCTCGGTTTCTCCTGCAAATCCAAAGTTCTTCAAAAAGTCGATACGCTTCTTTGTTTTTTCATCGTGCATAACCATAGCACCACCTTCGATGGTGTTATATACCTTAGTTGCATGGAAACTCAAAGTACTCATATCACCAGCATTCAAGATGCTCTCACCATTTACTTCTACACCAAACGCATGAGCAGCATCGTAAATAACTTTCAAGCCATATTTGTCGGCAATATCTTGAATTGCTTTTGTATCGCACGGCTTACCATACACATGCACAGGCATGATGGCGGTAGTCTTAGGAGTGATGGCAGCCTCAATCTTGTTTGGATCAAGGTTACCTGTTGCAGGGTCAATGTCAACGAATACAGGCTTGCAACCATTCCACCAAATACTGTGAGTAGTAGCCACAAAGCTGTATGGTGTAGTAATAACTTCGCCAGTAATACGAAGAGCCTGCAATGCAGTAAGCAATGGCAAGGTACCATTGGTGAAGAGACTTACATAAGGAACCTTGAGGTATTCAGCAAGAGCTGCCTCCAGTTTCTTATGATAATCACCATTATTTGTTATCCACTTGCTGTCCCAGATTTTCTGGAGTTCAGCATGAAAATCATCCAAACTTGGCAGTAACGGAGATGTTACTGTAATTAAATTCTTATCCATAATATTTAATTTTAAAATTTGTGTTTAAATGTATTTTGCATCATATCAATTGCATCATTCCATTCATTTTTCAATAGTTTTTTTGCACCTAATAAATAACAATAATACTTTGAGCAATAGTCAAAAGAAGCAATGACATTGCTATTATACCATAATCCGCAGGAGAAAGTATTCTTGCTAATATTATACCAAACAAGAATTGAATACCTTGTGTAGCAAATCGCTCAATAGAACTCCAAACTAATTCTTTTTTTGTTCGTGATTTTAAACTTGACATACTACATCAAAAAACATTGAACCTACATATATTCTCCGAAATCAGTCAATCTCATATCACCCTTCTTTAGGAAAGTATCGTGCATGGCGAGGGCGGCACGCATGCTCTGTGGCTCATGCCCCTTCTCGGCAAACTTCAGATACTCACGGAGCATAGGGCGATAATCCGGATGCGCACAGTTTTCGATAATCTCTTTGGCACGGCGCAACGGACCCTTGCCACGAAGATCGGCTACTCCCTGCTCAGTAACGATAACATCCACATCGTGTTCGGTACTATCTACATGGCTGCACATCGGAACGATGGCAGAGATGCAACCGTTCTTGGTGGTACTCTGCGTGGTGAAGATAGAGATGTAGCCATTGCGCTCGTAATCGCAGGAACCTCCGATACCATTCATCAGCTTGCTGCCGCAGATGTGGCTGGAGTTCTCATTGCCATAGATATCGCACTCGATGGCGGTGTTCATGGCGATGACACCCAGTCGGCGAATCACCTCCGGAGAGTTGGAAATCTCGCTCTGGCGGATGGTGAGATGCTTCTTGAAGTAATCAATATCATCATACACCTCTTTCAATGTATCATTGGTTACGGTGAGCGAAGAGCAGGATGCATCCTTGATTCTTCCCTCGCGCATGTATTTCACCACGGCATCCTGAACCACCTCGGTATAGACGCTGAACACAGGCACGTTAGGATTCTGTCCCAAAGCTTCAAGAACGGCATTGGAAGTTACGCCCACTCCGCTCTGCAAAGGCAGGAACTGAGGAGGAATATGTCCCTTCTTCAGGTCGCTGACCAGGAAATCAGCCACATTATGTCCCATCTGTTCCGTCACAGGGTCGAGAGGCTTGAAAGCACGCGCCTCCTCCGGAATGTTGCATTCTACCACACCCACAATCTTATGTGCATCAATCTCCACATACTCCTTACCTATTCTATCGCCCACATTCAAGATTGGGATAGGTTTGCGGAACGGGCATTCTGCTATCTCATATACATCGTGCAGATAGCGGGAAGCAGGACTGTGGAAGGTATTCTTCTCGATGAGCACCTTCTTGGCAAGGCGGACGATGGTAGGAACGATGCCGCCGGCAGAGGTAAGGAATGCCTTGCAGGTGGTTTCGCCTTCTTCCAAATCAGATACTTCGATGATGGCAAGGTCTATCTCGCCATAGAAACCGCGGCGCAGGCGCTCAGCCATGTGACCGAGGTGCATATCCTCGTAGTCGATTTCACCGAGATTGGTATGGGTGCGGAAATCCTTGTTGGTAGAAAATGGTGCACGGAACTTGATAGCATGGGCTGCCGCCATATCACCTTCAATACTTTGTGAAGTAGAAGCACCTGTCAAGATACCAACCTGGAATGGTCTGCCTGCCTCATGCTCCGCTACAGCTCTCTTAGAAAGTTCACGGAAAGTAGCCTTCGGTACTCCATTTGGAGTAAAGCCACTCAATCCGATAGTATCTTGATCGTTAATCATCGCTGCTGCTTCTGCAGAACTTAATCTTGTATATCTCATAAATATCTTATAAATACGTAATTTTCTTAAATCCTACGGAATCTTTATTCCCAATATAGTCACTTTCCAAACTCTTTAATTCTCTGCTCCTCTTTCAAAGAGCAAACAAGCAGTTGTCCATTCTTCTCGGCTACGATATAGCCATCCAAACCTTGAACCACCACCTTGCTTTCATCGGCTGCATGAACCACGCAGTTCTTGCATTCATACAAACGGATGTCCTTGCCTACCTTGGCATTGCCAGCCTCATCCTGTGGAAGCAAGGTACGGAGGCTCCCCCAGCTGCCTAAGTCGCTCCAGCCGAACTCGGCTGGCAAGGTATAGATTTCCTTCGACTTCTCCATCACAGCATAGTCAATGCTTATCTTCTCGCAGGTTGGGAAGAGTTTGCCGACTACCTCTTTCTCCTGTTCGGTATAGAAAGAAGGAGCCATCTCGTCCATGATGCTGGCAAGATTTGGCTGGAAGGTGCGGATTGCCTTGCTGATGGTATCGATGTTCCATACGAAGATTCCGGCATTCCAATAGTAATTGCCAGCGGCAAGGTATTGCTCGGCTGTCTCCAGGTTTGGCTTTTCCTTGAAAGCCTCTACCTTGTAGATTTCATCTACGGATGTTGGCTCTGCTGCAGCGATATAGCCATAGCCTGTTTCCGGGCGGCTTGGTTTGATACCGATGGTAACGATGGCGTTCTTATCGGAAGTATAGCTCAATGCCTTGCTGAGCACTCGCTGATACTCCGAGGTATTGATGACCAAGGCATCGGATGGTGTCACCACGATGTTGGCATCAGGATGCTTCTTCTGGATCTTCCAGCAGGCATAAGCAATACATGGAGCGGTATTGCGAGCCTCCGGCTCTGCTAATATGTTATCTACTGGCATGTCAGGGATTTGCTCCTTGACAATGCGAATGTATTTCTCGTTTGTCACTACCCACATGTTTTCGACAGGACAGATTGGCTTCAATCTATCTACTGTCAATTGTATGAGGGAACGGCCGACTCCCATCACATCTATGAATTGCTTTGGGTAATCGGGGGTTGACATTGGCCAGAAGCGGCTACCTACGCCGCCAGCCATGATTATGATTTGTATGTCGTGCATAAATCTTGTTCTTTAATATTAAAGATTTTCTAAAATCATCCCGTCCTTCTTTACCATTAAAGAAGGCTCCACCTCTCATTTCGGTCTTCTCTCCTCAGGCGAGAAGAAGGAAACCGCCCTGCTCGGTGCTCGGAACCGCTACGCTCTAAGGTTGGCGGACCATCAAAGGTCTTCG
>ERZ1034626.2373-NODE-2373-length-11307-cov-20.270530_pt1 | contig 11307 bp, 17 predicted proteins | sample MGYA00520652_ERZ1034626 | MGnify/ENA primary metagenome ERZ1034626 (study PRJEB33766, sample SAMN09781765) | gut metagenome | biome: gut microbiome | host: Homo sapiens | place: Madagascar | study: EMG produced TPA metagenomics assembly of the PRJNA485056 data... | reverse complement strand
CCATCGGCATCCTGACTTCCTATGTGCTGTGGAAGAAGGGCAAGATCCAGGTAGTGGACAAAGAGCAGAAGTAAAGCAATCGAAACGGTCTGGATTCTCAACGAGGCCATTGAGCAGATCAGCTTTCAGGCTGTGAAGGCCTGAGCCTTTGCCGCTGACAGATGAAGGTATAGAATAACAAAAAAGTCTGAACTGAGGCATGAGCCACCGGTTCAGACTTTTTTCATACTATGAAAACACCAGCTGCTACGGATAGCAGCGTGCAGTTCAATTTGTTATCAGCACTCGTCGTACTGTTTTTGCAGATATTGCAGGCACTGGACTGCGTTTTCCGGGGTGGTGTTCTCCAAGGTGGCGAACACATAGGGCTTCTGCTCCTTGGCAAACCGCAGAATGGTGCGGTAGTCGCCCATGCCGCCCTGTCCGGCACCGGTGGCAGCCAGCTGTCCGCCGGCATCCTGCCGCAAAAAGTCCTTGAAATGGATCATAGCAACATCCTTGCCCAGCAGCTCGATGGCCTCGGCGAACACTTCCTCCCGCTGGTCTACGTTTTCCATGTTCAAAAGGTTCACCGGGTCGAGCAGAATCTGCAGATTGGGGCTGCCGATCTCGTCCAGCACGGTGCGGGCGCGGCGGGCGTCATACACGATATGCTTGACCACCGGCTCAATGGCAATGGTCACGCCGTATTGCTCGGCGCAGCGCACCACCGGCTTGAAGTTTTTGATAAAGGTAGCAAGGGCGGCATCGCTGCGGCACTCCGGGCAGAACTTGTACTCTGCGTTGGGTGCACCGGTCTCGGTGCCCACCATGCCGCAGCCCAGCAGGCTGGCAAAGCGGATATGCGCGTAGTACTTTTCCTGAATGGTGTGCAGAGCATCCGTATCCGGGTGTGCCAGATTCAGGTAGTTGCCCAGCACCGCAATGTCCAGCTCGTTTTTGGCAAACAGGCGGCGCAGATAGGCCGCGTAGCCGGGGGTGAGGGCAGAGGGGGTGTTGGGCACCTCCTTCAGGGATTTGCTCAGTGCCAGATGCACGCAGGAAAAGCCCTTCTGGCGCACCAGCGGCAGCACCTGCTCAATGGGCAGCTTTTCCGCGTCGTGCAGACGCAGACCGAATTGGATCATGCTTGGTTCCTCCTTTGATTTGGGTGCGTTTTTACCATTATACACCAAAACTGTCTGCGGGGGAACACCTTAAAACCTTTGCAGTGCAGTCGGGGAAAAAAGAAAACCGCCCGGAACTCTAAGGATCCAAGCGGTCATCTTTGGAGCTGGTGACAGGAGTTGAACATCTAAGTGAAAGCATTTCCGCAAAAATATGGCATTTTTAGCACGGAAATATGGCGTAAAACCGTCATTATGGTTTATTTATATAAATCATGTTTGCAAGGATGCAAATAAAAGTGTGTTAAAAAGTGTGTTATTTTTCAGAGGTCAAAAGCCGGTCAAAGGCTGCATTTACATCCTCTGCCGCCGCTGCTGCATCGCCGTTCAGGGCGTGGGAGTAAACACCGAATGTGTCCATGGTCTGGCTGTGCCCCACCAATGTTTTTACTTCACCGGCGGGCAGCGTTTTCACCACGCTGACAAAGCTGTGCCGCAGTTCATATACAGAGATGGGGGGAATACCGTTTGATTTGCAATACACTTGCCAGCGCTTGTAATAGTACGCTTCACTGACCAGATCAAACACGCTTTCTTGCGTGCCTGTTACTTGCCGCTGCTGTTCCAGCACGGCGCGGGCACGGTCTGACAGGGCAAAAGCCCGCACAGCATTCTGATTTTTACCCTGCGTCTGCTCTCCCAGAACATTCACAGCGCGGGTGATATACACCATATCGCCCCGGATATCTGCCCAGCGCAGCCCCAGCAGCTCCCCCGGACGCAAACCGGTAAGCAGCTGAAAGCGGTAGGCGTGGATATAATCATCATGCACCCGCTTGCCCTTGTAAAGCGTTGTGTCAACGTTTAGCAGGGTAAGCAGGGCAGAGGGCTGCAGCACGGTCTTGCCCTTTGGACGCGCCCCGGCGGGCACCCGCAGCCCCTCGGGGTTGAAGGTGGTAAGCTTGCGCGCCCGGCAGTATTTGCAGAATGCCCGCATATCAGCGCACAGGGATTGCAGCGTTTTCTTGCTCAGGCCGTCCGCAAACGCCTTGTTGACCACGTTTTGCAAGTCCTGTTCTGTCAAGCTGGTGATCCGCTTTCTCCCCACGGCAGGGAGTATCCGCGTGCGCCAGCGGCTTTCTACGTTCCTACAGTTGCCGGTGCCGGTGGTCTGTTCCAGTGTGGCGTACCAGTCTTTATACAGTTCCTCTATTCTGCCGCCCCGGGGATCTGTGCCAGTGTCAAGCCATTGATCTGCCTTTGCATTGGCTTCCCGCTGCCCAGTGCGCCCGGGTGTGCTGCTGTAAAACTGTTTGCGTACCCCGTCCTTTTGCACGGCAATGCGCCAACGCTGGTATTTTTCTTCCCAGACAGCTGTATTTGTCCGTTTACCCATCTGGCTGCACCTTCCTTCTTTTTGTGCATTTTGTCCCAGGCGGCGCTCTGATCGCGGGGTGCTGCATCGCACATAACTGGCAAAATGCCGAAATTTAGCGCTCACAGTTCACGCTGTGGGCGTTTTTCTTTTTATTCCGGGCCGTTTTCGTCACCAGTGCCAGCGCTCTGGGTGCTGTCCCCGGCGGCGTGTTTTTGATATTTCGGTATTTGGGATAGTTCTTCGATTCTGGCAACTGCAACACGCTGACCAACTTCGTTCAGCGTGTCCATCAAGTCAATCACTTGCCGATGATGTTCAGGAAGATCATCAACTTCAGTTGCAAGGTGAATATCTGTCGCAAGCCATGCAAGCTTGTCAGAAGCATTTTTTAATGTTTCTTCTGGAAGTGCATACTTCTTTGAGATATCCGGCGCAAGATCAAAAATCCATTTTTTGATTAGCTGATTATCAATTTTGCTATCTGGATTGTTATAGCGTTCAAATTTTATATTACGTCTTATACGAGAAACTATTTCTCGTTCTGCAAAAAAAATCCGTTCGTCAATTGATTTCTCGGAATAAGAATCACATGACATAAAATCGTTTATTGACATCCCAAAAATGTCGGCAATTTTAATCATTGTACCGATTTTAGGCGTTATTTTTCCTGATTCATACAAGCGTACACTATTGATTGAAATTCCTACTCTTTCGGCAAGTTCAGCCTGCGTCAATCCATTTTCCTTACGAACCATTCTTAAACGTTCATTAAACTTCACGTGGCATCACTCCTTTTGGATTTACTATATCATATAACCATAAAATTAGCAATCGGCTATTGACGATAACCAATAAATTGTGTATAATGCAGATATAACCAATTTATTGGTTATCGTTTGGAGGTGATAACCATGAAAATTTCTAAAAGCAAGTTGAGCATTGCCCTTGCACGCAAGCAGTGGAACCAGCGCGACCTGCGTGACAACGCTGTTGTGTCCAGTCAGACAACCCTGAACATCAACAAGGGCAAACCTGTCATGCCCGCTACCGCTGGCCGCATTGCCGCCGCTCTGGGTGTGGACGTGACCGAGATCATCGAGGAGGACTGAACCATGATTCATCTGATTGGAGACTACTACATGACCGCAGACAAAAAGCCCGGCTGTTCTTATGTCGTTGGCATTCCCCGCCAGACTGAGGACAAACGCATTATTATGCGGCAGGCAAGATATTACTCTACCCTTGCCCGTGCCGTGGCAGAAACCGCAGAAATCGCACTGCGCGACAAAATCGCAGCTGGCGAGATCACCACGCTGCATGACGCTGTGGAAGCGTTCCGCTGCATGAAGGATGAAATCCTTGCAAGCATTGGCGACCAGAAGGAGGACTAAACCATGTACAGACCATTCAAAAAACTGCGCTTGCGTATGGTTGAGATGGACTATAACCAGAAAGACCTTGCAAGGGCAGCGGGCATTGTGCCCAGCACGTTCAGTTTGCGGATCAGGGGAAAGCAGCCCTTCAACAGCGCCCAGATCGCCGCCATTGCCCGCGTGCTGAACATCCCCACAAGCGAGATCGGCGCTTACTTCTTTGAAGAACCGGGCAGGAAAATGAAAGTAAGGTGATAGTTTGAACGAAGCAGAAAAGACAGTCCCCGGCGGCGCTGGATCAGTTGCTGACTATCTGACCAGTGACACCAGTGTGCCGCAGAATATTCCTTTCCCGCTTTTTCTGCTTGATATGAAGCTGAGCCATACGGCCAAATTGATTTATTCTGTTCTGCTTTATAGGGCGAATCTATCAAGGATAAACGGATGGATTGACGAGCAAGGCCGGGTGTACATCACTTTTTCATTGGAAACCATCATGGAAACCATTCACAAGACCCGCACACCGGTAAAAAAAGCAATGAGGGAACTGTACAATGCTGACCTGATCGAGCGGAAACGCAATTATTCAGCCCCGAATACGATTTATGTCAAACTTCCCACAGAAGGTCTAAAAACAGACCCACAGACAGCAGGGAAACCGGCTATCAGAGGGTCGGAAAATAGACCCACAGAGGGTCTAAAAACAGACCAAGCGTGGGTCTAAAAACAGACCATGTGTGGGTCTAAAAACAGCCCCCTAGATAATAGAATAAGAAATAAGAATAAGATAATAGATAGAGATACTACGCAGCCTGCGGCTGCTGTGTCGCGCACCCCTCTTGATATTTTTCGGGAGTTTGCCCAAGAACAGGCACCCGGAAACAGGGAACTGCTGGAAAGCCTGCAGGACTTTGACAAGAACCGTCAGGACATTGCCAGAGCGAACAAGAAAAGGCGTTGGACGGAATCAGCTGCAAAGGGTATTTGCAAAAAGCTGGTGCAGCTGACCGATGAAGCCGGGGTAAAAGATCGCACCGGGTATATGTGCGCTTGCCTTGACAGCAGTGTTGCCGTAGGATGGCTATCCGTCTACCCTTATGAACACTTTACAGATCGCAACCCCGTTGTGCCTGATCCGGTTGCAAGCCGTGACCGGCTGCATAGAAGTCTGGTGCAGAAAAGCAAACCGGACAAGCCCCGCAAGATCACCAAGGAAACAAACCTGTCGGACTTGATCAACTGTGCAGGGATCCCGTCACCAGCGTGCAGCACCCCGGCGGCACAGAAAGAAGGTGGTAAACATGAGTAAGCAATACAATACCTGCCCCTATTGCGGCGCAAACCTTGACCCCGGCGAAAGGTGCGACTGCCCGCGTGCATCCCCCGGCGGGCACCAGTACGGGAAGCAGACAGGCGCAAGGGTATACCCGAAACTGCCCGGCCTGCCGGAGATCGTATTTAGCCGCAGCAAGCCCCAGAAGGAGAAAACAGAATGAAGTGGAACCCATTTTATGCAGATGACCCCAAATTGAACAAGATAAGGCCTGAACCCGGCACCAGCGTGCTGGTTACCTGTCTGGATAAGCGCGGCGCGCGCAAAGTGGTGCAGGCGCATTGCTCAAACGATGCAGCACAACCGTTTTCAACAAAAAGCCCGGTGATAGCGTGGGCACCCATGCCGGAACCCTACAACGGCGCTGCTGCACCCGCGAAAGGGCATTTGTTCCGGGAAGCGAAAGCCGCAATCATGGACGCAGTAAGGACAGCCCCGGCGGGGTATGTCGAAAACGGGAAGCTAAGACGGCACGTTATGCAGACGGTAGGTTGCAGCGAGGGTACATACCTGCGCGCTTCCCGCGAACTTACCCGCACCGGCCAGATCGTAAAGAAACAGGTCTTACTAAGACCGTATACCAGCGGATGGATCACATACTTGCCCGGAAACAGGAATTCAGCTCTTTTTCATCTTGAATTGAGCTGTCCCGAAATCGCCGATATCAAAATTGACTACCCGTCCCAGCTGAAAGACCAGCACTGACCGCATAAAGAAAGCCGCTCACACTGTTGGCGCAGCGTGGGCGGCAGATGGGCGGTAAAGTTTCCAGACAATACCGCCCCCATTATATCAAAAATGGAGGACTTTTCAATGACTATGTATCATTTTCAGTGCATTGCGCCGTTTTTCGTATGGTGCCTGATCGGCATTGTGGGCTGCTGGTACAGCGGCAACTTGTAAGGAGGTGGACAGGATGGAGCAGCACCAGAGCGCACAGGCCGAGGAACCGCAGGGGGATTTTCTCATGCTGGTACAAGATGACAGCATGAAGAATGCCGGCATAAGAGCCGGTGACAGAGTGGAGATTGCAGCCTGTGACCATGTAGAACCCGGAAAGATCGCCCTTGTAAAGGTCGGGGAAGAGTATCTATTGCGTGTCTTGTGGGCAGATGGGCAAATCCTTGTGCCCGCAAACCCGGCATACATGGCCGAAATATTCACCCGTGACGAGCTGGCAGGCGTGCAGATCATTGGGCGCGCCGTTGCAGTCCGGCACACACTAGCATGAAGAAAGGAACAAAACATGAAACGTAACGAATTAAGAAACCTTGGCTTGACCCCTGAACAGATCGATGCAGTCATGACCATGAACGGCAACGATGTAAACCGCGAGAAGGCAAAGACCACCGCTCAGACCGGGAACGAGGTGCAGCGCTTGCGCGAATCGTGTGTGACGCTGCTTGACCTGCTGGAGAGCCCGGAAGCTGTGCAGCGTGTGCTGCTGTGCGTTTCCCGACTGTATAATGACCAGGAACGCAGAAAAGCCAGAAAAGAATACCCCGGCGGGGTGCTCAAAACCACCACTCCCCAGAATGACCCCCGGGGGATGCTGGAATGAAAGTAACCATATCTTTTACCCCGGAAGAACGAGATCAGGCGAGGAAGGTGCGCGAGGTTCTTTTGCAGCTGCTTGGCCGCTGCCGCACGCACACAAGCCAGACCGGCGAACGCTGCATGATCTATTTGACGCTGGTTCGCTGATGTGGTAAAATAAAAGCAGGCATAGAGTACCGCCAGACGTCTGGTAGCTATTAAGCACAGGGAAAACGCTTCGGCGGTTCTCTGTGCTTTTTTATTTTGCCTGCTGTACCTGTTCGCTGCATTATCTGCTTTTGCTGTCGCCCTCCTCGCGGAAGGGTGCGGATAGAAATCTGATGACCTCTTGCCCAGCTGCACCAGACGAACAGAAGCAGGCAAAAGCAGCGCTGTGCCTGTGGCTGCATGATCGTGCCGCATAGCACCATACACAGCGCATTCTGTTAAATCTTCCCGCGCTCTGATCGGCGTAAATTTATCAGCTTGCCAGCGGTCTGGCAGGGGGGGGGGAGGGACCCCCTCCCGTGCCCTCGGCGACCCCCGCGCCCGTAAGCGCCGATTTACACACGCGGAGTTTTTTAAAGGGCTGGATATGCAGCAATAGTATATGCTTGAGCGCCTGCTTTATATAGGCACTTAGAAAACGCAACAAAACGCACAGCTTTTTACTGCTGATTTTTGCCCAAAAAACAAGCCAAAAAGGCATTTGCCTTTTGAAATAAACGTACACGGCCACGGATAAGGCCGGGAAAGGAATAAACCATGAATGAAACTGTAACACAGGAAGCCCGTACCACTGCAGCCGGAGAGCAGCAGGAGCCGCGCACCTTCACGCAGGAGGAGGTAAACAGCATCGTTGCTGACCGCCTGAACCGTGAACGCGCAAAGTATGCTGATTACGATGATCTGAAAGCCAAGGCAAGCCAGTACGATACCACAAAGGCACAGCTGGATGCACTGAACAGCGCAAACGCCCGGCGCGATATGATCGCCCGCGTGGCAGCTGCAACTGGCTGTCCGGCTGAACTGCTGACCGGCGACACGGAAGAAGCCTGCACCGCACAGGCGCAGGCTATTACTGCTTTCGCAAAGAGCCAGCAGCCCGCAGGGTATCCCAAGGTTAAAGACGGCGGCACGCCGCTGCACCTGCCTACTCAGGCTAATACCGCAGACGCTTTCAGCCGCGCAATAAAGCATACTCCGAAACAATTCAAAAGCTATTGATCTAAACGAGGTTTAATATATGTCCGTTGAACTTACCACCAAATTTGCACCGCAGACTGATGACTTGTTTAAAGCTGAAAGCAAGGTCGGACTGCTGACCAATACCGACTATGATTGGACTGGTGCCCACGCTATCAAGCTGTATAAGATCAGCACCACGCCCCTGAACGACTACAGCCGCAACCGCAGCACCGCCCCCGAGGACACAAGCGAATCCCTGTCCCGTTATGGCAAGCTGCTTGACCTGTCCGCAACTACCGAGGAGCTGCTGTTGAAGCATGACCGCTCTTTCATCTTCAATGTTGACCGTCTGGATCAGGACGAAACGCAGCAGCAGCTGGAAGCCGGCACCGCGCTGGCGCGCGAACTGCGGGAGGTAGTTATTCCCGAGGTCGATACCAACGTGTATACCGTGATGACCACCGGCGCAGGCCACAAGCCCGCAGCCGCAGCGCTCACCAAGTCCAACATCTACGCTGCTATTCTGGCAGCTTCTCAGGCGCTGGACGATGCAGAAGTGCCCGAAACTGAGCGCTCTTTGGTCGTCACCCCGGCAACCTATGCGCTGCTTAAACAGGCCGTTGAGTTTGACAATACCGAGATCGGCGCAGAAATGCGCGCCCGCGGCATTGTGGCCGTGCTGGATGGCGCAAACGTTGTAAAGGTGCCGTCTGCACGCCTGCCGGAGAAGTTCGGCTTTATGCTGGTGCACCCCTCCGCAACTGTGGCACCTGTCAAGCTGGAAGATTTCGGCATCCATGATGACACCCCGCTTTCCAGCGGCACCATTGTGACCGGCCGCATCTGCTATGACGCCTTTGTGCTGGATAACAAGAAGGTTGGTATTTACTATCAGGAAACCACCTGATTTGTGCATTTTGTCCCCGGCGGCGCTCTGATCGCAGGGTGCTGCATCGCACATAACCGGCAAAATGCCGAAATTTAGCGCCCGCGGTTCACGCTGTGGGCGTTTTTTCGTTGGAAGGAGACGCAGCGCGTGACAATTGAGCAGAAAAAGGAATGGTTATACCGATACCAGAACAGCCAGCGCAGACAGGAGATCATATTGTTTCAGATCGAGGACGCACGCAGCCGCGCAACGTCTGTGCAGAGTACCCCCGGCGGGGTGCGTGTTGCTCCTACGGGTCTACGCTCTGACCGTGTTGCAGACGCTGTGCAGCGCCTTGACGAACTGCAAAGAGCGTATGACGCAGAGGTTGCACAGGGCTGTCAGATCTATGCCGAGATCCAGACCGCAATAGAAGCGCTGCCGGATATCATGCAGACCATGGCCGTTTACTACCGATATCTGCAAGGCATGAAGATTGATCTTGTATGTGTTAAGCTGGAGCGCTCTGCATCAACCATCACAAAGCTGCTTGCCGCAGCCCTTGACGCGCTAGAAGTGCCGGAGATCGCCCAGTAAGCTGCCCGGCGGGGTGCATTGCACTGGCAAGCAGTGCGCTTTGGTACCAGCAAGCAGTGCTTTCGTATGTACAAAAGCGCCGTTCCGGTAACTTGTTGGGGAACACCCCAAGCCCCTTTTAGCGCTGCTGCTCATCGTTCAAAGTAGTGCCAGACAATGCGCACGATACCAAAAGTGTGTTAAAAAGTGTGTTAAAGTAGAGAAAAGCCGCCTAGATTTCTACGAATCTAAGCGGCTTTTCTTGAAGCTGGTGACAGGAGTTGAACCTGCAACCCACTGATTACAAATCAGTTGCGCTGCCATTGCGCCACACCAGCAAAGGTTACCTGAATAGTATAACACAGGCACGGCCATTTGGCAAGGATTGTTTTTTGCAGGGGATAATAATGCCGGAAAACAGACAAAAATGATAGAAAACAATGCACAAGTATAAAAATATACTACAAATTTAAACAATTTTACATTGCAAATTTTTTGACGATGTGCTATGCTGAAACGTAGAGGAACGCCGCCGGAAAGGCGGCTGCAAACAGATTTGGAGGATTTATATTATGGCTGACCGCATTGTTCTGAATACCATTTCCTACCACGGCCACGGTGCTATCGAGAACATCGTTCCCGAGCTGACCGCCCGTGGCTACAAGAAGGCTTTCGTCTGCTCCGACCCCGACCTGATCAAGTTCGGTGTTACCAAAAAGGTCACCGACCTGCTGGATGCTGCAAACTTTGCCTACGCTGTTTACAGCGAGATCAAGCCCAACCCCACCATCGCCAACGTGCAGGACGGCGTGGCTGCGTTCAAGGCCGCAGAAGCGGACTGCATGGTTACCATCGGCGGCGGCTCCTCCATGGATACCGCAAAGGCCATCGGCATCATCATCAACAACCCCGAGTTCGCGGATGTGCGCTCTCTGGAAGGTGTTGCTCCCACCAAGAAGCACGCTGTGTTCACCATTGCCGTGCCCACCACCGCCGGTACGGCTGCTGAGGTCACCATCAACTACGTCATCACCGATGTGGAGAAGAAGCGCAAGTTCGTCTGCGTGGATACCAACGATATCCCCGAGATCGCTGTGGTTGACCCCGATATGATGTCCTCCATGCCCAAGGGTCTGACCGCCGCTACCGGTATGGATGCGCTGACCCACGCCATCGAGGGCTATATCACCAAGGGTCACTGCGTCATTTCCGATATGTTCCATCTGGAAGCCATCAAGCTCATCAGCCAGAGCCTGCGCGGCGCTGTGCAGAACACCCCGGAGGGCCGCGAGGGTATGGCTCTGGGTCAGTACATTGCCGGTATGGGCTTCTCCAACGTGGGTCTGGGCATTGTCCACTCCATGGCACACGGCCTGTCTGCCCTGTATGACACTCCCCATGGTGTAGCCTGCGCTATCCTGCTGCCGGTGGGTCTGGAGTACAACAAGAGCGTTGCCGGTGAGCGTTACCGTGCCGTGGGCAAGGCCATGGGCGTTATGGGCATCGACGAGATGAACGACGTGGAAGCCGCTGATGCTACCATCGCCGCCGTCAAGCAGCTGAGCGCAGACGTGGGCATCCCCGCAAACCTGCACGGCATCCTGAAGGAAGAGGACATCCAGTTCCTCGCCGAGTCCGCTTTTGCAGATGCCTGCCGTCCCGGCAATCCCCGCGACACCAGCGTGGAGGAGATCGTGGAGCTGTACAAGAGCCAGCTGTAAGCTGTAAAAAATGACCCTGAGAGCCGCTGCACCGTGCTTGTGCAGCGGCTTTTTTGATGGGGAAATCCCGTACCAATTGTAACATTTTCTGCCGTCCTCTTGTATAAACCGGCGCAAGCGAGTACAATCAAAACATAAAAACAGAAGGCGAGGAAAGCGCGATGACACTGAATTTCTACACGCTGGGCGTGCTGTATCTGGTCTATTCCTTCCTTGGGTGGGTAGGGG
>ERZ1034626.2372-NODE-2372-length-11310-cov-29.429231_pt1 | contig 11310 bp, 7 predicted proteins | sample MGYA00520652_ERZ1034626 | MGnify/ENA primary metagenome ERZ1034626 (study PRJEB33766, sample SAMN09781765) | gut metagenome | biome: gut microbiome | host: Homo sapiens | place: Madagascar | study: EMG produced TPA metagenomics assembly of the PRJNA485056 data... | reverse complement strand
CACACTGGTCAGACTGGATTCAAAATATGCCCCTTTTTAAAGTGGGCTCAATTATACATATTGTATATGTCTGCTTATTGTCTTGAACTGATAAAGCCTTCGAGGTTTTCGTATTTGCGCTTCATCAGTCGGTTGTAGACGTTGCGCAGCCACAATCGGTGGGTAGCAATAAAGCCTAATCCGATGAGTAGCATTGTCAGGTATGCGATGTTCTCTGAAAACAACGACTGTAGTATGTTCACAAGAATGTTTGGCACGATGAACACGATAGCCACTAATACTAATTGTATGTAGTTGGTCTTCAGACCTGCCTTGTCAGTCATCTTGGTGTTCAGCGGAACTGTTATCTTGTTATATACAGCCGTCTGGAAGGCTATGAAGTACTGGAAACCCATTGTGAATATCAAGTAGCTCACGAGCATCAGCAGCGACCATTTGCCACTTATCACTGCAGGCAGCATAAGCAGGAACGGCGCAATCAGTAGCAGCGAGTAGAACACATACTTTGCCTTGAGTAGCGAGAGGATGTTCTCGCGGTGTGTCAGCATACAGTCGATGTAGTTGCCCTCGTAGCTCATCAGTCCGAGCAGGTTCATTGTGCCGAATATCATAAACGCATACAGTCCCCAAAAGTTTGTCATGCCGCTTGAGTCGTACACGTCCGACAAAACAATAAACGCGCAGATCATAGCCATAGTGAAGAAGCCCGACCTCAAGTCTTTCTTCGGAGTGGCGTTCCTAAGCAGCAGCTTTATCTCGAGTTGCATGAAGAGTCCTATCTCGCCATACTTCTCGAAGAAGGCAAACCTGTTCACCTTCTTCACACTCTTCTTCACCTCCGTGCGCATCAATTCGCGCTCTATACTTACGTATTGCAGTCGGCGGTTGACAGCAGTAATGCCTACAAGCACCACGATTGCAATAAAGATTGGTAGCACGTTGTGCTTGTCGAGCATCGTACCGACGGTGGAGTAGAGGCTGCAGAACTGATTCCAACCAGCATTGCTGCCAACGTACAGCGGCATCGCTTCTATACCATATATAATAATAGGTAGTATCCACCATATTACCGAGCGGTTGATGAGCGTGCGTGCTATCGCGTACCACTGGCTGTTGATGAGGATGAGCACCAGGCAGAGCAGCATTGTCAGCGTAGCCGTTGCAAGACCATAGCTGAACACTATCGACATCAATGCGTAGGGCAGGAAGAATGCGAACCAGACAAAGTTGCCTTTGCTGATGAGCGAGCTGTATATGAAGGCGTCGATACATGTGTATCGTGGCAATGGTAGTAGTATGTAGGGCTTGATAATGTGTGCAGGTGTCTGCTGCATCGTAAACCTCATGTTGAAGTCGACAAGTAGCAGAAACGGTATGCCTATGCACAGATTTTCGGTTGCCGTTGCAGTGATGTCGCTATTTACAATGAGTGATAAGCCAACCGCCAGTCCCATAAGGTAGATGACGATAATGAGGATAGAGAATAAAATGAAAAACTTGGCAAACTTGTTTTCCTTTGCGCTCAGACTGCGGTCGTCGGCAAGCCTACGATGCCGCAACAGCAGTCTGATAAGTTCAAATTTAGGGATGGTGCATTTCATGTTGTATTTGTCTGAAGCAAAGTCGTCGACCTTAAAATCTTATCTAAGGTCGATAACTTCAGCTGTGGGATAATCCTTTGAGTTGAATGTGAAGATTGCGTTAGAGAGGCTCTTCGGCGAGAAGTTGCTCACAGTGATGGTGCTCCACTTTCCCTTGTGCTTCATCTTTACCTTTGATGGCACACCCGTCTTACGGTTGATGGTGATGTACATCTCCGCGATGCTTTTGTTTTTGTTCTGTGCCACGAGATGCACCTCGTCGTTTGCGCCAGAGGTTGTAGCCGACATCTTGTAACCCGTCTTATATATATTGATGAACGAGTAGGGGTTCATCATCTGCTGTTGAGCCTGTGTAGGCGTACTTACGTTCACCTCGTTGTTCTTCTTCATGTACGTCCACTGCGTCTTGCCGTTGTACCATACTGTCATTTGCGATGTGCGAGCGTTGAACTTGTTGCCCTTAATGGCTATGGTGCCCGACACGGTTCCGGTTGAAGCATTGCTCATTGTGAACGAAGCACTTGCTCCGCCCGATCTGCCTATTACCTTTGCCGTACGGTCCAGTATCTTTCGTGCTGCGGCATCGTTCTTCTGTGCTGCGCTTGTGCTTACACCAAGCCAAGCCATGCACATTGTAATGATAATTCCTAAAAACAAACGTCTCATAATTCTGCTATGTGTTTTGTTATTTATATCCAGTTTCTTATTAACCTCTCAGTTGGTTCATGATGGCTGTCAGCTGGCCCTCGTCAGCGATGAGCACATCGCGCGGCTTACTGCCGTGTGCTGCGCCCACGATGCCTGCCTTCTCGAGCTGGTCCATGAGTCGTCCGGCACGGTTGTAGCCGATAGAGAAGCGACGCTGTATCATACTCGTACTGCCTTGCTGACTGACGATAACGGAGCGTGCTGCCTCCTCGAAGAACGGGTCGAGACTGCCCATGTCTGCACCGCTGGCGTTGCCACCGCCTTCCGAGTCGTCGCCCTTCGGTTCTGGCAGTTCCATAGGATGTGTCGGACCCGACTGATGTTCGATGAATTCGTTAATCTCGCCAATCTCTTTCGTGCTGATGAATGCACACTGCACACGTGTCGGCTCGTTGCCGTTGAGGTAGAGCATATCGCCCATACCGATGAGCTGGTTAGCCCCCGGACGGTCGAGGATGATGCGCGAGTCCATCATCGAGCTTACCTTGAAGGCGATACGTCCAGGGAAGTTCGCTTTGATGTTACCAGTGATGATTGATGTGGTAGGACGCTGTGTGGCAATAATCATATGTATGCCGACAGCACGTGCCAACTGAGCGATACGTGCGATTGGCATTTCCACCTCCTTGCCGGCTGTCATGATAAGGTCGCCGAACTCGTCGATGATAACCACTATGTACGGCATGAACTCGTGACCGTGTTCCGGGTTTAGACGGCGATGCAGGAACTTGTCGTTGTATTCCTTCAAGTTGCGTGCGCCTGCTAATTTCAGCAAGTCGTAGCGGTGGTCCATAAGCGTACACAGACTCTTCAGCGTGCGTACTACCTTTGTCACATCGGTGATGATTGGCTCGTCGTCGTCGTCCACCTGTGCCATGAAGTGGTCAGCGATAGGCGAGTAGACACTGAACTCCACCTTCTTCGGGTCGATGAGCACGAGCTTCAGTTCGTTCGGGTGCTTCTTGTAGAGTAGCGAAGTGATGATCACGTTCAGACCTACCGACTTACCCTGACCCGTAGCACCGGCTACGAGCAGATGTGGAATCTTCGTAAGGTCTGCCATGAACACCTCATTGGTGATGGTCTTGCCGAGCACTATAGGCAAGTCGTACTTCGTCTCCTGAAACTTCTTCGAGTTCAGAATACTCTCCATCGATACATTATGGCGCTTTTTGTTCGGCACCTCAATACCGATAGTGCCCTTGCCTGGGATTGGTGCAATGATACGCACGCCGAGAGCCGAAAGGCGTAGCGCGATGTCGTCTTCGAGATTGCGTATCTTTGTGATGCGAATGCCCTCTGCCGGAGTGATCTCGTAGAGCGTGATAGTCGGACCAACTGTAGCTTTTATCTCGCGTATCTCGATGCCGAAACTCTTGAGCACCTTGATAATCTCTTCGTTATACGCCTTGATTTCATCCATATCGATGTATGGCTTGCCGTCGTTCTCGTCTTTGGTGAGCAGACTAAGTGTCGGGTACTTGTATCGTGTGAATGGTTCAAGCGGATTAATCGGCGTATTGATAGCCTCGTCGGTGAGTTGTTCGCCCTTCGCCTTTTCGTCTTTACCCACCTCTACGGTCAGTTTTTCGCCATCCGTTTTGATGGGGGTAGGGGTGGGAGTAGCGGTTATTATCGGTTCGGCTGTAGCCTTGTTCGGTTTCTTTGCTCCGAGGTTAGAGAATTCGGTGAGGTCTATAACCGGTGTTGGTTCGCTCTCTTTTCCCGTTTCTTTAGCAGAGTTTGTTGTCTTATCATCTTCCGTGCTTAGCTTGGTGTGGCTATCCTCAATGCCCGTTGTGTCGCTATCGGTGTTCGATAGTTTGTCCGTAACAATCTCCGAAGCCTTACCCGTGAAGCTCTTTATGGGATTGAACATACGGCGCACCCATGTAATGGTCTGCTTGCTGACGAATGTGAGCAACGCTATCGCCGTGAAGAATAAGACAGCAGTTAGCCCCGGAGGTCCAATCACATTTTCGGTGAAGTCGACGCAGACTGATCCGTGGTAGCCACCAGGGTTGAAAATAGCCTCTGGCATGAGTGGTGCGAGTACTTTAGCAAGGAACACCGACAACCATATCATGGCTATGCCCAGTCCGAAGAACCACTTCCAAATGTTCAGCACATATATCTGCATCATCTTGATGCCCGAAACAAGCAAGAAGCAAGGCACGAAGAATGCTGCGTAACCAAAGTTTTTAGTAACGAGGGTGTAGGATAATATAGCTCCCATTGAGCCACAATAGTTCTTAAACACCTTGCCTTGATTGAGCCATTCGCCAGGGCGTGTGTGTTCGAGCAGGCTTTGGTCTTCAGCTCCCGTATTTATGTAAGAGAACAATGCCACGAAGGTATAGACAGCGAACAGTGCTATCACCATGCCCAACAGGAAGTCGGTACGCTCGCTTTTGAGAATACTTTGCAGTCCTATTGCTTCTTTAAAATTAGAGGCTTTGCGCTCCGTCTTTTTCTTTGCCATATATTTTGTTTGAAATTGTGTTCATATATTAGGAGGTATGGGCATCCTGCCCATACCACGCACCCCATATCACGTTGCCCACGCAGTAGGAGGTATGGGCACCCCACGCAGTAGGAGTTATGGGCATCCTGCCTAAATTGTTTACAAAATTAGTGGAAAAAAGTTGGAAACGACCATAAATTCGCAACTTTTTTCTAATTTTGCAAAATCTTTCCACATCAAGATGAAAACAATATACAATAAATTTGATAAAAGCATTATAAATTCTCTGCCATTGGTCGATTTTCAGGGTCGGATAACAGTGGTACTCAACGAGTCTGAAGCCGACCGCGCTGTCGACTATCTCCTCACGTGCGACGTGTTGGGGGTCGACACCGAGACGCGCCCTGCATTCCGCCGTGGACAGAACCATAAGGTTGCGCTATTGCAAGTTGCCACCCACGACCAATGCTTTCTGTTCCGTCTCAACCACATCGGTTTGCCCGATTCGCTCGTGCGCTTGCTCAGCAACAAACTCGTGCCAATGATTGGTCTTTCGTGGCACGACGACCTGCTCTCGCTCCATCGCCGTCGCGAGTTCGAGCCGGGTTGGTTCATCGACATCCAGGACATCATCGGCAATATCGGTATCGAGGATAAAAGCCTGCAAAAACTATACGCCAACCTCTTCGGCGAGAAAATCAGCAAACGACAGCGCCTCACCAATTGGGAGGCGGACGTGCTTACCGACAAGCAGAAGGAGTATGCCGCTATCGACGCATGGGCGTGCATAAAGCTCTACAACGAGATAATGCAACTGATGGCTACCCACGACTACGAACTGAAGATAGTCCAAGAAGAATAAAACTACGCACCCCACCAGGGGGTGCAGTGGTCCCCACTGCACCAACCAAATAGATATTAATAGATGGTATGGGCAGGATGCCCATACCTCCTAAGTATTAGAATATGTACAAAACACTATATTTAAAGAAAGGTAAGGAGGAAAGCCTCAAGCGCTTTCACCCCTGGATATTCTCTGGTGCCGTAGCCCAGATCGAAGACGGCGTAGAAGAAGGCGAAATCGTGCGCGTATTCACCTCGCAAGGCGACTTCATCGCTGTCGGCATGTATCAGATCGGTTCTATCGCAGTGCGCGTGTTGTCTTTCCGCGATGTCGAGATAGACAGCGAGTTCTGGTTCTCGCGCCTGCAGTCGGCTTGGCAGATGCGCCAGGCTATCGGACTCATCGGCAGAGAGAACAACAACACGTTCCGCCTTGTGCACGGCGAGGGCGACAACCTCCCCGGTCTCGTCATCGACTGCTATGGCGACACCGCAGTCATGCAGGCACACAGCGTTGGTATGCACCTCGTTCGCCATGAGATATGCGAGGCTCTTGTGAGAGCTTCCGAAGGCGAGATAAAGAACGTCTACTACAAGAGCGAGACAACGCTCCCGTTTAAGGCAGACGTAGAGCACGAGAACGGCTTCATCTACGGCTCGATGGGCAGCGACGTGGCTATGGAGAACGGCTTGAACTTCCACATCGACTGGCTGAAAGGACAGAAGACTGGCTTCTTCGTCGACCAGCGCGAGAACCGCCACCTGCTCGAGACCTACTCCAAGGGACGCTCCGTCCTCAACATGTTCTGCTACACGGGCGGCTTCTCCGTTTACGCCATGCGTGGCGGAGCAAAACTCGTCCACTCCGTCGACAGCAGCGCAAAAGCCATCGAGCTCACCAACAGAAACATCGCCCTCAACTTCCCCGGCGACGAACGTCACGCTGCCTTCTGCGAGGACGCCTTCAAGTTCCTCGATGCCAACGACAAGACCTATGATCTTATCGTGCTCGACCCTCCCGCGTTCGCCAAGCACCGCGCAGCCTTGCGCAACGCCCTCAAAGGCTACACACGCCTCAACGTCAAAGGATTACAGCGCATCAAGCCCGGTGGTATCCTCTTCACCTTCAGCTGCTCGCAGATAGTCACAAAGGAAAACTTCCGCAACGCTGTCTTCACAGCTGCAGTGCAGGCCAACCGCAAGGTGCGCATCTTGCATCAAATCCACCAGCCTGCCGATCACCCGATTAACATCTACCACCCAGAGGGCGAATACCTCAAGGGATTAGTCCTTTACGTCGAATAACTCAGGGGGTGCACTTGTCTCAAGTGCACCAACCAAGCAAGAACTGCACCAACCAATAAGTGTACAAACCAACCTCTGTTGGTGCACTTCTTGCTCTGGCAAGCGGCAAAGCCGAGCGGAGACAAGTGCACCCCCTAAGGAACCGCACCCCACTTAGGAGGTATGGGCTTCCCTGCCCATACCACGCACCCAAGTTGTTTACAAAAGTGGTATGGGCATCCCTGCCCATACCTCCTACCCACACAACAAATGGAAAAAAAATCTCCAATTATCAGCACATTCGTCAACCAAGTACGACACTTCGCCCACCACCACCAACTATTCACCCCCCGTGGCAAATACATCATCGCTCTTTCCGGCGGTGCCGACAGCGTGTCGCTGCTCCTCGTGCTGAAACACTTAGAGTCCGAGTTAGGCATAACCCTCGAAGCCGCCCACTGCAACTTCCATCTGCGTGGCGACGAGTCCCTGCGCGACGAGCAATTCTGCCAGCAACTATGCCGTCGCCTCCACGTACCCCTCCACCTCGTCCACTTCGACACGCACGCCTATGCCGACCTGCATCATGTCAGCATCGAGATGGCAGCACGCGACCTGCGCTACGCCTATTTCGAGCAGCTCCGCCGCGACATCCGAGCGCAGGATATCTGCGTCGCCCACCATCGCGACGACAGCGTCGAGACCCTCCTCCTCAACCTCGTACGCGGCACAGGCCTGCGCGGACTGCGAGGCATACAACCGCGCAACGCCCACATCATCCGCCCCCTCCTTTCCCACAGTCGCCAGCAGATAGAGCAGTACCTCGATGCCCTCGGCGAGAGCTACGTCACCGATTCAACCAACCTCCATAACGACGTAAAACGCAATAAGATACGCCTGAACATTATACCATTACTGCGTGAGCTAAATCCGAGTGTGAGCCAATCCATCTTCGAGACATCGCTGCGCGTCACCGAAGCCCTGAAGGTCTTCGACGAAGCTATACAGCACGCCATCGCTGACGTCACCATCTCTCCAAGGGAGTGCCCTTCAGGGGGTGCACTTGTCTCAAGTGCACCAACCAAGCAGTCGAGAACTGCACTAACCAAGCAGTTAGGAACCACACCATCTCACCCCCTCATCATCTCCGTCGACCGACTGAAGCAGCAGCCCTCTCCCGAGTACACCCTCCACGAAATACTCAGTCCCCGAGGCTTCACCTCAGCACAAATCGAGCAGATATACACCTCGCTCGACACCAACCCCACAGGCAAAATCATCACCTCCTGCACGCACGAACTCGCCTTCGACCGCAGCACCCTCATCCTACAACCCAAAACACCAACACCCCTTGTCCGCCCCATGCACATACCCGAAACCGGCACATACGTGCTTAGCGACAACCTGAAGCTGAAGGTAGAGACCGAAGAATGTGGCGACCGCTACGAACCCAGCCGCACAGCCGACTGCGCCTCCCTCGACGCATCCGACATCAAGTTCCCCCTAACCCTGCGCCACATACAGCCCGGCGACCGCTTCGTCCCCTTCGGCATGACCGGCACAAAACTCCTCAGCGATTATCTCACCGACCGCAAGAAGAACATCTTTGAGAAACGAGCACAACTCGTCCTCACCGATGCCCAACAGCGCATACTCTGGCTCGTCGGCGAACGCACCGACAACCGCTTCCGCATCACCCCACACACCCAACGAGCCCTCCGCCTCACTCTTCAATAGGAGGTATGGGCATCCTTGCCCATACCACGCACCCCACATAAAAAGAAGTGCACTAACCAAGCCAACCACGTTGCCGCAGCGTGGTAACCATGTTGCCGTTGCGTGGCAATCAAGTTGTTGTAGCGTGGCAATCAAGTTGTTGTTGCGTGGCAATCAAGTTCTCCCAGGGGGTGCACTTGTCTCAAGTGCACCAACCAAGTAATCGTGCACCAACCAAGTAATCGTGCACCAACCAAGTAATCGTGTACCAACCAATCTCTGTTGGTGCACTTGAGACAAGTGCACCCCCTAAGCAACTGCACCAACCTCCAGTAGGAGGTATGGGCATCCCTGCCCATACCACGCACCCACATAAAAAAAAAGCAACTGCACCAACCAACCCACCCAAAATCTCACAGCATAGGCTGGGAGATAACCTGGTAGATATCCCCATCTAAGAAATATCTACCAGCCTTTATTATCTTGATAAAGAGTGCAGTACACCATTTCTGGGAGATATGGTAGATTTTTATCCCAACTGACTTATAATTCGAAAATTTTATCTAAATTTGCATCAAAATCAAATAAGCATAACATGGAACCATCTATATATAGTTTTTCACTTTGTATCGCGCTGCCGTTGATGTTATTCTTTGGCTTTTATTTTTTGTTTGCCAAGACACCGGAAAAGAAAATTTTCGAGAACTACCTTCGCTCCCGACGGATAATGGGTGTCGCACTGTTGTTGCTTGCCGCCAATTATTCGGTACATTTCTTTTTGGGAATAAGGTTCGAAAATGTCAATTCTGCCATATTGATGAATCTGTCCACCTACTTTTTGTGCTACTATCTGTTCAGCTCAGCAATGATAACACTGCTCGACCGTTTCTACATAACGCGCAAAAGGTCATGGACACACATCATCCTATGGGTTATCTTCTCAATCCTTTCCGGAGTCGTATTATTGCTGCTGCCAGGTGGCACCATGCAAAAGATTGGATTGCTGGTTTTGGCTGCATGGCTGGTGATTTACGGGCTTGTGCTTGCCCGAAGAGTCATTGTTGCATACCGCAGAGCCGTCAGAATTTTTGATGACACGCATGCAGATGATATAGGCGCATATATCGAATGGCTTTCCATATTCACTTATTGGGCACTTATCTTCGGTGTCGGATGCGGATTGCTGACATTTCTGCCAGACGAATATGTTTTTATCTGGATTTTGTCGTCAATACCGTTCTACAGCTATCTTTTCTACAGCTATCAGAACTACCTGCTGTTCTATGAACAGGTAGAAAATGCGTTTGAGCAGGATATACAATCTGAAGAAGAACTTCTGACAAATTCGGAAACTGAACATGAAATAGTTTCTGAGAAAGAAGTTCCTAGGTCCTATACAGAATTTATAGAGAGGGTTGACAACTGGATAAAGACAGACGGCTATGTCCAGCAGGGACTTACCATAAAAGAACTGTCCGAAATACTTTATACGAACCGTACCTATCTTTCCGCTTATATCAAGACTACGTATAAAATGACATTCCGCGAATGGATAACCGGTCTCCGGTTGGAGTATGCGAAAAACATACTGAAGGAGCATCCGGAAATCAATATACAGAAGCTGGCTGAGTCTTCCGGTTTTCTTTCCCGCAGTAACTTTATCAAATCATTTACCGAGAAGGAAGGATGTACGCCTGCCAAATGGAAAAAAGCAAATCTGGAATAATTTGTGTGGTAAAAAGCCGATGAAAAAGGTCTCAGAAACCCATTTTCAAAAAGTGTTCACACGATAAAAAAGTGCTCATTCGACAATTCGAAAAGTGCTCATTCGACAAAAAGGTGCTCAAACGACAAATTCCATGAAAAACACTGTATTTTAACAGAAAAATTTTGTGTGTTTTTTCTTGCGCTTAATGACATTTTATTAACTTTGGGGAAGACAAAGATAATAAATTCAAGTTTATATGAGCAGAAAAATCACTTTTCTTACCTTGTTTCTGTGGCTGATGACGGTAACTTTTCCTGTCATTGCGCAGCAGAAAACAGACACGACCTACACCTTCCGCTTCGTTCCGCAGAAGGACATGTTCTACGTGCCTTGGAAAGGCAACGACACGGAACTTGCCCGCCTGTTGGAATGTATCGAAAACAGTAAAGCAACAATTCTTGACGGTAAACTGCCGCTACTGGTTGACGGCTACTGCAATTCGCTGGGCGGTGAAGCCGAGAACCTTGCAACGGCGAAGATCCGTGCCAATCGAGTAAAATCAGAACTGATTACACGCGCGAAAATCAAGGAAGAAAACTTCATTACCCACAATCATGCGACAGGGGGTGATTTTGTAATCGTGCGCCTAACGGTACCCGCAAAGGAAACAGCCGTGACGGATGCGGAAGCAGAAGCACGACGCAAGGCGGAAGCCGAACGCTTAGAAACCGAGAAGCGTGCCGAGCAGGAACGGCTTGCCGAAGAGCAGCGCAAGACGGAAGAAGCCGAGAAAGCCGCTCAACAAAATATACTTACCTACACGCCGTCGGAAACTAAAATCACAAATGATTATCATCTCTCCCTGCGTGCCAACCTGCTGCGCTGGGCTACCTTGACACCAGATTTAGGACTTGAATGGCGCATCTGCCCATCGTGGGGCATTGCCGTAAACGGCTCGTGGACTTCTTGGAGCTGGAGCGACAAAG
>ERZ1034626.2361-NODE-2361-length-11333-cov-34.611101_pt1 | contig 11333 bp, 8 predicted proteins | sample MGYA00520652_ERZ1034626 | MGnify/ENA primary metagenome ERZ1034626 (study PRJEB33766, sample SAMN09781765) | gut metagenome | biome: gut microbiome | host: Homo sapiens | place: Madagascar | study: EMG produced TPA metagenomics assembly of the PRJNA485056 data... | reverse complement strand
CCATCATCGAGGGCAACGCGGAACTGCTGGCAGAGGATGACGGCCTGACCGCAGAACAGAAAGCGCAGGTAGAGTCTATTTTGCAGGGCGCAGAGCAGACCCGCACCTATCTTGGGAAGATCCGCGCCGAGGTGCAGACCCCGCTGCGGTATAAACGGAATGTGGAATAAAAATAAAAGGGCTGCTGCACGTTTTGTGCAGCAGCCCTTTGCTCGTTTTACTGTTTTGTCAACTGTTTGTCCAGCCATGCGGCGATGTCCCCGAAAACCTCCAGCTTGTTGGTCTCCACCAAAAGCTCGTGGCGGGCACCGGGGTAGAAGATGCTTTCAATGTTCTGCACACCGGCGTCCTTCAGGCTCTGGATGGCGCGGCGCACGCCCTTGCCCTGCTCGCCCACCGGGTCGGCATCGCCGGAGAGGAAGAGCAGCGGCAGGTCTTTGGGCATCTGTGCCAGAAAAGCCGGGTCGTGCAGGCGCAGGATGCCGCTGAACATACTGTAATAGGCGTTCAGCGTAAAGGTAAAGGTGCAGCGCTCCTCGGCCAGATACTTGTCCACCTCGGCCTGGTCGCGGTTGAGCCAGTCGTGGGTGGTGCGGCCCTCCAGCCCCTTGTTGTAGCCCATAAAGGAAAGGTTGGCCACAAGACTGCTGCGGTAGTGCCAGCCGTGGAAGGCGGCCAGCACCCGGCAAAGGGTCTTGGCGACTTTGACCAGCGCCTTGGGCTGGAAACCGGTGCCCATGATGATGGCACCGTTCAGCTCCCGGCCATACTCGCACAGATACTGCCGGGCGTAGAAAGAGCCCATGCTGTGCCCCAGCAAAAAGTAGGGCAGGTTCGGGTACAGCTCCTTGGTCAGCACGGTTACGGCGTGCAGGTCGGCCAGTACGGCGCGGTTGCCGTCCGGCTCGGCAAAATAGCCGTAGTCCTCCTTGGTGCGGATGGATGCACCGTGCCCCAGATGGTCGTGGCCGGTGACCAGAATGCCCCGGTCGGCCAGATACTCCGCCAAGGGGCGGTAGCGGTCGATGAACTCCACCATGCCGTGGGACAGCTGCAGCACCGCCCGTACCTGCCCCTCCGGGACGCAGCGAAAGCCGTGCAGGGTGCGCCCCGGCACGGTGGAGGGAAGGGTAAAGTCGATGAACCGGCTCATGGAAAGAGCCCCCTTTCTGCGTTACAGTACGCTGAGCTTGCGGCGGCAGGCGGTGCAGATGCAGTAGCCGCCGAACTGGATGGCCTGCTCGTCCACCTCGCCGCAGAAATCACAGCTGCCGGCGGGGCGGTGCTTTTTCAGGACGATGGCGTCCCCATCCACAAAGATCTCCAATTTGGTGTCGGTGTCGAGGTGCATACTGGTGCGCAGCTCCTTCGGCAGAACGATCCGTCCCAGCGAGTCAATGCCGCGGACGATGCCAGTGCTTTTCATAATGTGTCATTCTCCTTCACTATTCCTTTTTAGCAACCACTGACACAATAGGAAAATTGTGCCAGCGCTGATAAGCTTAGTATACAAAAAATAACACCTTTCGTCAATGATTGCGTGCTGATTCGACAAAAAACAACATTTTGCACATAAAGGTGGGGCAGGAGGTGGTAGCCCGTGGATGTTCTCTTTTGACACCAAAAGAGAAGAAAAGTGCGGCGGTGCCTGCAAGGCATGAAAGCCCCAGTGGGGCTTTCAAGTCGCAGACCGGTTTGCGCAGCAAATGCTGTGCGTTCAGCACAGCAAGGTCACAGCGATTTCGACGCGCTGGAGCCACCCCCTCAGGCTCACTCCGTTCGCCAGCTCCCCCAAGGGGACGCCTTTGGGTTGTGAGGGAAACTTTGCCGCCGCCACTGAAGCCGTCCCCTTGGGGAAGGTGGCATCGCCGTAGGCGATGACGGAAGGGGTGACCCCACCTGTGAAAATGCAATGCCGGAGCGTCCGCAGACGCTCCGGCATTGCTCTATTAAAAATAATTCTTCCTCTGACTATGCGCAGAGCAACGCGGAGCGCATTTCAGATCGTCTCAGCTCAGCTCCACAGGGGCTTCGGGCTGGTTCTCCACGCGGGCGCTGGTGCGTCCCTCGGGACGGATCTCTCCGGCGGCGACCAGCGAGATCTTGGTCAGAGTGGGGCCTACCAGCTCGTACACCAGCACCGAGAACAGCACCACGTTGCGCACCATGTGGCCGTCCGACAGCTCGGCGGCAGTGGCAGCCATGCCCAGCGCCACGCCGGCCTGCGGCAGCAGGGTGATGCCCAGATATTTCTGGATAGCCGGGCTGCAGCCGGTGGCGCGGCAGCTCAGGTAGGAGCCGCTGATCTTACCGGCAGAGCGCGCCGCAATGTACACCACGCCGATGAGCAGCACCATGGGGTTGGTAAGGATGGTCAGATCCAGCTCTGCGCCGGACAGCACGAAGAACAGGATGTTGATGGGGGACACCCAGCGGTCCAGACGGTCCATCAGCTCATCCGAGGTGGGGCAGACGTTGCAGAACACGGTGCCGGTCATCATGCACACCAGCAGCAGCGAGAAGCCGCAGCGGGTGCCATTGATCTCGAACTTGGTCATGGACAGACCCACGGTCAGCAGCACAAAGGCCACCGAAAGGCTCATGCGCTTGGAGCGGGAGTGGAAGTAGACCTCCAGCAGGTTCAGCAGGTAACCGGCGGCAGCGCCCAGCGCCAGCGAGAGCGCGATCTCCAACAGCGGCTCCAGCACTACGCTCATGGGGTCGATGCGTCCCTGCTCCAGCGCATTTGCCACGCCGTAGGAGGCCGAGAACAGCACCAGACCCACGGCATCGTCAATGGCGACCACCATCAGCAGAAGCTTGGTCAAAGGGCCATCGGCCTTATACTGTTTGACCACCATCAGGGTAGCAGCGGGTGCGGTAGCGGCGGCGATAGAGCCCAGCGTGATGGCAGAGGCCAGTGAAATGACATCCGGGCGGGCAAAGTGCAGGGCAACGAGGGCGATATCCACCAGCGCGGTGGTGATCACCGCCTGCGCAATGCCCACGGTCACGGCGCGGCGTCCCATGTGCTTCAGGGCGCTGAGCCGGAATTCGTTGCCGATGACGAAAGCGATGAAGCCCAGCGCCACCTGTGTGAGGATGCCGTAGCCCTCCACGGCGGCAAGGCTGCCAAAGCCAAAGCCGAAACGGCTCAGCCCCAGCCGACCCAGAAAGAAGGGGCCCAGCAGCAGACCGGTAAGCAGGTAAGCGGTGACGGCGGGCAGACGCACGGCCTTGGCAGCGCGTGACATGAGCAGGCCGGCGATCAGGGCAAGGGACAGACAGATCAACATTTGTTCCATAATGTGGTTTGTATTGGGTGCGCAGCCAAAGGCCGCAGCACTCGGTTCCTCCTTGTCAAAAAAGTATCGAACTCCCGTGTGAAATCCAGTGCGGGGTCAAAATGGGAAAACGTATCCAGTATACCGGAACAACGGAGGAAAAGCAACCATCCTGCGCGTTTCATACATCTTTTGAGACGAAAAGACAGAAACAGGACGAGAAAGGACGGAATACAAGCAGTTCGGCTGCCGTTTCCCTTTACGACCCCAGCCGTGAAAAAGGGATAGCGGAGCGCCCGCAGGCGTTCCGCTATCCCGAAATATTAAATAATGATTCCTTGAAGGATGCCCAGAGCAACGCGGAGGGCATTCAAAATCGTTTTGCCCAGAGACGGTTGCTTGCCCGCACCCTCATCCGGCGCTGCGCGCCACCTTCCCCCGACTGGGGGAAGGCTTTTGTGCCGACCTGACCGTAAGATGCAAAAAGCTCCCCCTTGAGAGGACAGATTTCCCCCGGCCGGGGGAAAATGTCACCGTAGGTGACAAAAGGGGGAATCTGGCACGCCGTCAGGCGTGACTGAGAGGGTCTTACCCTTAGTTGAACTTGAAGATCTTGCGCAGCTGCCGGTAGGTGGCTACGACCACCTTGTCACCGCCGGGGAAGTGCAGGTCGGTCAGGCCGCCAAGGTTCACGCGCACGGCGCGGTAGACGCCGGGGGTAACGTGATCCTTGAGGTACTGCCACAGCTCGGCCTTTTTGGCGTGTGCCTCGGCGCTGCCGTCCAGCAGCAGGAAGATGTCGCTGACCGCCATCATGACGGACAGGTAGTGCACCATGTAGGCGCGCAGACGCTTCTGGTCCTTCAGCGCGTCCAGATCCTGACAGTCGATCATGTGCTTTGTGACCCGCAGCTGCTGGTCCACACGGCCGATCATCACGCTCTCGTTCACGCTCTGGTCTGCGCGGCCGATGAAGTAGCGGTACAGATCCAGATCCATATAGTACATGCTCTTGACATAGGGCAGGGGCTGGTACACAAAGATGTTGTCCACATAGAAGGTGTGCTTGGGCAGCACCATGCCGCACTGACGCAGCACCTGGGTGCGGTACATCACCGAGTGCATCAGCAGGTTCTGGTCCGGGCGGAAGTGGCCCACGTGCATCCAGCTGAACAGCCGGTTCTGCGGGAACACGTTGGTGTAGCGCACGGTATGGCTGGTGCCGTCCTCCACATGCTCGTACACATAGTTGCAGATCATCAGATCCGGCGCGGTGCCGCGGGCTACCAGCGTGGTCAGGCGCTCCAGCACCTTTTTCAGGGCGTCGGTGTCCAGCCAGTCATCGCTGTCCACTACCTTGTAGTACAGGCCGGTGGCGTTGCGGATGCCCTGATTCACGCCCTCGCCGTGGCCGCCGTTCTCCTGATGGATGGCCTTGACGATGGTGGGGTACTTTGCGGCGTACTCGTCGCAGATGGCGGGGGTGTCATCCTTGACGGAACCATCGTCCACCAGAATGATCTCGGCCTGTTCGCCTGCGCTCAGCAGCGTTTCGATACAGTGACGCATATAGGCTGCGGAATTGTAGCAGGGCACGGCAAAGGTGATAAGTTTCTGCTGCATATTATAAATGCTCCTTTTTACATTGCATGATCCATGCCGGGCAGTCTGCGGGGGTGGCATGGAGATATGTGTTCTCATTATAGCATTTTCGCGCCTGAAAAGCTATCCTTCCCGGGCAGAAAGATCGGTTATTGCACATTTTTACGCAAAGTGACGCTTTTTTCTGCCAAAAGTATCGGTTTTGTGGTATACTGATAAGGTTTTGAGCAACTGGCGCGTCAGCGCACCTACTTATATAACGGAGGAGACCATGGAAAACCCGCACAGTATTCTGAAAAAAGTTTTCGGCTACGACAGCTTCCGCCCCGGGCAGGAGGAGATCGTCAGCCGCCTGCTGGCCGGGCAGGATGTGCTGGCGGTCATGCCCACCGGCGCGGGCAAATCCATCTGCTATCAGGTGCCGGCGCTGCTTTTGCCGGGCATTACCATCGTGGTGTCCCCGCTGGTCAGCCTGATGAAGGATCAGGTGGGGGCGCTGGTGCAGGCGGGCGTGGCGGCGGCTTTTCTGAACAACAGCCTGACCGACAACCAGAAGGCGCTGATGCTGCACCGCGCCCGGGAGGGCTGGTACAAGATCATCTATGTGGCTCCGGAGCGGCTGGAGATGCCGGGCTTCCAGCGGTTTGCGCAGGAGCGGCAGATCAGCATGGTCACGGTGGACGAGGCGCACTGCATCAGCCAGTGGGGACAGGATTTCCGCCCCAGCTATCTGCGCATCAAGGAATTTGTGGACAGCCTGCCCAGCCGACCGGTCATGGGCGCGTTCACGGCCACCGCCACCGCCCATGTGCGGGAGGATATCCGCACCCATCTGGCGCTGCAAGCGCCCTACGAGGTGACCACCAGCTTCGACCGCCCCAACCTGTACTTTGAGACCCGGCGGGCACTGCCCAGCCAGAAGCCCAAGGAGCTGCTGGAACTGGTGCTCAAAGAGGGCAATCATGCGGGCATCGTGTATTGCAGCACCACCCGGCAGGTGGACGAGACGGTGCAGCTGCTGCAGAGCCGCAGCATCCGGGCGGCGGCTTACCACGCAAAGCTGGATGCGGACACCCGGCGGCAGAATCAGGACGATTTCCTCTACGACCGTGTGCAGGTGATGGTTGCTACCAATGCTTTCGGTATGGGCATCGACAAGCCCAACGTGCGGTTCGTCATCCATTATAATATGCCCAAGGATCTGGAAAGCTATTATCAGGAGGCCGGACGCGCCGGGCGCGACGGTCAGCCCGCCCGGTGCATCCTGCTGTATTCCGGCACGGATGTGCGCACCATCCGCTTTTTCATCGACAAGGAGCGGGAGGCCGACAATGGTCTGCCCGCGGATGTAAAGGCCGAAGCCGCCCGCAAGGCAGAGGAGCGGCTCAAGTACATGACCTTCTACTCCACCACCCAGCACTGTCTGCGCGGCTTTCTGCTGCAATACTTCGGAGAAGCCGCGCCCAAAAAGTGCGGCAACTGCTCCTGCTGCCTTGCCGCCGAGCAGGAAGCCCAGCTGCAGGTGGAGTACGCCCGCCGCCGTGCCGCCCAGAGCGCCGACCGGCTGGAAAAGCCCCGCCGCGCAAAGCCCGCCGCGGGCAGCCTGAGCGAAGCGGACGAAAAGCTGCTCAACGCCCTGTATGCGGTGCGCAAGCGCCTGGCGGGCAAGCAGAACCTGCCCGCCTTTATGGTGTTCAACGATGCCACCCTGCGGGAGATGGCAGAGAAAAAGCCCATGAGCATCGACGAGCTGCTGAACATCAGCGGCGTGGGCGAAAAGAAAGCCGCCCGCTACGGCAACGCCTTCCTGCGCGTCATCGAGGACGCCGTGGGCAGCCGGGAATGAGAACGCCCCCATTTTTCCACGTCAGAGCAAAACTCTGTGGAAAATGGGGGCGTTTTGCATTAAAAAAGAGAGCCGAATCTCTCCGGCTCTCTCAAGTATACGTCCGGAAGAACGCATACCCCAATTAGTAGATATATTATACTCCATCGCACTGGAAAATGCAACTGTCAGATATAATTTTTCAGAATGTTCATTCTGGAAGGAAGATCAGGGTGGATAACAATTGCGGAAACAGCGGGATCGACAGAATTGCGATAGGTTTCTGTGATCCGCGTAAAGTCCCGAATGAATGCGTTGATTTCTGTTTTGGGTGTGTGCAGAAGTTTCAGGTAATAGCACATCAGGATCAGATAGTCGCCAATCGTTTTGAAATTTACATACGGCAGGCCGATCGCAGATTTCAGACAGGTGCTCATGGCCTTTGAGGGGTCAAAGGTACGGAATCTGGTATCGAACACAACGGCATTGTGCGCGATTGCATTGCGCAGATCCTTTAAAGCGTAGATATACCGAAAAAGCAACTCGCAATTGGTATCGTTGGAAAGATCGATCCCGATTCGCTGAGAGATATCCTTCCGCACGGGCTTCGTCAGACAGGAGAGAAGATAACCAAGATCGCCCATCGTCATGATCTCAAAATAAGCCCAAATGGGCACCCCGGAATACAGGGGATTGTTATAAAAGTGGGTGATTTTGGGGTTTCCTTTTTCATAGGCATTTGCAAGACTTGTCTGAATAGAACGCTGAAGATTCAGCTTTCGCTGCTGAGCACGTTTTTTCTGCTCCGGCGTAAAGTCAGAGGGAGAATTGTTGTAGCTGCACACTACACGATCCAGCATATCCTGAATGCTTTCGGAATTCGCGTTTTCCAAAATACCCTGCAAGGCGATGTTTTTGACAGCAGTTTCAATGAACATCATTCTGCCGTAAAAAAGCGCTTTTAATGCAGAATCGTATTCAATGGTGGCAGATAGCTCCTGATAGGAAGAAAAGGGCAACCGAGTTCCGGCAGAACGGAAAAAGCGATATCCTTTGTACCCGTGATAGTAGCCAGTGTTGATCAACTGCCGTTTTTGTACACTGCCGGAAATTGCAATGCCGTTGCTGCGCAAATGACGCATCAGACCATCAATCGTTTTATAACTCATGTGCATCACCGCTCCATGGTATGGGTGGCGAACACCTTTTCGTCCTCCCACCACACGGGCTGCCCGGCGGCAAGGGACTTGGGTACATCCAGCAGGCGCTGGTTGCGGCTGCCGCGGAAACGCAGGGAGATGTCGTGCTCGGCCTGCACGAATCTGCCGTCCACCAGCACATCCAGCAGCGCCAGCAGTTCGTCGGTCACCTCACACCGCGCGGGGCTGGGCTCTGCGCCGGTAAGCTGCTCCCAAGTGTAGCCGGAGTAGCACCACACCGTCTTGGCGGGGTACAGCGCCTTGAAGTTGCGCACAAAGGGCAGCAGCTCCCGCTGGTTCTCTGGTTCAAAGGGTTCGCCGCCCAGCAGGGAGAGCCCGGCGATATAGTCCGGCTGGCAGGAGGCGAATACCTCGTTGCGCACGGTCTTATCAAAGGGCTGACCGTAGGCAAAATCCCATGCCACGGCGTTGAAGCAGCCCGGGCAGTGGTGGCGGCAGCCGGACACAAAAACGCTGGTGCGCACCCCGGGGCCGTTGGCGATATCGTAATATTTGATGTTTGCGTAGTTCATAGATAAAACTCCATATAAAAAGCTCCCCCTCTCGGGGGAGCTGTCAATGCGAAGCGTTGACTGAGAGGGTTACAGGTGCAGCACGCGATCCTTGATCTCCTGCGTGCGGCCCTGGTTCCAGAACTGGGTGCCGATATAACCGCAGGTGCGGCGGGCAACGTTCAGCTTGTTCTGGTCACGGTTGCCGCACTTGGGGCACTCCCACACCAGCTTGCCGTCATCCTCAACGATCTTGATCTCTCCATCGTAGCCGCAGCACTGGCAGTAGTCGGACTTGGTGTTCAACTCGGCATACATGATGTTGTCGTAGATGAACTGCAGCACGCTTATGACGGCTTCCAGATTGTCCTGCATATTGGGCACTTCCACATAGCTGATGGCACCGCCCGGGGACAGGCGCTGGAAGTCAGCCTCGAATTTCAGCTTGGTAAAGGCGTCGATGGGCTCAGAGACATGGACGTGGTAGCTGTTGGTGATATAGTTCTTGTCTGTGATGCCCTCCACGATACCAAAGCGCTTTTGCAGGCACTTGGCGAACTTGTAGGTGGTGGATTCCAGCGGGGTGCCGTAGAGGGAGTAGTCCATGTTCTCGGCTTTCTTCCACGCGTTGCACTTGTCGTTCATGTGCTGCATCACACTTAATGCAAAGGGCTTGGCACCGGCGTCGGTGTGGCTCTTGCCGGTCATATACTTCACGCATTCGTACAGGCCGGCATAGCCCAGACTGATGGTGGAGTAGCCGCCGAACAGCAGCTTGTCGATCTTTTCGCCCTTCTTCAGGCGTGCCAGCGCGCCGTACTGCCACAGAATGGGGGCAGCATCGCTGGGGGTGCCCAGCAGCCGCTTATGGCGTGCCTGCAAAGCCCGGTGGCACAGATCCAGACGCTCGTCAAAGATCTTCCAGAACTTTTCAAAGTTGCCGCCGGAGCTCAGCGCAACGTCCACCAGATTGATGGTGACGACGCCCTGATTGAAACGGCCATAGTACTTGGGCTTGCCGGTCTCGGGGTCCACATAGGGGGTCAGGAAGCTGCGGCAGCCCATGCAGGTGTAGCAGTGGCCCTCGCCATTCTTGTCCACCTTGAGTTCCAGCATCTTCTTTTCCGAGATATAGTCCGGCACCATGCGCTTGGCGGTGCACTTGGCGGCCAGCTCGGTCAGGTAGTAATACGGGGTGCCGGGGCGGATGTTGTCCTCTTCCAGCACATAGATCAGCTTGGGGAAGGCAGGGGTGATCCACACACCGGCCTCATTCTTCACGCCCTGATAACGCTGCCGGATGGTCTCCTCGATGATGATGGCAAGGTCGGCCTTTTCCTGCGGGTTGCGGGCTTCGCCCAGATACATGAACACGGTAATGAAGGGTGCCTGACCGTTGGTGGTCATCAGGGTGACCACCTGATACTGGATGGTCTGCACGCCGCGGTTGATCTCGTTGCGCAGACGGCGCTCCACGATCTCCTTCTTGCGCTCGGCAGAAACGTCCAGACCTTCCATCTCCAGCTCTACCTCGGCGGCAATCTTCTTGCGGGAGACGTCCACGAAGGGAGCCAGATGGGTCAGGCTGATGCTCTGACCGCCGTACTGGTTGGAGGCTACCTGTGCAATGATCTGGGTGGCAATGTTGCAGGCAGTGGAGAAGCTGTGCGGCTTCTCAATATAGGTGCCGGAGATGACAGTGCCGTTCTGCAGCATATCCTCAAGGTTCACCAGATCGCAGTTGTGCATGTGCTGGGCAAAGTAGTCGGAATCGTGGAAGTGGATCAGACCCTCCTGATGTGCCTTGACGATCTCCGGGTCCAGCAGCAGACGGGCGGTCAGATCTTTGGAGATCTCACCGGCCATATAGTCGCGCTGCACGCTGTTCACGGTGGGGTTCTTGTTGGCGTTCTCCTGCTTGACCTCTTCGTTCTGGCACTCGATCAGGCTCAGAATACGCTCGTCAGTGGTGTTGGTCTGACGCTTCAGGCTCTGGACGTAGCGGTAGGTGATATAGTGCCGTGCCACATCGTGCGCCTGAATGTCCATCAGCTGGTTCTCCACCAGATCCTGCACCTCTTCCACGCTGACTGCGCGGTTAAGCTGCTGGCACTGGTCGGTAACGGCTGCGGCGATCTGGGTGATCTGCTCCCGGCTCAGACGAGCCTGACCACCCACGGAATCGCTGGCTTTGGTAACGGCGGTGATGATCTTGGTAATATCAAAAGGAACTTCTGCACCGTTTCGTTTGATGATCTTCATCGGTTCTCCTCCTTCTATATAGGCGCATTGTGAACGGGTACCTCTTACCATAAGAGATACCCGTCTGCGCACAACGATATCCAACAAACTGAATGTAGCTCTATTTTATCATTATCTAGTGGCAAGTCAAGCAAAATACCACTATATTTTGCGTTTTGTAGCAATCGCCAAAAATAACAGATATTTTTCGGGATAAAATTTTGCCCTAAAAGACTTGACAGAGCGACCTGCTTTCCGGCGGGTAATATCAGCCGCCGTCTATACCTGGCTGTGCTTCACTCTGCCTATATAATGTAATAATATAGGGCTGAACCCTCTCAGGCGCTCCCGATAGCTTTCTCACAGTGCTTAATACTTTAGTGCCGAGGCTAACGGCTTGCGCCCTCTCCGTCATCGCTGCGCGATGCCACCTCTCCCAAAGGGAGAGGCAAGAGCACTGCCGGAAACCTCCTCATTGCGCCTAATACTTTAGCGACAAGCCTTAGACCTTGGCTCCCCCTTTGGGGGAGCTGGCGCGGGAGCGCCTGAGAGGGCGTTTCTCCCCGCGCGCAAAGAAATTGGAAAAAAGATGTCAAAAAGTGTTGACAACTGTCCCGGGGTGTGGTATTATACTTGAGCGCCAAGCGCTGAGACAAAAGAATGACTTCTG
>ERZ1034626.2360-NODE-2360-length-11341-cov-8.441077_pt1 | contig 11341 bp, 8 predicted proteins | sample MGYA00520652_ERZ1034626 | MGnify/ENA primary metagenome ERZ1034626 (study PRJEB33766, sample SAMN09781765) | gut metagenome | biome: gut microbiome | host: Homo sapiens | place: Madagascar | study: EMG produced TPA metagenomics assembly of the PRJNA485056 data... | reverse complement strand
CGAGTCAGTTTGATGAACATGAATGAGAAAAAGAGCGATGACAGGAACGCCATCGTAGCGTCCTGATCGCTCAGCACAATGTAATAGATGCACTTATTTCTGCCGGGTGCCGTCAGGTCAATGTCAGACTGACTCGTGATCCGCTGGACCGCCTGATTCTGAAGCACCTGAAGACGGGTACCCAGACCCAGTATGATGCCGGAGCGCACTGTATCACTGGACTGGGCAAACAAATTAAACGGCGCCCGTGCCGGATGGTCAAGCGGCAGCTTGTCAAACATAGCGGTCAGCTGCCGTTCGCTGTTTTGTGTGAGCAGCTGATATACGACGGGGAGATGCTTCATATCGGGGCTTCGTGTCCGATCCTGGTCAATGAGCAGGATCAGCGCCTTCAAGAGATTGCCTTCGCCGTTGTCCCAGAAGTGATCGCCTTTACCTGAGCTGGTGTTGCCGATAATGACATTGGTCAGTACCTGCGCCATCAGCGTGTCGCCGTTTAAGTCTGACATACAGTTCCATGAGTCGCCGTGCTCAGGGGATACGAGATTGTAGATCTTCACATCGTAGCCCGCGTTTCGGAACATTTCCGAGGTATCGGCATAAAGCTCGCCCTTGCTGTCGGTTACGATCACGGACTCGCCGCGCCGCAGCGCCTGAAACAACGCATTGCGGATGATCGCGCGCGACTTCATGGTACCGGATGCGCCGAAAACGGCGATATGGCGGTTGAGTCTGGTGTCCTCCGGCATACAGACGGCTTTACCCTTGTACTCGCCGAGGATCGTACCTTTGGCATCGGGGACCGGGGATATTTCCAGAACTTCCTTCATTTCTTTTTCGTCCATCCAGGATGCCGTGCCGTAGATACCGGATTTGCTTCTGGCAAAGCCGCGGGGATCATGCTGCTTCCCGTCAAACTTATCGTGAAGCTTCACATAGGCGAAGATGGCACCGGCGATCAGCAGGATCATCAGGATGCCTTTGATCCCGTTCCCGCTGAAAGCCGCCGGAAAACAAATCAGCGGGTTCCAGCTTACCGGCTTCATCGTGCTTTCGCCGGAAACGCCGCCGCTGTCCATCCACACTGCGTAGTTGCCGAGCAATTGACCAAGCATGCCGCCCAGATAGAACAGCCCGACGCATCCCAGTATGGCGGCGATGAGTATGGCTATCTTGCGGTTTTTATCGTTCAAATAAATCCCTCCTTTCCGGGTCGAGTTCCGCTTCCACAGCGTCAAGCCCAATCGTTTTTATTGTTACGCGGTTCCCGAGATACTCTCGGATGAATGCCATCTGATATGGGTAACACAGCACCTCATAATTTCCACGCTGATTCTCGACGGCTTCCTTGAAGCGAACCAGCCTTGCGAGATCTCCGTCCAGATGTGAGAACACATAGGCATCACCGATTTTTGCGTCATACTCAAACAGCCCGCGGTCATAGGTTCGCACTTCCGGATCAAATAAAAGCTCCAAAAGCCTTTCTTTCCAATCGGGTACTGTCATAAGGCGCAGCTGTCGAATGCCATGCTCATCCATAGGGACGAAATACAGATTGCGGTAGATGGCATCAAACCGGAACTCTGGCCGCTTGGTTGTGTCGGACTCCAACAGTGTCTTCAACGCTACGCTCTCAGACTGGCCGAACAGAATGGCGGCCGGTGTTGCATCGGTGCTGGCATTCAGGCGGCTGATCTCAATGATGCTGTGCAGTGTTTTAAACTCGCCCTTGCCGCTCCATTTCATCACGGCGCTGCGCGTGTTATAAACGGCGTATGGTCGCTGCCCGAGATAGGCGGTTCCCACCATCCGGGTAAACATCGTTTTGTTCATCTCCGCTTCGCCGAGCTTCTTCAGCTCTTTGGCAAGATAAAAACACGGCGCATCGGGAATCCGTTTGGTGATGGTTCGGTTTTGAAGAATGGGAAGCATATACGGTCGGCATTCAATACCTGAGCGCATACACATAGCCACGGCTTCGGCAACACGGTGATTTCTGTCCCGGTGTGCGGCATTCCCGGGGAATTTGTGTTCCCAAAAGGCGTCCATATAATACCGGTAAGCGTCCGGGTGAAGCCAATCCAGTATAGGGAGAGCACCCTTATAAAAGCGCACAGACCTGCCGTTGCCTTTGCCGGTAACTGTAAGCAGGCGTGTGGTCAGTTCCGTTTTCGTCTGAGGGATGCGGAATGTTTCCGGTGTGGTGAGCTTATGAACCAGGGCTTTGTAGGCGCGTTCATTGCCGAGCAGGTAGAGCGAACGAATCGAATATTCACCGACGATGGAAAGCATTGTGATGAGCTGCCGGAGCTGACTGCCCGGGCGGAAGTATTGCATAGGCGCATCACCTCGCTTTGTAAGAAATTCCGACCACATGACTGCTCTCTTTGTCGGAATTTCCGCCGTGAAATCTGCCCCAAATCGCCGCTATACCGGGCGTTTTCGACTCCCAACTTCTTATGTAAGTTTTCCGGGGCGGAAAACGGCGGTTTTTACATAAGATTTTCTCCTTAACAAAAGCGGACTTCATAGAGCTTTACCCCCTTATCCGGCAGCGTTTTCTCTTCGACCATCCACACGGGAAAGTCGTGTTTGGGAATCACATAGACTTCCGTGCGGTCCTCGCTTCCGGCAGCGCTGCAATAGTAATGCGAGCAAACTGCCGGGTGATCGTCGGGCAGAACATACAGTGCCAGAATGTCCGTGACTATATTGGTTTCGATATTATCGTGATCCCGCATGACCCGTTCCGGTCGGCTTCTGTCATACACATGGCGGTAGGCAAGTACGCAATCCCGAAAGCGGACCGGAGGCTTGCCCTCAAAGAACTTCCGCATAGCCGGATAGAGGTAGGAGCGGATATAATCCGCCGAGCCGGACGCTTTCTTCGGCAGCAGTGCCGGAATGCGAACGGAGAACCACCCCTCGGCTGTAAACCCGACCTCGACAGGGATCGTATCGGATATAATCGCATCTGTTCGGATCGTTGCCCCGACTGCTCCGGTGTAGGCCGGAAGGACACGGGTGAGAAGGACTGTCTGCTCGGACAGTTCCTCAAGCCGAAGCGCCCGGTTATAGCTTTCCGGAAGGTTTCCGTTTTCGTAAAACCAGCGGACGGCAGCAGCTTGTTCCTTCATGCGGGACAGCTTGGCTTCTACTTTGCCGAGCGTCTTCATATAAGTTGTTTCAGCCTTCATGCTCGGTCGCCTCCTCACTGTAAAAACGAACTTCCGGTTCGTCCTGGCCGCAAAAATCCACTGTGGCGAACAGACACGGCGCATTCGGCAACCGAACAGTGCTCACCATATCGATCCGAGGCACCACAACGATATATTTCATATCTTCCTGGGGCTGAAGCAGCTTCAGCAGATTCTGCTCGCCGTCATAGAGCACCACGATCTCATAGCCGACATTTTCTTTCAGGAAAAATAGCTGCGACGGGTAGACCGCCGGATAATGCGCCATCGGTTCCACCTTGTCAATGAATCGGAGCAGCACCCATATTGCCAGGATCATCCGCTGATCCGGCTGGCACATCGGGTCAAGCCCGATATAATAACCACCGGAAACATCTGCGATACGCATCTGCCTTTTCAGATTCCGCAGAATCTTTTCTGCCGTCTGCGGCGGCTTTTGCAGCATCTTTATGATTTGCGCACGGGGCAAGGCTCCGTATTGCGAGAGCCATTTGACCACATACTGTTCATCGGTCAACAGCACGATAACCACCTCCTTTTTGTACTCATTTGCGCCAAAATGCGTATTCCGTGCAAAATACGCACTGTTAATTCGCCTCCTGCTGCCGCTCCTTGAGAATGGCTTCCAGCTCGGCACGGTCGGTCGTGATCATTTCCTGTTCCTCTTTGGATGCCTTAATGATGACAGGCACCTTACTGTTGTTGGAACAGATCAGCGCCTCGCCGCGTTCAAAGCGGGTAATGGAACGGATCTCGGTTTTCGCAAGCTTCAGCGTATCCCGGACAAACTCCGCTTCGTCCGGTTCCAGATTCAGAATGATCTTATTTTTGGAATTATTGATAATTGCCCGACCGTAGCGACCATCTTCCAATCCGAAGAAATCGGACAGGTCCTGCGTTGCGGAAATCGCCGCGCCGCCGAAGCCTCGGATGACCTTGAATATTTCCAGGCAGAACTCTGCCGCCATCCGGTTGGAACCGGCACCGATCAGCTGCCAGATCTCATCGATCATAATGGCCTTCTTTTTTGTGCGGTCGCTTTTGATCTTATCCCAGACATAATCAAGGGCGATCATCATACCCACAGGCAGCAGCTTGCCCTTCAGCTCCGACAGGTCGAGAACGATATACTTATTAGACAGGTCCACATTCGTCTGCTGATTGAAGGACTGCGCCGAGCCGGTGACAAAGCGGCTGACAATGACAGCGATACGCTTGGTCATTTCATTATTTTGCAGTTCCTCGTGCAGATCTCCGAGGATCGGCATGGTCTTCATCTTCGGCGGAACGGCATTGCGGTCCTCATAGACCGAATCGTTATCGTGCGTGATACCGAATTTACCGTAAGTACGGATCAGCGCCTCATCCAGCATCTGCTCCTCTTCGTTGGTCATATCCGGAATCAGCAGTGAGAAGAAGATCATCAGCTGCTGAATTTTCTGTGCCAGAAGGGAGTCCATCTCGCTGTAATCCAGCTCATCGATCAACTCCATCTCGGGACTGATGGTGTGCCGGATCTCCATAATATTGATGCAGTGCGGTGAGCCCGGTGCAATTTTGATAAACTGACCACCGATGCGGTTGCACGCTCGCCGGAACTCATGTCCCTTGATAGGAGCAATGATATAGCACTGAATGCCACGCATACGCAGTGCCAGCAGTTGCATGGTAAAGGTCTTTCCGGCGCCACTGGTACCGAGCAGGTTCAGATTGGCATTTTTATTTTTCTTCGTGTCAAACAGATCGACAATGCACAGCGAGTTGTTATGGCGGTTAATTCCGAGCAGCACGCCGGTATCGTCCGACATCTCGAAGGATGTGAACATATAGGTAGAGGCCGCACCGCTGGTCAGCACATTCCGCTTGGATTTCTTTTCAAGCTTCGGGGATATCTGCAGAAACGGCATCACCGTTCGCAGAGCGTCCTCCTGCTGAAAGCTGCAGTCGCTGACATACATATCCATAGACTTGAGCATATCGGTCATCTGCTGCTTGCGCCACATCAGTTCTTCGTAGGTTCGTGCGGACACGGTCACGAATACTGACATATAAAAAAGGTCCTCGTTGTAATTGGCGATTCCTTGCTTGATGAAATATCCTGCCTGAATGGAACCGGCAAGCTCCTCATAGTCGGTCGAGGTGTCCTGCATACTTTTAAGCTTCGTGCGGTTCAGGCGGATGCGCTGGGCAACCTTGTCGATGGTTTTGCTGCGGTTTTCCCGTTTTAGAAACACATCGACATCAATGCCTTCGCCGGCGTTGATGAGGGAGGACATCCATCCGGCGCGGACCTTATTCGGGTATCCGTTTCCTTTGATATACAGGAAGGAGTAGTAGAGCCCGTCCATGATGATATAATTGCGGTGCGTCAGGTCAATTCCGCGCGGCGCAATAAAATGCGCCATACGGATATGCGGGACCGGATCAATCCCGATGACCTTGTTTTTCGCCGCCATCGTGTCTAAGACGATGCGGTCGGCACGGGAATGAAACGGCTCCTCCACACAGGAACGGCGATTGAAAAACATATATAAAATCTCCGCCGTTGCTTCGTCGGGATCCTTCGGCTGAAGGATATTGTTGCCGCACTGCATGAAGTAGGCTCGGGCGTTCTGCTCGGCGGTCAGCAGCGTGCTGCAGATCTGCCCATAGTCGCTGTTTTCATTACGCCGCAGTTCTTCGTATCGAAAAATTAAAAAGAAGCGCCTCGTCAGCGCTTCACGGCTTCCCACATCCTTAATGAGTCGGATATATCCCTCGCTGAGCTTCTTACACTGCTCACTTTCCTCGGTTTCCGTTTCCTTTCGGAGCATAGCTATATGCTTATCGGAGTCGGCTTTGCGGGTGATGCTCTTGAACTGCAGATGCACCGGCGAGATTTTCAGCCAGCTTGCAAAGGAGCAGATGATCTCATGCTGTTCTTCCTCCGAGCGCAGCATAAAGTTGATAGGCTCAATTTCAAGGATTTTGATATACCGCCCGTCGGTCGTCTCAATAATGCCGTGCTCCAGATTTTTGATCGGAATGAAATCCTGAGTAAAGCTCAGCTTTTCAGGCTTTCTTTTTCCTGCTTTTCTTTTTGCGGAGCTGTCTTTGGTCATATTTGTATCCCACCCTTCTCAAATGCAGTTTTCTTCTGTGCGCCAGATAGCAGATAATGTGCCCTGTATACTGGAACAGCGAATCGCCGTCAATACCCATAGCGGCGAGGATCCCGATTGGAATCAGCGTGACGGTCATCACAACGATGCGTATTGTGGTTGCCATCGGGATCAGCATCAACTCCGGATATCCGACGGCCAATATCAGAATCAGTGCCTCGACCGCATTCCGCGGTTCCAGCATTCCGCCGAATATCTTTCCGGAGTCAGTATAGTTTGCAGGAATGGCAAAGGTTGTATTGAATTCTTTTTCTTCCATGATTCCTCCGTTCTTTTTTATCCCGGTGTATCACCGAAATCAACATTCTTCGGTCGGCGCAGTGCCAGTCCGGCCTCATAGCTCGGCGTATTGAAGATCACGCCCTCACCACCGGAGGAATGGACCCACATACGCTCGCCGTTTTCACCGTATCCGGCAAAAATAAGTACATGATTCCATCCGCCTCCGTCGTCATCCATCAGGAATCCCAGATCGCCGGGCAAAAGCTCTTCGGCGGTAATGGCATAGGATTCGTCCCACTGGCTCCAGGAGGCACCGTTCAAGCTGACGCCAACAGCCGTTTTATAGGTCCAGTCTGAAAAGCCGGAGCAATCCAAGCCGAATGGGCGGATCGTGCCGGTCGTTGTGGAACCGGCGGATGTAACGAGCTTCGGCGTATTCCATTCATCATTCCATCCGGCTGCCGATTTGCCGCCCCAGAAGTATGGCACCTTCCCGACGAGGGACAGCCCGGTTTTGACAATGTGCTTTCGTGTTTCGCTGCAATTCTGACGGGCGAGGAAGGCGATCTGCTCTACATCCGTAAGCGGAACGGTACTGCCGTTTCCGGCTGTTCCGTAGAGCGTTTTCTTCAGGGCCAAGGCTCGGGAGTGGATCACATCGCCGTATGTGGTTTCCAAACCGTTATAGGAGGCGTTCAGATCCAGCCCGAACGCCGTGGAAATCACCGTATTGTCAAAGGGATGAATGGTGCATTCCAGATATTTAACGGTTTTCTTTTCCGGCGTAAGAGTTTCCTTGCCTGTGTACTGATAATAGGTTGCCTTGCGTGTTCCGGTGATATTGCCGCCGCTGTATACGGGGAGCGTCAGGGTGACGGCTGCGTATGCATCCACCTCGATCTGTGTATCGGATGACAACTGCTGATCCTGTAAATAGTAGGTCGTTTCCGCCGTTTCATAACGGTATTGCGGGATGCCGTTGATCATTCCGGTCTTAACCGTTTTCGTTACCACGGTTATCGTGACCGGCTTGTAGGTATAGTAAGCGACCGGCGTGATCACTTCATTTTCCCGTTCCACTGAGGTTACGGGAAACATGTTGGCTGTCACACCGTCCAGCTTCTTTTGCATATCCTCCGGGTCGTTGCTGAGCTGTTCCACCGAAGTGGAATATGCCGACAAAATATAGGCGGTGTCGTACCCGGCCGAGCTCTGCGCATAATTGATCAGCGCATTCATTGAAAGCTCTCGGTCATAGCCGCCGTCTGAAATCAGGCGTTCCACCTCAGCCATCGAAGCGTCGTACCCAGCATGGACAATGTCCGAAACCGTCTCAGAGAGATTTTCATAGATCTCCGTGATGGATACCGTCGGCTCATTGCCGTCGATACCGAGCGCTTTATTGATGATGATCCCGGGCAGCTCTACGATCATAACAATGAGGAAAACCACCGATAGGCACAAGCAGACCAGAATTTTAAACAGGGTATGCCGCATCGCCCATGCGGCGGAGATGATCGCACCCCAAGGACCACCGGCGGCTGTACCGGCTGCAATTTCTGCCACGGCTTTGCCGCCCTCCACACCGGCCTTTACGGTTGCCGCAGCGGCATTGGCTGCTGCTTCCGCTCCTTTTTTCGCCGCCTGCTTTGCGGCTTGTTTTCCGGCATTTTTTGCGGCTTTTGCCGCCTGACCGGCCGCTTGACCGATATTATCCGAACCGTCTCCCATTTGCTGCTTTTGCGGCTCTGCCATTCTTTCACCTCCGTATTCAAACTGCCAAAGGCAGGCTTGTTTTCTCTTTTATATAGGAAGACAGCCGAACCGAATGCAGTGATCCGATCCGGCTGTCCGCCGTTTATCGTTTCCGCCTTGGCGACTTGATCTCCGTTTGATCACGGGATTTTGGCTCACCATAACGGGACGGTGTGCTTTTGTACCGCACGGTTTCCGTAGAAACGGTGCGTACATTATCGCCGTCATAGACCGGTTTTCCGTTCTCATAAACCGGCTTGCGTTCCACTGCAGCCCCGCCGTGGACATCTTCATATACCTGATAGTCACCGCGGGGAGGTGCATACTGCGATGTATCATAGAACATCGTGCCGGATCCGTTTTCATGCCGGACCTCAAAATGCCCGTCCATACGACCGGATCCATCCACGCTTGTGACCGGCTGTTCATAGCCCGGCATAAAGCTTTGGAACTGTGCCCGATTATAGCCATCCGCCGCGTCGCCCGCCTCAAAGGGAGGCGTTTCCGCGTGCTGCTGCATGGCGTACCACTCTACGCCGTTGGCCGCCTGGATTGTGGAATGCGGTGCATCCGGCTCGTCATAATATGCACTGTTGTACCATCTGCTCACGCCGCCGTCCGAAGATACCTCAATGACACCGTCTCCGACCGTTCTGAGCGTTGCACCATCCGCATCCGGGAATGCAGCTGCGACCTGTGCCGCCTCAGCGGAATTGCCGCTGAATACGGGTGCATCGTAAAATGCTCCGGCTCCGGAACCGCTGGCCATCTGATACCACTGACTGCCGTCCGAGGCATTGACAACGGCGTGCGGACCGTCCGGCTTTTCAAACTGGGAAGCGTTGAACATCTCGACAGCCGTTTCTTTCCCGTCAGCACCGATCGCCTTTGTGGAGATATGTCCGCCGGTGATCTGCGTATCCGAAAGATTAATGCCTTTCATATGCGGCATATAATTGCCGAGACTGCGGTTAGCAATGTCGCCGCCGATAGAGCCGGACACATTCGGTGTTCTGGACGCTACGGAAGAGATGGATTCTCCGGTCAGTGTGGCGCCGTTACGGGCTGCCATACCGCCGAAAGCCCGACCGACAAAGCCGATCGTTCCGCCGGCGCCCATTCTTGTGCCGCCGTCCACGCCGGTGATCACTCGTGCAGCCATTAGCAGTTCCATGCCCATACCGGAGCCGGTCTGGGCTACATTCAGTCCCATTGCCGCGAGATAACTGTCAAACTTCTGTGCTGTTTTGAGGAACGCCACTGCACAGAACAGCCACAGGAACACATTGCCGTTGCCGTTGGACAAGGCGCCGCCTGTGCCGATGTACTGGCCAACCGAGGTTGAAAAGCCACGCAGGAACCAGACATTCATCACAAGGAGCAATAGCTGCGACCCGACCATCCGGCACCACGACCGGAATACCGGCGTTGTTGCTTTGGATGCGCCCATAGAAAAGGCGAGAGGTGAGGTGTAGCACAGCACACCGACAACGATGTACCGTTCCACCGTTTCAAGCAGCAGCTTGAAATAGTTCCAGCCCAACGCAATTTCCAGTATGGTGAGCAGCAGCAATCCGACCACCGAGATGGTGGCGATAAGACTGGTCAGCCCGTTTTGAAGGGCCTGCTCGATTCCGGCAAAGGTAAAGTCCTCCGCCGTCATCTGAATGTCCATGAGTGCCGTATACGGCGCTGTTGCGATTTTCAGCGTCAACAGGAAAATCGGCTTGGCATATCCGATCAGAAAGGCGAATAACGCACTTCTGCCAAGCAGTACCCACGGGTTTTCCGCCTCCGTTACAGGACCTCCGAATACACGGAAGAGCTGCCAGACTGTGATCAGAAACAGCAGTGCCCATGCGGTGTACTGCATTACGGTAAAGGCTTTAGACACAAACGGGAAGTATTCTTCCATTGCCGTCATATCCGTACCGAGTGCCTGAAGGAACAGCCTGGACACTGCATCCATCATGTCTGACACAACGTTGCTGATCCAGGTGACGATTCCTTCAAAAATCCAGTCAAGCATAGGTGTTCACCTCCTTTCCGCTTGACCGGATCTTTTACGGGTTGTAGTTTCCGCCGCTGATAAGGGGCTGTAGATAGGCAACGATAAAGCCGAGAGAATTCAGAACGATCCAGGTGATCACGATTCTCTTGAGCCAGCTCGTCGCCTCGTCGACGGCTCGCTGATTGCGCGATATCATGCGTACCAGCAGGGCGATAGCGGCCACGGTGACAGCCACGATGGTGCTGATCGCCACAAGCTCTCCGTAGATATCCTTCATGATCATCGAAAAACGATCCCACATATCTGCGGCGAATACCGCCTGTGTCGAAACGAGCAGTGCCGCCACAACGCCCACAAGCGACCAGTATGCGGTTTTGATCTTTCCATCGCGCAGCCGAAGCTGTTTGTTCATGCTTTTGGCCCTCCTTTCTTCGGTATTGGGCAACAAAAAACGCCGTCTCTCAAAGCTTTTCAGCTCAAGAAACGGCGTCGGTTTCGCCCGATCCCAGTTTGGGACGATATTATTTTAGCACATTTGCTTTCCCGTGTCATCGGCAATCGTGTGCCAACTTTTCGCCTTTTTATGGGCACCGACGGGACAATTTCTTTATCGATCAAAAAGCAGATGCAAGTGCAATGGATTCAGACAAGCGTGTCATCCAGCAGGAAGTCGATGACGCTGATATTGAGAATGCCATTGTCATCATACCAGCGCTTGCGAATGTCATGACGCACGATGATTTTCGGGAAAGAATCGCCGGTCAGCGCAAAAGGCTTGTTTTCGGTGATTGCCTTTTCCTCCGTTCCCAGCGCATAGGCAGACTGAATGTAGGTCTTCTTACCGCCAGAGGTTGCAATGAAGTCGATTTCCCGCGCAACCGGCGTGACCTTTCCTTTGGCATTTTTCTCATTTCCGTAGACGATACCGATGTCAACGGAGCATTCACGGATCATCAGCTCATTGAAAATGATGTTCTCCATGATGTGCGTCATTT
>ERZ1034626.2358-NODE-2358-length-11345-cov-4.611603_pt1 | contig 11345 bp, 10 predicted proteins | sample MGYA00520652_ERZ1034626 | MGnify/ENA primary metagenome ERZ1034626 (study PRJEB33766, sample SAMN09781765) | gut metagenome | biome: gut microbiome | host: Homo sapiens | place: Madagascar | study: EMG produced TPA metagenomics assembly of the PRJNA485056 data... | reverse complement strand
ATATAAGGCAAAAAGACGATTCTGACCAAAGGAATCGTCTTTTTGCTTGTAATCTGGAAAAGCTGTGATATAATACAAACAAAAGTTAGATAACACTAATAAAAGTAAGGAAAGACTTTAATGCCGTTCAGAATAGATAAGGATATAAGAACAATTCTGTAATGGGAAAGGGGAGCATATGTCAGAAGAAGAAAGAAAATTTTTGGAAATTGTTGATCTGAAAAAAGGGTTTGGAAGCGGGGAAACCCGACAGGAAGTACTTCGGGGAATGAATTTTTCCGTGGCAAAAGGAGAATTTTGTGTGCTGCTTGGACCATCCGGTTCCGGAAAGTCGACGCTTCTCAATATTATCGGTGGAATCGATAGTGCGGACTCCGGTTATATCTCCATCAACGGCGATAAGTTAGAAGAACTCGGAGAGAAGAAGCTGACACAGTACCGCAGAAAACATTTAGGTTATGTATTTCAGATGTATAACCTGATCGCAAATCTGAATGTCAAGGAAAATATTGAGGTTGGTGCATATTTATCAGACAGTCCGCTCGATATTGACGATCTGTTACATACGCTGGGACTTTATGAACACAGGCATAAACTGCCGAACCAGCTTTCCGGTGGTCAGCAGCAGAGGGTTTCCATCGGGCGAGCCATTGTGAAAAATCCGGATATCCTGCTTTGTGATGAGCCGACCGGAGCACTCGATTACAATACCTCCAAGGAAATATTAAAGCTGATTGAGGATGTCAATGTCAAATATGGTAATACAGTTATCATGGTTACACATAACGAGGCAATCCGGCATATGGCAGACCATGTCATTAAACTCCGTGACGGGGCAGTGCGTCATAACGATATCAATGAACATAAAATTTCAGCGGCAGATCTGGAGTGGTAGGGAGCTGTACTGGCGCACAAACTTGTGATGCGCTTAAAAACAGCGCAAGAATGGAGATAGTATGAAAAAGAAAAAAATCAAAAATCCGCTTATCAGACGAATACCGAGGGAACTGACAGGAGACTGGAAAAAGTATCTTGTGGTAAGTCTGTTCCTGATTCTGATGATCGGCTTTGTGTCCGGTATGTATGTTGCAAACGAGAGCATGATGACAGCGGCTGATGAGGGTGTTGGCAGATACAAGCTGGAAGACGGACACTTTGAATTAAAAAAGAAAGCAGACGAAACACTGCTTGATGCAATTAAGACAGGCAATAAAGCAGATGTCAGACAGTATTACATTGATGAGGCAAAAAAGAAGCTGGATAAAAAGTTCGATAGTGAATTTGAAGAAAAGTTCAAAAAAGAATTTGATGAGAAGTTTGAAACAGAATTTAAAGAAAAATTTGATGCAGAGTTCCAGTCAGAATTTGATGTTTCTTTTAATGCACAGATAAAGCAGATGCTGATGGCGCAGGGACTTGATGAAACAACTGCGGGAGTTATGCTTGATACAGCAGTGGCACAGGCAAAACAGTCCGGGCAGTACAACAAAGCCTATGATACAGCATATGAAAAAGCATATCCTAAGGCACATGACGAGGCGTATGAGAAAGCGTTTGATGAGGCACATGACGAGGCATATGAGAAAGCATACGACGAAGCCTGGAACAAGGTTTTAGATGAGATCAATGAGAAATATGCGGATGCAGAAGAAAAATATGAATTGAACGATCCTGATTTTAAGGAAACTCCGGTTCATCTGTATGAAAATTTTTACAGGGATGAAGAGGAAGATCATGACAACGACGGAACTTCGGATGGAACAGTCCGTGTTTTTGCAAAGACAGATGATATCAATCTTGCATGCCTGATGGACGGAAGTTTCCCGGAAAAAGAGGATGAAATTGCCATTGACCGTATGCATGCTGACAATGTCGGGATAAAAGTCGGCGATGAGATCACAGTCGGAGAAGAAAAATATCAGGTCGTTGGTCTGATCGCATATGTCAACTATTCCACACTGCACGAAAAAAGCACGGATCTGATGTTTGATGCCTTAAAGTTTAACGTTGCAATGGTAACAGATGAGGGATTTGCAAAGTTACATAAGACGATTCATTACGATTATGCATGGAAGTATGAAAATGAGCCGTCAGATGAAAAAGAAGAGAAAAACCAGTCGGATGATTTTATGCGGGCGTTGCTCACACAGACCGTGGTAAATGACAATGAGATTGAAGATTATGTGCCAAAATATGCGAATCCGGCGATTCATTTTGCAACCGACGACATGGGCTCTGATGAGGCAATGGGAGGTGTGCTGCTTGATATTCTGATTGTCATCATCGCATTTATTTTTGCAGTTACGATCAGCAATACGATCACAAAAGAGTCATCTGCGATCGGAACATTGCGTGCGTCCGGCTATACGAAAGGGGAACTGGTACGCCATTATCTGTCTATGCCGGTTATCGTTACCCTGATTTCCGCATTAGTCGGAAATGTGCTTGGCTATACGGTATTTAAAGATGTTGTGGTATCCATGTATTATAACAGTTACAGCCTTCCGACCTATGAGACGATCTGGAATCCGGATGCATTTTTTAAGACAACCCTGATACCGGTCGTGCTGATGTTTATGGTCAATCTGATCGTCATTATTAAAATGATGCAGCATACACCGTTACAGTTTCTGAGGCATGATCTGAAAAAAACAAAACGCAAAAAAGCAATGCGGCTGCCACATTTTAAATTTTTTAACAGATTCCGTCTGCGCATCATGTTTCAGAATGTGGCAAATTATCTGATTCTGTTTGTGGGAATTTTCTTTATCATGGTGATGCTTGCAATGGCAGTGGGAATGCCGGATACGCTTTCTTATTACAAAGAAAATGCAAAAAATATGATGTTTGCAAAGTATCAGTATGTTCTGAAATCTTTTGAGGATGAAGATGGAAATGTACTGACGACGGACAATAAAGACGCAGAAAAATTCAGTATGTGTTCTTTGCAGAAAAAAAGCGATGTAATAGATGAGGAAGTCTCTGTTTACGGTATTTCAGACAATAGTAAGTATGTAGAAATAAAAGGTATGCAGTCCCTGCAGGAAGATGAAGTTTATATTTCCAGATCATTTTCAGAAAAATATGAACTTAATGTCGGGGATACCGTTTCACTGGATGAAAAATATGAAAACAAACGGTATACGTTTACGATAGCCGGAATTTATGACCAGTGCGTAAACATTGCAGTATTTATGCCGATTGAAAATTACCGCATGGTATTTGAGCTGGATGAAGAGGCATTTAGTGGATATTTTTCAAATGAAGAGCTTACAGATCTGTCGGAAGATGATATTGCAACGGTGATCACCGAGCGTGATATCACAAAGATGTGTGACCAGTTAGATCATTCCATGGGATCTTATATGGATTATTTCCAGATACTTTGTATCCTGCTTTCCGCAGTTTTGATCTATCTTCTGACAAAGCTGATCATTGAGAAAAATGAGAATGCAATTTCAATGACAAAGATTCTTGGATATGAGAATAAAGAAATCGCCAGCCTGTATCTGCTTTCCACAACGATCGTGGTTGTGATCGAAGATGCGGTCAGTGTTGTACTTGGAGCGTTTGTTATGAATCTGGCATGGAAGGCGATCTTGTTTAGTTACAGTGGATGGTTTGCATTTGTGATCCAGCCAGCCGGATATGTGAAAATGTTTGCATTTGTGCTGATCGGATATCTGTTTGTAATGATACTGGACTTTATGCGTATCAAAAAGATCCCGATGGATCAGGCACTCAAAAATGTGGAGTAGAGATTGCTGCTGTGCATATTTATTGTGTGACCGGTAACGAAAGATTTTTCGTAAAAATTTTTGGTTGCATTAAAAATGGCATTGTGCTACTATTGCAATAGAAATTTAAAGGAGAGGAACCAATGCGGAGATAATTTACTTTTGAAACATGAAAGAAAACAGAGTCAGCAAGAGAATGTGTGTCATATATGGCATGCGTTTGTCTGCTGATTCAGGATGATACATGGCATATATTACACCGGTATAAGGAATAAAGTGCATGATATGTTGTGTAAATCTGAAGTTACAGCAGTATTGCAGAGGTGCAGTACGGCATATCATGTTGCCAAAAGTGGATTTGATTCTTGTATCCTCTCTTTTTTGTGTTAAAAAATGGCGGAAACGGACATTTTGTTGTCCGGGACAATCGATTTTATCTTACAATGTGCAATCTATTGTCTGCCAGATGTGATCATAAAATATGTGAGGTGTAAGAAAAATCCCATGGCAGCATGGGATTTTTTGTATGGGAGGAAAATGGGGAGATTTTTATGTCACAGATTCAGGTAACAGATCTCACATATGGTTATGAGGGAAGTTTTGATACGGTTTTTGAAAACGTATCTTTTGGGATTGATACGGACTGGAAGGTAGGTCTGATCGGGAGAAATAGAAAAGGAAAAACAACTTTTTTAAATTTGCTGCGTGGAAAATGATTTTCTGCTGCTCGATGAGCCGACAAATCATTTAGATATGCATGCAAGGGAATGTGTGAAAGAACATCTGTGCGGCAAAAAAGGGTTTATTTTATCGCATGACAGGGATATTTTAGATGCCTGCATTGATCATGTGCTGGTTTTAAACTGAAAGACGATCGAGGTGCAGAGCCGTGTGACACAGTATGAACGCCGGATGGAGCGGGAAATACAGGAGAAAGAAGGGCTTTTGCAGGATATTGAACAGCCGGTCAGTTTAAAACTTATGCCGCTTTCCTATCATAAGGAACGTCTGATTTCATGCAGGGAACTTTCGGTGCGGTATGAAGGTGCAGAAAGTGATACATTGAAAAATCTCACATTCGAACTGATGCATGGGGAGAGAGTCTTTTTACATGGAGAAAATGGATGTGGAAAATCGACGCTGATCAAGACAATTTTGCAGCAATCAGGCAGCAGATCTGAAAAATTGTTCGTGACAGACGGAGAAATTCGAACAGCGTCTAATCTGGTGGTGTCATATATTAATCAGGATACCAGCTTTTTGCAGGGGAATATCAGAACTTTTTGCCGGGAAAGAAATTTAGAAGAAAGTTTATTTTTTACATTATTGCGCCAGCTTGACATGGAGTGTGTACAATTTGCGAAAAGACTCGAAGAATTTTCGGAGGGTCAGAAGAGGAGGATAAAAAATGTTAGAACGGATTGAAAATGTTAATGAACAGGTAATAGAAAAAATGTTTTTATTATATGCAGAATCCATGGCGGATATGGAGGGGGAATTTAAAGATCGTGATGAAATGGAGGCATCATATGCGGCGTTTTTAATGGAGTTTATCCAGAATCCCAAGCAGATGGTGTTCATTGAAACTGACGAAAAACAGTGGGTAAGCGGACTGAGGGCAGTTGAGTCGGAGCCGGGAAAATGGTTCCTTGAGGCAGTTGAGACGATGCCGGGGCATAGAAACAGAGGATATGGTAAAAAACTGATACGTCATGTAACGGAGTTTTTGAAAGGCACAGGCGCAAAAAAGATAGATTGCATTATAGGAAAAAGTAATTTATCATCAATAAAAATGCATACTGATTGTGGATTTAAGGAAACGAAAGAGCCTCCGGTAAACTGTTGGGGAGAGCTTGAGGAGGGAAGAATTCTTTTCCGGCTTGAAATTTGATCATGTGCCATTTTGCACATGGTATAATCAATGAATTTATCTGCCATATGCTCAATCGCTGATACAGGAGAGAAAAGAGGAACACAATGATAAATATTATAGAAATCAAAAATCTGGATGCCCCGGAGCTCCAGATTTATTACAATTTAAATGAAGCACAGCTTTTTCACTATTTTGAGCCGAAGCCGGGGATTTTCATCGCGGAAAGTCCGAAGGTGATCGAGCGTGCCTTAGATGCCGGCTGTGTGCCGATGTCATTTCTGATGGAAAAAAAGCATGTAAAGACACAGGCAAAAGAAATTCTTGCGCGCTGCGAAAAATTACAAAGCCAGGACATCAAACAGACAGACAAGATGGAAGCAGAGAATGGAAATTCAAGCATGGCGGCGGAGCATGATATTCCAGTCTGCACAGCAGAGTGTGAGATTCCCGTCTACATGGCAGAAATCGAGGTGCTGGCAAAGATCACCGGTTATCAGCTGACACGCGGCATGCTCTGTGCCATGTACCGTCCCACACTGCCTTCCGTGGAGCAGCTTTGCAAGAATGCAAGGCGTGTTGCAATTTTGGAAAATGTGGTAAATCCAACAAATGTCGGAGCAATTTTCCGTTCAGCGGCGGCACTTGGAATGGATGCAGTTCTTTTGACACCAGCCTGTGCAGATCCGCTGTACCGGAGAGCAAGCCGTGTCAGCATGGGAACAGTATTCCAGATACCGTGGACATATTTTGATAAAAATGCATCCTGGCCGGATGGAGCGATGGATGTGCTGCATAAGCTGGGATATAAAACGGCGGCAATGGCGCTTCGGGATGATTCCGTGAGCATTGATGATGAAAAAATGATGGCAGAGGAAAAATTAGCGATCGTTCTTGGAACAGAAGGGGACGGACTGGCAGACCACACGATCGCGGACTGTGATTATACGGTAAAAATCCCAATGACACATGGTGTGGATTCACTGAACGTGGCGGCAGCAAGCGCGGTGGCGTTCTGGCAGCTTGGGATGAAAAGATAGTCTGGAATGGAGGTTAGTGTGAAAAATAACATTTTTCACACGCAAGATTTGTGCTTCGCACAAACTTGTGATGCGCTTGAAAGCAGCGCAGAAATGGAGATTTATATGAAAGTAGTAATTGCAATCGATTCATTTAAGGGAAGCATGACTTCCATGGAGGCTGGAAATGCCGCTAAAAAAGGGATTCTTGCGGCAAAGCCGGATGCAGAAGTATGTTTAAGTCCTCTCGCGGATGGCGGAGAAGGAACCGTGGATGCACTGATCGAAGGTTTGGGAGCAAAAAAAATACCGGTTACCGTGACAGGGCCGCTTGGAGAAAAAGTGTCGTGTTATTACGGTTTTTTAGAAGAGACAAAATCGGCTGTCATGGAAATGGCATCTGCCGCAGGAATCACGCTTGTGACAAAGAAAGATCCATTGCGTGCATCTACCTATGGAGTGGGGGAGATGATTGCAGATGCCCTGAAACGCGGCTGTAAAAATTTCATGATTGGAATTGGTGGAAGTGCAACCAACGATGGCGGCATCGGAATGTTAAAGGCGCTTGGATTTGAATTTTTTGATGAAGATGGAAATGATGTGGGAGAGGGCGCGGCTGCGCTTGCAAAGATTGAGGTGATCCGGACTGAAAATAAAAATCCGCTGCTTTCCGGTACAAAATTTCAGATTGCCTGTGATGTGAAAAATCCGCTTTGCGGCAAACAGGGTGCAACTTACATATTTGGACCACAAAAAGGTGTGACGGAAGAGCAGAAAGAGCAGGTCGATGAAGCAATGAGACATTATGCGGATGTGACCAAAGAAAGTTTGGATTGTGACTTTGCGGACTGTGAGGGCGCCGGTGCAGCGGGAGGACTCGGATATGCATTCCTTTCGTATCTTGCGGGAGAATTAATACCGGGTGTGGAACTGATTTTGCAGGCAACCGGCCTGGAAGAAAAAATGAAAAATGCGGATGTTGTGGTGACCGGAGAAGGACGTCTGGATGCGCAGACGGTCATGGGGAAAGCACCGGCCGGTGTTGCTGCTCTGGCAAAAAAATATAATGCGAAAGTCATTGCATTTGCAGGGAGCGTTGCACCGGAAGCGAAAGTCTGTAACCGGGCGGGAATCGATGCATTTTTCCCGATCGTAAGAGGCGTGACAACATTAGAAGAAGCAATGAAAAAAGAAGATGCAATGGAAAATATAGCCGCCACGGCAGAGCAGGTATTTCGGCTGCTGTGAGGGAAAAGAATGGAGATTTGTGTGAAAATACATTTTTTCACACGCAAGAAAGGGGTTAATATGATTCGTTTTGAAGAAATTACAACAAAAAATGTCTGGGATGTATGTATGATGATGGTCTTTTGATTGGTTTTGTGATGCTGGGCTATGGGAAGACCGGCGATGAAGATGATCCTGAAATAGCAGAGAATAACTACTGCCTGTGGCGTCTGATGATTGATGTTAAATATCAGCACAGAGGATATGCAAAGCAGATTTTAGATCAGGTTGTGGCATTTGCAAAAGGTAAGAAAGCGGGAGAAGCAGAGTATATCTGGCTTTCCTATGAACCGGAAAACGAGCATGGAAGAAAGACATACAAGAAATATGGGTTTGTGGAAAATGGAGAATACTGTGGTGACGAGATCGTTGCTGTGTATAAATTAGACGAGTAATTTATGGCTGACATAGAGATTTGAAAAGGGGAAAGTTCTCTGTTTGAAAGCGAATATATTAAAATGAATGAAAACCGGGGGAGAGAAAGAGTATTATGAGTCATAAGAATTACAACATAGAAAGTTTCTTGCAGGATTTTTTAAAAGAAAAAGGCATGGATCCGAAAACAAAATATATAGACGTGTTTCACTTTGAATTGACGGAGTACTGGGCAAATGAATTACTTCGGCTGGTGTTAGAAGGTAGGTAGTCTATCAAAGATAGAGGAGTTAGTGTAAAAGTAAGATTTTACGCAGGAATGGAGATAAACATGAGATATAAGATCAGTCATGCCCTCGTGCAGTTTGGCGGAGATGTGATTTTACGTGATGTCAATTTTGAGGTGCATGATAAAGAAAAAATCGCCATTGTAGGACGAAACGGCTGTGGAAAGACCACGCTGCTGCGTCTGATCGCGGGCGATATTTCGATGAATAATTTAGACAGCGATGAAGAATGTGGTATTACGATGGCAGGAAAACAGGAGATTGGTTTCCTGCGTCAGGTTAATTTTACGGAAAAAGATGTGACCGTGGAAGAGGAAATCAAGAAAGTATTTGAGCCGGTGTTTGCGTGTGAAAAGCGGATGCGGGAACTTGAAAATGAGATGAAAACTTCCGCGGACAAACAGCTTTTGCGCGAATATGACAACTTACAAAGCCGTATGGAGGCAATGCGGGGATATTCGTGGCAGCAGGATATGGAGACTATGTTTCAGCGGTTCGGGTTTGCGTTAGAAGATCTGAAACGCCCGATCGGAAGTTTTTCCGGTGGACAGCAGACGAAAGTGGCATTTATCAAACTGCTGTTAAAACGTCCGGATATCATGCTGCTCGATGAGCCGACCAACCATCTGGATCTTCCGACAATCGAGTGGTTAGAAGGATATTTAAAGACTTATGATAAGGCGGTCATCATTGTTTCACATGACCGTATGTTTTTAGACAAAGTGATCGATGTGACCTACGAGATCGAATATCATGAGATCAAGCGTTATGCCGGCAATTACACGGCATTTATGAAGCAAAAAGAAGAGGCACTGATCAAACAGGAAAAAGACTATGAGGAGCAGCAAAAGGAGATCAAACGTCTGACGGACTGGATCGAAAAATGGAAAAATACGCCGACGAAAGTGGCGGCGACACGTTCAAAGCGCATGGCGATCGAACACATGGTAAAAATCGAAAAGCCGAGACATTTTGATACGAAAGCATTTCATGCGAGATATGTACCGCGCATGGAAAGCTACACGAATGTGATTCATGCCAAAAATCTTGAGATCGGTTACGATACCGTCTTAAGTAAAGTCTCATTTCTGCTTCAAAAGAAAGACAGACTTGCAATCATTGGGGAGAACGGTAAAGGAAAATCCACACTTTTGAAAACCTTAGTCGGCGAACTGCCTGCGTTAGGTGGTGAATTTTCATTTGGACAAAATGTAGAATGGAGTTATTTTGACCAGCAGAAAGCAGTGCAGGAGCATTTCCGGGAAGATCAGACCGTGCTTGAAAATTTCTGGGAGGAATATCCTTTCTATATGAGGGAGGAAGTCCGCAGTGCACTGGGGGGATTTTTATTTTCCGGAGAAGATGTAGAAAAGAAGATGGGACAGCTTTCCGGCGGAGAAAAAGTCCGTCTCGCACTCTGTAAAATGTTGCAGACCAAACCGAATCTTTTGATCTTAGATGAGCCGACGAACCATATGGATATTGTTGGAAAAGAGGCGTTAGAGCAGATGTTAAGAGGGTACGAGGGAACAGTACTTTTCGTCTCACATGACCGTTATTTTATCAGCAGGATCGCAACCGGGATTTTGGAGTTTTCCGAGAGTGGTGTGAAACAATATGCCATGAGCTATGAGGAGTATCTTGCAGAAAAACAAAAAGAGATGGAGATTTCCGGAAAAGGGCGAAGAATGTCACAGAGTGCGAGGTATGTGTCAGGAAATGATACACAAAATTCTGTGGGGAATGAGAAACACAATCAGCATCAGAGTGGCATAAAAACAGACGCAGATGTTCCTACTTTAACGGATGTGTTTGACAAAAAAACTTATTACAATCCGGGCAAAATCCGTTCAAGACTGCATCACCAGTTAGAAAAATATGAAAATATGTTAGAGGAGAGCGAAGAAAAACTCGCTGAAATAAAAATGCAGTTCATGGATCCGGAGCTTGCCAGTGACTATCCGAAGCTGATGGAACTGCAGAATGCACTTGACGCAGAGGAAAAGAACCAGGAGAGTCTGTTAGAGCGGATGCTTGAGACGGAGACCGAACTTGCGGAATTTGAGGAGGAGTGAGTATGAAATAATTGGACCAAAAGTTCTTGGATGAACTTTTGGTCCTTGTTTATATCTATATCCGTTCAAACACTGGAATATGTTCGATCGGTGCAGCTGCTATAATAGTCTGACAACCCTCATAGGTTGTGCCGTCTGTTATGTTTACCCATTTTCCTGCAGGAAGATATACATCGCGTTTATTTATATCTGCGGAGAGAACCGGTGCTACAATGCTCATGTGCGGTAAAGTAACACACAGAGCTTGACAGACAGCAGCCCCCTATTCTGAGTGTCAGATACAACTATTTTTGATAACTGTATCTGGCAATTTTATTTTGAGGGTTGACTATGAGTTTATAGATGCTATAATGTAACTGTACATTAAGTACAATCAAAAAAACGAAGGCGGTGAGTTATGGAAATCATTATAAGTAATAACGCCAACAAGCCGATATATGAGCAAATCACATCGCAGATAAAAGCAATGATAATGAGTGGAGAACTGCAAGCCGGAGACGCTATTCCCTCAATGCGTTCACTGGCAAAATCTATTCATGTTAGTGTGATTACCGTCCAAAAAGCATATGAGGATCTGCAAAGGGACGGTTTTATTGAAACAACTGTCGGCAGGGGGAGTTTTGTATCGGCACAAAACAAAGAATTTTATCAAGAAGAACAACAACGTATTGCAGAGGAACATTTACAAGCCGCCG
>ERZ1034626.2345-NODE-2345-length-11405-cov-4.804405_pt1 | contig 11405 bp, 11 predicted proteins | sample MGYA00520652_ERZ1034626 | MGnify/ENA primary metagenome ERZ1034626 (study PRJEB33766, sample SAMN09781765) | gut metagenome | biome: gut microbiome | host: Homo sapiens | place: Madagascar | study: EMG produced TPA metagenomics assembly of the PRJNA485056 data... | reverse complement strand
TTCATCCTGGCCGGTCTGATCCAGAACGTGTTTGTCAACCTGCTGATCGCTGTGGCCCTGATGGTCGGTACGCTGTTGGTCATCCGCGCCATCGTTGCCAAGAAGCACGCCGGCATCTTCGCCGAAATGGCCGAAGCCAACAAGGCTCTTGCCAAGTAAGTACATACTCCAGCAAAAAAAGAGACCGCTTCAGCGGTCTCTTTTTTTGCGTGCAGGGCAGGGGAGGGCACCTCGTATCGGCGGCGGACAGCTTTTGCTGTCCGCCGCGGGAATTTTGCGAAAAGATGTGACAAACCGCAACGAATGTGGTACAATGTCCCTATTGAGTACATAGGAGGTGTCGCTGTGCGGCAATATCCCCAATTAGAGATCGATCTTTCTCTGCTGCAAAGCAATGCCCGGGCGGTGATCTCCCGCTGCAATGCCGCGGGTATCTGTGTCTGCGGCGTTATCAAGGGTGCAGATGGCCTGCCGGAGATCGCCCGGACGCTGCATGCTGCCGGCGCCGCAGAGTTGGGCACCAGCCGCCTGGAGCAGGTGGCCAAATGCCGTGCCGCCGGTGTGCCCGGCCCCTGGCTCCTGATCCGCATCCCCGGTCTGACGGAGCTGCCGGACGTGGTTGCCCTGTGCGACACGTCCCTGCAGAGCGAGTGGGCCACCCTGATGGCGCTGGAGGAGGAGTGTCTCCGCCAGAACAGGACCCACCGCGTCATCGTGATGACAGACCTGGGCGACCTGCGTGAGGGCTTCTGGGACAAGGATGAGCTGGTGGATGTCTGCCAGCGGGTGGAGCAGGACCTGCCCCATGTACACTTGGCCGGTATCGGTGTTAATCTGTCCTGCTATGGCTCCACTAAGCCCACCCCGGACAAGATGAACGAGCTGGTCACTTTGGCCCGCCGGGTGGAGGCGCGTATCGGCCGATCGCTGGAGGTCGTCTCCGGCGGCGCTACCAGCTCCTTTACGCTGGTCCATTGGGGCACCATGCCCGCCGGTATCGACCACCTCCGAATCGGCGAGGGCATCCTGCTGGGCAAGGACCTGCAGGTGGACTGGGGTATCCGCGACATGGATTACCTCCGCATGGACACCTTTACCCTTCGGGCTGAGGTGGTGGAGGTCAAGGACAAGCCCACCTATCCCATCGGCGAGCTGGCCATCGATGCCTTCGGCCGCAAGCCTACCTATGTGGACCGTGGTGTCCGCCGCCGCGCCCTCCTGGCCCTGGGCCGGGCCGACGTGGGCGACCTGGAGAGCCTGCTCCCCCGTGAGCCGGGGCTGACGGTGATCGGCGGATCCTCCGACCACTGCATCGTGGACGTGGAGGACTGCCCCCGTCGTCTGCAAGTGGGCGATATCGTGGAATTCTCGCTGTGCTACAGCCATATGCTGTACGCCACATCACGGAGCGATATGCGGCTCCTATTCAAACATCAACAGGAGGAAGCGTAAGACAATGGGAGATTTAGGGATTTTGATCATCGGCGTCGTGGACACGTTTTTTGCCTTTTTTGTGGTGGCGCCCATGATGCTGCAGGCGGCCAGCCTGTTCGGCGTGCAGAAGCAGTTTGCTAAGGCCATGGTCCAGGAGGGCGTCGTCAAGCAGGAGGACGTGGACCGCATCCACCCCAAGAAGCAGATCGCCGGCGTGGTGATCTCGCTGATCATGCTGGCGGTGCTGGCGTTTACCTGTGCCAAGGCCTCCCCTTGGGGCTATATCTGCGGCGGCGTGGGCCTGGTGGTGGGCCTGCTGAAGTACCGCGCCATCGTCCAGTACAACAGTGAAACGGTCAAGCGCTTCAAGAACACCTATAAGGACGAGATGGATGTGGCCAAGTTCAACAAGTTCGTGGAGACGCATTTCTGATAAGTTCAAGCGAATAAAAACCTCCCCGGCACTATGCGCCGGGGAGGTTTTTATTCGCTTTTTTCGATGGTGCCGCCGCCCAGTACCTCGTCGCCGTCATACAGCACCACCGCCTGCCCGGCAGTGATGGCCCGCTGGGGCTGATCGAACACCACCCGCAGTCCGCCGTCCGGCAGGGGATAGGCGGTGCAGGGGGTCTCCACCTGGCTGTATCGCGTCTTGGCGGCGCACCGCACCGGCGCCGCCGGTATCTGGCCGCTGATCCAGTTTACGTGGGACGCCAGCAGGGAGGAGGCATACAGCGCCGCGTCGTCTCCCAGCACGATGGCGTTGCGGTCCCGGTCCTTTTCCAGCACATATACGTGCCGCCCTATCGCCACGCCAAGGCCCTTTCCCTGGCCGATGGTATAGCAGGGCAGGCCCCGGTGCCGCCCCAGCACGCGGCCCGCTTCGTCCACGAAGTCTCCCGGCGTCAGTGTCAGCCCCTGCCGCTGCAGAAAGTTCACATAGTCTCCGTCCGGCACGAAGCAGATGTCCTGGCTGTAGCCCTTGTCGGCGTTGTCCAGCCCGGCCTCCCGCGCCTTGTCACGGATGGCCGGCTTGTCATAGTCTCCCACCGGCAGCAGCAGATGGGCCAGCTGGTGCTGCGTCAGCTGATACAGCACATAGCTCTGGTCCTTCCGCCGTTCCGCACCCCGCAGCAGGCGGTATTTGCCGCTTTCTGCGTCGTAGGCCACCCGGGCGTAGTGCCCCGTGGCGATATAGTCATACCCCAGCGTCAGCGCCCGGTCCAGCAGGGCGCCGAATTTCAGCTCCCGGTTGCAGTCGATGCACGGATTGGGCGTCCGTCCGGCCGCGTATTCCGCCGTGAACCTGTCCATCACGCACCGGCGGAAGCGGTCTGTCTCGTTGAATACATAGAACCGCATCCCCAGCCGTGTGGCCGCCTGCCGCGCGTCCTCAGCGTCGTCGGCGGAGCAGCAGCGGCTGTCCTCGTTAGGGGCCAGCTTCAGCATGGCGCCGTCACAGTCGTAGCCCTGCTGCACCAGCAGTGCCGCCGCAGCGGAGCTGTCCACGCCGCCGGACATGGCCACCAGCACCTTTTTCTTGCGCATACGATCGTTCTCCGTAGTCTATGTCTCCCGCGCCCGCATGGGGGTGTATGCACCGCCATTCAGCGGCGGCGCATACTTTCGGGAAAATGTGGAAAGCTATCGGGCGAAGAGCGCCATAGCAGGCAGGGGCGCGTCCCTGCCGTGCCGCGGCGGCCCTCCGCCCGACAGCGTGTTCTTATTCGTCCAGATGCTTTGCCAGGAATGCCTCGTCGGGCAGCGCGTCCGCCAGCTCCAGCAGTACCCGCTGGAAGCCGCCGGTGTAGTCCTCAATGTTCTCGCCCAGCGTCCCCAAAGCCCGTACCATCGGCAGCGCGATGGTGGCAGTGGTGCCCTGGCCCTCCCGGCTGTTCAGCAGCAGCTGGCCGCCGTGCAGCCGCGCGATCTGATGTGCCAGGGGCAGTCCCAGCCCCACGCCGCCGGCGACATAGTCCAGGGTCATGGGCCGCATATGCCAGCGAAACAGCATTTCCTGCCGGTCGGCAGGAATGCCGCAGCCGGTATCCTTCACCTTGATGAGCACATGGGGCTTCTGCACGGCCAGCGTCACCGTCACCTTTCCACCGGCGGAGCAGGCCTTCAGCGCATTGGACAGCAGCTGCCACAGGGCCTGGCTCAGCCAAGGCTCGTTGACAGCGGTGATGGCGTAGCGTTCCTCGCACACCATTTCCAGCTGCACGCCCTTCAGCTCGAAGGGGACCTCCGCCTCCCGGATGATCTCGTCCAGCCACACCTTCAGGTCCGTGTTTTCGGTGGGCAGCAGCTCCTTGCGGTTCAGCATAGAGGCGGACTCCAGGTTCTTTGCCAGCCGCAGCAACCGGAAATAGCCATGGTAGAGCATGGCGGCGTTCGCGTCCAGTATCGGATCCTCGTCCCGTTCATCGGCGGGGGCCAGCTTCTGCATCCCATAGTAGATATTGCCCAGTGCGGACCGTATCTGCATCGCCACCAGCGGCAGCCGCTCCATGTATACCTTTTCCTGCTGTGCCTGTTCCATGAGACCAGCCTCCTTCTGTTGTCAGCATACCAGTTTCCTGGCGCCATCAACCGTGCCAACTTCTGTCAGCTTGTTCACATCATATCAAATGCGGTGCAAGAATACAAGATTTTTATCAAATTTCCGCGAAACGAAAAAAAGTTTCAAAAAAGGCTTGCATTTTGCGGAATAACTGCATATAATTCTAAACATACCATACATTTAGGATATTCCATCAGAGAGGAAGATGTTTTATGAGCATTAAAGTCGGTATCAATGGTTTTGGCCGTATCGGCCGTATGGTCATGCGCTGCTGCATGGATCACCCCAACATCGAGATCGTGGGCGTTAACGACCTGTGCCCCGCCGATTACCTGGCCTATATGCTGAAGTTTGACACCATGCATGGCAAGTTCAAGGGTGAAGTTTCCTCCGAGGGCAACAACATCGTTGTCAACGGCAAGGCTATCCCCGTGTTTGCTGAGCGTGACCCCGCCAACCTGCCCTGGGCCAAGGTCGGCGCCGAGTACGTTATCGAGTCCACCGGCCTGTTCCTGACCAAGGAGAAGGCCGCCGGCCACATCGCCGCGGGTGCCAAGCACGTGGTCATGTCCGCCCCCTCCAAGGACGACACTCCCATGTTCGTCTGCGGCGTCAACCTGGACAAATACACCAGCGATATGCAGTTTGTCTCCAACGCCAGCTGCACCACCAACTGCCTGGCCCCCATCGCCAAGGTCCTGCACGATAATTTCGGCATCACCGACGGCCTGATGACCACCGTGCACTCCACCACCGCTACCCAGAAGACCGTTGACGGCGTCTCCCTGAAGGATTGGCGCGGCGGCCGTGCCGCCTCCGGCAACATTATCCCCAGCTCCACCGGCGCTGCCAAGGCCGTGGGCAAGGTCATCCCCAGCCTGAACGGCAAGCTGACCGGTATGTCCATGCGCGTCCCCACCCTGGATGTCTCCGTGGTGGACCTGACCGTCAACCTGGCTAAGCCTGCCAAGTATGAGGATATCTGCGCCGCCATGAAGAAGGCCAGCGAGAACGAGCTGAAGGGCATTCTGGCCTACACCGATGAGGACGTTGTTTCCTCCGACTTCCTGGGCGACACCCATACCTCCATCTTCGACGCCAAGGCCGGCATCGCACTGACCGATACCTTTGTCAAGGTCGTCAGCTGGTACGACAACGAGATGGGCTACTCCGACAAGGTCCTCTGCCTCATCGAGCATATGTACAGCGTGGACCACAAGTAAATCGCTTACTACCGAAAGGTTTTCCTTCTTTTTGTTCCGCAGACAGCGCCGCGTCACGCGGCGCTGTCTGCATACAGAGACGCTGCGCGCCGCCTGTACAGAGGGGGAAAGCGCTTCCGGCGGTTTTTGAAAGAAAATCGACAGCGTGACAAAATTTTTTCATTTACCCCCTACCATTCCACTGGATTGTATGGTACAATAGGTACAACTTACCTAAGGGTAACGCAAGGGAAAGGAACCCCGTCATGGAACAGAACTCCATTCTGCATACTACGCTGTCGCTGGACAGCGATATCCCCCTCTACGCCCAACTGGTGGGCATCATCAAGCGCAGCATCTCCACCGGTGCCCTGCCGGTGGGCGCCCTGCTCCCCAGCGAGGCCGAGCTCTGCCGCTGCCTGAGCATCAGCCGCAACACCGTCCGTCAGGCCATCGGAGAGCTGGAGGACGAGGGTCTGGTGGTCCGCAAGCGCGGCCGCGGCACCTTCGTGGCCGACCCCGCCACCAACCGCCGGGGTGTCCGCTATTCCTTCACCACCGAGGTCTCCTCTATGGGCAAGGTCCCCTCATCTACGCTGGTGGACTTCGCTGTGGAGGTCCCCAAGCCCACCGTCTGCGAGAAGATGGAGCTGCGGGAGGGAACGCCGGTCTACTGCTTCACCCGTGTCCGCAACGTGGACGGCGAGCCTCTGATCCTGGAGACCAGCTACTACCCGCAGTACATCTACCCCAATCTGACCCGCGATATGCTCCAGACCCACAGCTTTTACAGCCTGCTCTACCATGTGGGCATCGTCCCCTTCGCTGCGGACGAGAGCTATGAGGCCGTTATTCTGGAGGACAGCTGTGCCGCCCTGCTGGGTGTGCCCTCCGGCAGCTGTGCCTTTTTCCACCAGCGGCTCACCCGTACGGAGGATGGCCGTATCTACGAGTACACCCGCAGCTACATACGCGGCGACCGGGTCCGCCTGGATGTACATATGCAGAAAAGCGGCATGAACTTCGTCCGCACCATCGACTGAATAGAAAAGCACCCCCACCGGGGGTGCTTTTTCCGCATAAAGCCCCGCCCAAAGGGCGGGGCAGCGCTGTTTACGACAGCAGCAGGCGTATCAGCACCCGGGCGATGGCATAGCCCAGCACACCGCCGCCGATGCCGGCGGCTGTGGCCCACACCCGTTTCCGCTTGGCGTGGGGTACCTGCTGGCTGTACAGCCGCTGGTTTTCCCGGTTCAGACCTACCAGTGCCTCCGGATTACGGGCCGCGACCGCCTGCACGATAGCGTCCGCCGTCCGGCGGCTGCCGCCCCTTTTGAGCTGCAGCGTGATGCTGCGCCCGTCATAGGTCAGCAGCTCCACCACCGTGCTTTTGGCCCACAGCAGCTTTAGGTCGTGACGATAGACCCACAGCACGTCCGCCAGGGGCAGAACGATGTTCTGCCGCCGCCCGTACAGGAACGCCGTGCTCACCAGTGCGTCAGAGCGTCGGTCACCCTCCAGATAGTGGAATTCGCTCTCCGCCCGTTCCAGCAGCTTTCCCTTTTTCAGCTGCTTCAGCGTGCTGTTCAGTTGTGCGGTGTACGAGGCGGCGCTTACCAGCAGCACAAAGGCGGCCAGCCAGAGGAAGCTGGCTATGAGGGACCAAAAGCTGCTCCCCGTGTCCGGTGTCAGCTCGCTGTCGATGTAATAGTCGCCGTAGGTGTACACAAAGTCCTCGGCGGTCATGCCGACGGCGGCGGCAATATCGTCGATATATGCCTCCGGCGTCTCACAGATCACGCCCACCAGACGTACCGGTGCCGGCGCGGTGGTCTCCGTCAGCGGGATGTAGACGGCCAGCTCCGAGGGCGCGGCCGTATCGTCCGGCACTGCGCCGTCACCGCTGTCGTCAGCATAGGTATAGTCCACAATGTCCGCATACCGTGCATATTCCGCGTCGTTCAGCTGCACCAGATAGCCGTATCCCTCCGTGTCCTCCGCCAGATAGAAGACCAGCTTGCGCCCGTCGCCCAGCGTCACCCGATAGGCCCAGGTGGTCATGTACTGCACGTCGATGTAGTTGTAGTCGCCCAGATAGATCTCGTCCCCGATGGGCACGGCCTCCGCTGCTGCGCTGTCCCGCTGCGCCAGCAGCCCCAGCACGATACACCCCGCCGTCAGCAGGGCCAGTATACCGCCCACGATCCACCAGGCAGGGGAGTGTCTTACGTATCGGCGCATTTCCATATGTTGCCCCTCCAAATTTGTTGTGGTACGACATATTGTACCATATTCTGCCAGAATATGCAATATTATTCCCCATAAACGGTATAAAAACGCACCCCGGGTCTGACCCGGGGTGCGTTTTTACTCACAGTGCCGCTGCGCCGATGATGCCCGCCTCATTGCCCAGCCGGGCACATTCGATCGCCGGCGGTGTCCGGTCGTGCCCGCCGAAGCAGTTGGCCGCCACATACGCCCGTATGGGGGCCAGCAGTCTCTCGCCCTGGCGGCTGATGCCGCCGCCGATGAGCACCATCTCCGGTCCCAGAATGTTCACCAGGTCCGTGATGCCCGCCGCCACGTACACGCAGTAGCGGTCCACCACAGCCTGCGCCGCCGCGTCTCCGGCGGCCGCCGCGTCGAATACGTCCTTCCCGGTCAGCCCCTCACCGTATCCGGCCAGCAGGGACTCCGGCTGCGCTTTCCCTGCCGTATCAGTGCTGTGGCGGAGGCATACGCCTCCCAGCAGCCCTTCCGTCCGCAGGTGCAGTCCTCGCCGTCCAGCACCAGCACGGTGTGGCCCACCTCCGCGCCGGTGCCGCCCACGCCCTCCAGCAGTTGGCCGTCGGCCACGATGCCGCCGCCTACGCCGGTGCCCAGGGTGATGAGTATCATGTTCCGGCAGCCCACGGCCCCGCCGGCCACCGTCTCCGCCAGCGCGGCGCAGTTAGCGTCGTTGCTCAGATGGCAGGGGAGCCCCAGCCGCGCCGTCACCATGCTGCATACCGGCACATTGAACCAGCCCAGGTTATAGGCCCGCACCACCACGCCGTTGGCGCTGTCGCAGGTCCCCGGCGAGCCGATGCCGACGGACGCGCAGTGCGCCGCTGTGATGCCGGCCTTCTCCATGGCCTTCTCCGCCGCGCGGCAGATATCCGCGACAACGGCCTCCGCCGGGCGTTCCGCACCGGTGGGCAGGCTGACCTCCGCCACGATGTGCTGGCCCTCGTCCACCACGCCGGCGGCGATGTTGGTGCCGCCCAGATCAATGCCAATACGATACATATGCTGCCTCCTTGCGCTTCCTGTCCCCGCGTTCCGGGGAAATAAACGGGGCGGGCGTATCGCCCGCCCCAAGTGCGTCTCTGTCTCAGATATGGGTCACAAAATCGGTGTTCACCGCCACCGGCCGTGCAATGTCGGAGGACCGGATGCTGCCGAAGATGGTCCGCATGGTGGTCAGAGCCTCCTTACCGGACACCTCCGGCTCCCGGTCATGGACCAGCGCGTCCACGAACTCGTCGATGACGCCGGAGTTGTGGGACGTTGTCTCGAAGGCGAAGCTGGTGCGGTTGCCCTCCAGGTCATTGATGATGATGGGGGCCGACGGCTCGCTGTAGATCATCATCAGGCCCTTGGTGCCGTACAGCACCGTGGACTGGCACTCGTGGCCATACACCGTCCAGCTGGCCGCCATGGTGCCCAGTGCGCCGCCGGACATTTTCAGGATGCACAGGGCGTTGTCATCCACGCTGATGAGCTTGCCGTTGTCGTCACGCTTATTCAGGGTGACTACCTTGGCGGTGGTCTCGATGACCTTCTGCCCAAGCAGGTACTGGATCAGGTCCACCTTGTGGATGCCCATGTCGGACAGGGCGCCCATGGCCGCCTTGTTCTTGTCAAAGAACCACGTACCCTCCAGAGACCAGCCCTCGGGGCCGGAGTTGCCCAGAATGGTGCGGAAGGTGATCACATCGCCGATGATGCCGCTGTCCAGCATTTGCTTGGCCTTGCGGTGCACCGGGTCAAAACGCATGTTGTGGCCCACCATCAGGTGTCTGCCATTGCGCTCAGCGGCGGCCACCATGGACTCGCACTCCGCCAGCGTTACCGCCATGGGCTTTTCCACCAGCACGTGCTTGCCGGCATACAGCGCAGCCGTGCAGATCTCCGCATGGCTGCGGTTTTCCACGCATATGGACACGGCGTCCACGTTGGGATCATCCACCAGCTCATAGAAGCTGTTGTACACCTTGCCGCCGTACTGCGCCGCCATCTCCTGCGCGCGCTCCATGTTCTTGTCGTAGAATGCGACGATCTCCGCATTGGGGTTGGCTGCATACTCAGGCAGATGGCGCACCTGTGCGATCTTGCCGCAGCCGATAATGCCGACTCGGATCATAAAAAGCGAACCTCCTCTGTCCGTCCTCAAACCGCCGGGCGCCCTGCGCTCCGACGTATGTTTCTGCCCCTATTGTACCAAAAGAAAACGGGAAAGAAAAGCCTTTTTTGCCAACTTTGCAAAATTTTTCACAAAATCTGCGCCGCGATGGTGAGGGCGCAGCCCTTTTGCGCCGTATAGTCCAGCGTTACGCCTGCCGGCAGGCTGAAGCGGCTCAGCGCCAGCAGCGGACCCTTGCCCGTCAGCTTGAACAGCGCCTCTTTGGCCGTCCATATCTCCCAGAACCGCTGGCAGTCGCCGTCGTCCCCGGACCGTATGTACGCCATCTCCTGTTCGCTGCATACCCGGCGCATGAACTTCTCCTGGGCCGAGCGTACCACCTCCACGTCCACGCCTACCGGCGCGTCCGCCGTTACGCATACCGCCCATGGGCCGGAGTGGCTCACGGACACATACACGCCATCCTTTTCCACGCTGGGCTTGCCCAGCTCGTCCCACTGAAGCGGCACGTCCTTCTCCGCGCAGCCCATCGTCTGCGCGAGCATCCGCCGCGCCAGCAGCTCTCCGGCGATGGTGCGCTTCCGGTCGTCCTCGCCGGCGATGTCGGCCACACGCCGCCGCCGCGTCTCATCCATCATGCCTATCACGGTCTGGGCCGCGTCCTCCGTCAGCTCCCGGATGTCAAACCACTGCAATTCCATATCCCGCGCCTCCCGCGTCATATTTTTCGCACCCATTGTATCACATCCTGCCGCGCCGCGCTACTGCTTTTTCGCCGCCGCAGGCTTTTCTCTGTACTTTCCGGTACTTCCACCCCTTGCCCAGGGGACGCGGCGGTGGTATACTATCCCCGTATCTGTAGTTTTCCATGAAAGGAGATGACGCCATGACCCGTGATGAGCTCCGCGCCAAGGCCAACGACCTGCCCCTGCTGCCCGGCGTCTATCTGATGATGGACAAAACCGGACAGGTCATTTATGTGGGCAAGGCCAAAAAACTGAAAAACCGCGTCAGCCAATATTTTCAGGACACCGCCAGCCACAACGAGAAAACGAAGATGATGGTGGCCCATGTGGACCGGTTCGACACCATTATCGTCCGATCGGAGTTCGAGGCCCTGGTGCTGGAGAATTCCCTCATCAAGCGCCATCAGCCCCGCTACAACATTCTGCTGAAGGACGACAAGGGCTATCCCTTCGTGCGTCTGGACAGCGGCGACTATCCCCGCTTTACCCTGGTGAACCGCACCGCCGACGACGGCGCGAAATACTACGGTCCCTTCGGCGGCCGGCACGAAACGCGCCTGGCGCTGGACGCGGTGTGCGCCGCCCTGCGCCTGCCCACCTGCTCCCGGCGCTTCCCCCGGGACATCGGCAAGGAGCGCCCCTGCCTGAACTTCCACATGGGCCGGTGTGACGGCTTCTGCCGCCCGGACGGCCCGGACGCGGCGGAATACCGCCGCCGCATGGCCCAGGCCACCGCCCTGCTGGAGGGCAAGCTGCGCGCCGTCACGACCCAGCTGACGGAACAGATGAACGCCGCGGCGGAGGCCCTGGACTTTGAGACGGCCGCCGCCCTCCGCGACCGTGTACGGGCCCTGTCCGTGCTGACCAAGGACCAGCAGGTCATTGCCGGTATCTGCGCCGACACCGATGTCTGGGGCGCGTATACCAGCCCCGCCCGGTCCGGCTGCGCCATTCTCCACATTGAAGACGGCGATCTCCTGGCCCGGCAGACCGAGGTGTTCCCCGACGCTGCCGACAGCGAGAGCGCCCTGCTTTCCGCCGTGGTGCCCCAGTAC
>ERZ1034626.2340-NODE-2340-length-11422-cov-6.802323_pt1 | contig 11422 bp, 9 predicted proteins | sample MGYA00520652_ERZ1034626 | MGnify/ENA primary metagenome ERZ1034626 (study PRJEB33766, sample SAMN09781765) | gut metagenome | biome: gut microbiome | host: Homo sapiens | place: Madagascar | study: EMG produced TPA metagenomics assembly of the PRJNA485056 data... | reverse complement strand
ATCTATAGTATGGCGCCTATATATACTTTTTAAAAATCACCGAAAAAGTATCAAAGTATCATTTTTGCCGTTAATTTCCCATTTATACATTTAGTACACAGCATTTTAGACGAATGATACTTTTCTGAGAAGATTACAATAAAGTATCACAGAAGTATCATTGAAGTATCACAAACAGCAATAAAACGGCATATAATGCGACGGAAACAGAAACAAACACGTCCTGTTTCGCCAGAACGAAGCATCTCTCCATGAAAGCCCAACGCTGATTTTATCTTTTAGGGCACTGACGATATTTCTTTGGGTGGTAAATGATTCTTTTTGGGGTAGCAACTATATTTGGGGGAGTAATAACTCTATTCCTTTGGGATAGTAACTATGTATCTTTTAGGTAGTAAACCCGTACCTTTTAGGCCGAAAACAATACATTTTTGGGCAAGCAGCGTGCCCAACATGGGTAAGCACGTTGCCCAACATGGGCAAGCACGTTGCCCCACTTGGGCATAAATCCCACCAAGAACGTGCCCATTGGGTAATGAATACCAAACGCTGATTCCCACAATGGCTCAAGGCTAACAAGAGAACAAACCGGAAAACAAAATGACAGAAGAGGAAGTGCCCCAGCACTTGCAAATCCTGCTAAATCCAAAACAAAATCCAAATATCACTGACGAAATATTATCAAAAATGGATCCGTGAAAGACCGATCCGCGTAAAGTCTGTGCTATCCGCTTTCATTTTTGATTTGTATCCCTGCCGCAGGCTGGGGACACCACACCTTACCACGGAATAACAATATCAGTGAGCATATAGCGCCCATCTGCCTACGGCAATGGGCACTGGTCTAAAATAAAACACAGATAGCACAGATTTTACACGGATTAGTCATCACGGATTATTTTAGACCTGTTTTCTTTGGATTTTATAAGGATTTCCGTGGATTTGCGAGTGCTTATGGCACTCCCTTTTTCTGAAAGGCATCAGTAAAGACTGTAGTTGCCTGTCCTATGACATCAGCCCCCACCTATCCTCCCCCGTTGGGGAGGGACAGATACCATTGCCTGTCTGGATACCATTAACCGTCTGAATACCATTGACTGTCTGGATACCATTAACCGTTTGGATACCATTGACTGTCTGGATACTATTGACTGTCTGGATATGATAGACTGCCTGATTGTCTATGATTTATCAATGGCCAGAGTAACCGGCATCTCCCCTTCGGGGGAGAACGAGAGGGGGCTGATATTTATTGGCGGAAGGGAACATCCGATAACAATTGTGAATAGCAAAGCATATCGGAAACAGGAAGTGCCCCAGCACTTACAAATCCTGCTAAATCAAAACCAAAATCCAAGAATCATTAGCTAAATAACCTCAAAAAAAGATCCGTGAAAGACCAATCCGTGTAAAGTCCGTGCTATCCGTGTTTCTTTTTTTGATTTGTGTCCCTGCCGCAGGCCAGGGGCACAAAGACAACACGGAATAACAATATCAGTGACAAGCCCCATCCGCTACCCATCAGCATCCACACATCCTCACAGATAAATTTCCCTCAAACTCTTGTAAGAACCAAACGAGATGCTTATCTTTGTATGGCTGCACAAGACAACAGAGAGGCCAGCAGACGGAACACAGGAGCCATATAGCAGACAACACAAATCTGCACTCCAAAAACTGCGGAAGCCATACGGCAGACAAGAGGCACACAAGGCGCATCGGCAAACAAGAATAAAGAAGGGATATTAAAGTTTCACGTGAAACATTATCACCCAAAAGTTCTATGAAACAAGAAGTTAGAGAAAATGACAAAAGAAGAAAATGAAAAGCGGTTGGAGCATCTGAGGGGCATCGTCAGCAATCTGCCTGGCAAGCCCGGCAGCTACCAATACTACGACAAGGATGGCACCATAATCTATGTGGGCAAGGCGAAGAACCTAAAGAACCGTGTGTCGTCATACTTCCATAAGGAGGTGGACAGATACAAGACGAAGGTGCTCGTGAGCAAGATATGGGACATCACATACACGGTGGTGAACACGGAGGAAGACGCTCTGCTTCTTGAAAACAATCTGATAAAGAAATACCAACCCAAATACAACATCCTGCTCAAGGACGGCAAGACCTACCCTTCTATCGTAATCACGAAGGAGTATTATCCAAGGATATTCAAGACGAGGGTGATAAACAAGAAATTCGGCACCTATTACGGTCCGTTCAGCCACATCGGCACGATGTATGCGCTGCTTGATATAATAAAGAAGGTGTATAAGCCCCGCACCTGCCGACTGCCGCTCACGGAGGAGGGCATCAGACAGAAGAGATATTCTCCCTGTCTGGACTACCACATAAAGAACTGCTCCGGGGCGTGTATAGGCAAACAGTCGCACGAGGAATATATGAAGAACATCGAGCAGGCACGCGAAATACTGAAAGGAAACACGCGCGAGGTGCAGAAAATGCTCTTTGAGGAGATGCAGAAGCTTGCCGAAGAACTGCGTTTCGAAGAGGCGGAAGAGATAAAGAGGAAGTATATATTGCTCGATAATTTCTGCTCGAAGAGCGAGGTGGTGAGCCATACCATCAACGATGTGGACGTGTTTACGGTGACCGACGACGAGAATATCGCCTTCGTGAACTATATACATGTGACCAACGGCAATATAAACCAGGCGTTCACCTTTGAATTCAAGAAAAAACTGCACGAGAACGAGGACGAGATCCTGCCTGTCGCCATCATGCAGATAAGGGAGAAACTGGGCAGCAAGTCGAAGGAAATCATTGTGGCACACGACATAGAACTGCCTCTCGACGGCATCACGCTGACCATTCCGCAGAGGGGCGACAAGAAAAAGCTGCTGGAACTCTCTGAAATGAACGGCAAGCAATACCGTTTCGACCGTCTGAAACAAACTGAAAAACTAAACCCGGAGCAGAAGGCGGTGAGACTGATGAAGGAGATTCAGGAGGCGCTGAAACTGCCCAAGATGCCGTATCAGATAGAGTGTTTCGACAACTCCAACATCAGCGGAACGGATGCTGTGGCGGCGTGTGTGGTGTTCAAGAAAATGAAACCGAGCAAGAAAGACTACCGCAAATATAATATAAAGACCGTGGTGGGACCCGACGACTATGCCTCTATGAAGGAGGTGGTGAGAAGGCGCTATTCACGGCTCATAGAGGAGGAACAGCCACTGCCCGACCTCATTATAACCGATGGTGGAAAGGGACAGATGGAGGTGGTGAGAGAGGTGATAGAAGACGAGCTGCATATCGACATACCTATCGCCGGACTGGCTAAAGACGACCGCCACCGCACTAACGAACTGCTATATGGATTCCCACCCAAGGTGATTGGAATGAAGACGGACAGCGAACTGTTCCGGCTGCTGACCCACATACAGGATGAGGTGCACCGCTTTGCCATCACTTTCCACCGCGACAAGCGGTCTAAACACGCCCTGCATTCGGAACTTGACGACATCAAGGGCATCGGGCCAAAGACGAAAGAGGCGCTGATGAAGGCGTTCAAGACGGTGAAGAAGATGCGTGAGAGCGATGTGGAGAGCCTGGCAGAGCTGGTTGGCAGACAGAAAGCGGAATTGTTAAGAGAATATTTCGACAGTAAAAAACAGTAATTTATAGGGGAATATTTTGCGGTAATTCAATAAAAAGGTAACTTTGTAGACAGAATAAGAACATAAAAAGATGAAAGTTGTCATACAGCGCGTGAGCCACGCATCGGTAACAATAAACGGCACAGTGAAATCAAGCATCGGAAATGGTTTTCTGATACTCCTCGGAATAGGCTGCGAGGACACCCAGGAAGACATAGACTGGCTGGTGAAGAAGGTAGTTAACCTGCGCGTGTTCGACGATGAGAACGGTGTGATGAACCGTTCTATACTCGACGACGGCGGCGATATAATAGTGGTGAGCCAGTTCACTCTGATGGCATCCACAAAGAAAGGCAACCGCCCTTCGTGGATTCATGCCGCTCCACACGAACTCTCGGTGCCGCTATACGAGAAGTTCTGCAGCGATCTCAGCACAGCCCTCGGGAAACCTGTAGGCACAGGCGAATTCGGTGCCGACATGAAGGTGGAACTGCTCAACGACGGACCGGTGACCATCTGTATGGACACAAAGCACAAGGAATAGAATAAAGACGAAACCATAATAAGATTAATGGGAAAAGAACAAACAGAAATAAAAGGAATGGAAAAGAAGAAGCTGAAAACGCTTCCTCTGGCGCTTTTCATCATGTTTGCAGCAATCAGCATGGCAGACAAGTTGTGGCTGCAGAAAGAATACATGAGACTGGCGGCATGGACGTGTCTCTGCGGATGCATAAACGCCGACTTCTTCCTGTCGGAAAACAAAACGGCAAAAGCAATAACACTGGTCCTGAGCATAGCGTGCGACGCTATACTGATATGGGACATATACCAAATCATTACAGCATGACGATAAAAGAGGCACAAGAGACCGTAGACAGATGGATAAAGACGTATGGAGTGAGGTATTTCTCGGAGCTCACGAATATGGCTTGTCTCACTGAAGAGGTGGGCGAACTGGCTCGCGTGATAGCACGCACCTACGGCGACCAGAGCTTCAAGAAGGGAGAGAAACCAAACCTGGGCGAAGAGATGGCAGACGTGTTGTGGGTGCTCATCTGCCTTGCCAACCAGACGGGAGTGGACCTGACGGAGGAACTGCAGAAGAGTCTGGAAAAGAAGACGCAGAGAGACCACGACAGACACCGCAACAACCCCAAGCTGAAGTCTGCTTCCACCCCACCCGACAACGGACAGGAAACGGATAAGGAATAAGAAAAACGAATAGAAAACAGAATAAAAACAACTTTATTATGATGACAGAAAAAGAAACACCAAAGGCGGAGAGCATCCTGAAAGCTGCTACACCAAAGGCGAGCAAATATGAAGAGGCTCTGAGCAAGTATAATACAAACCTCGACGACAACGAGGTGCGCGAGGCTGTGAAGAAGATCATCACGGAGAAAGTGCATGAAAACGACAACCTGGACGTGAAGAGATTCCTCATGGGAAGCATCGAACTGACAACCCTGAAGACCACTGACTCTGAGGAGAGCGTACTGGCTTTCACAGAGAAGGTGAACGAGTTTGACGAGGCGTTCGGCGACCTGCCACACGTAGCTACAATCTGCGTATATCCCTGCTTTGCAAAGGTGGTGAGCGAGACTCTCGAAGTGGATGGCGTTGAGGTGGCTTGCGTATCGGGCAGCTTCCCGTCATCACAGGCTCTCATAGAGGTGAAGGTGGCTGAAACGGCACTCGCCGTGAAGGACGGAGCGACGGAAATCGACATCGTGATGCCGGTGGGCAAGTTCCTCAGCGGCGACTACGAGGGCGTTGCCGACGATATCAGTGAGATGAAGTGTGCATGTGGCGACAAGCCGATGAAGGTGATTCTGGAGACGGGCTGCCTGAAGACCGCCTCTAACATCAAGAAGGCTTCAATCCTCGCCATGTATGCCGGCGGAGACTATATCAAGACATCCACAGGCAAACTGGAGCCTGCTGCCACACCGGAGGCTGCCTACGTGATGTGTCAGGCTATCAAGGAGTATTATGACGAGACTGGCATCCAGATCGGTTTCAAGCCGGCAGGAGGCATCAACAGCGTGATGGACGCCCTCATATATTACACCATCGTGAAGGAGGTGTTGGGCGAGAAATGGCTTACAAACAAGTGGTTCCGCCTCGGCACCAGCCGCCTCGCCAACATGCTGCTCAGCGAAATCGAAGGACAACAGATAAAGTTCTTTTAAACCCCAATCGGTCATTAAGACTAAAACAGACAGGTAGACAAGGAAGCGAACGGTTTCCTTGTCTACTTGCCCACAATAAATATCAACATTTTAAATCACAAGATTATGAAAAGAATTGTACTCATTTCATCTGCCATGATGGCGTTAGGCACCATCACAGCAAGTGCACAGATGCCAAAGCTGAATGCTGGCATCATGTCGAAAATCAAGTCTGCTATGGCTAAAGTTATCAAGAAAGAGTCAACCATCGTGGGTAATGTAGCCACAACGGGCATGGATCTGAAGACCACAAAACCCTGCAAGACCACAAGCTACGACTATGTAAACGGAGCGTGGCAATGGGACGACACCACACAGACAGAATACAACAGCAAGGGATATGTCACGGCAACGGTGACAGAAGACGGTGACGGCAAAATCAGAACCGAAAACACCTACGACGACAAACTGGATGGCTTCGTGACCAAGGTGACGGAATATACATGGGATGCCGCCACCAGCACATGGACAAACCCAACGGTTGTGATGTCGGTAGAACTGACTCGCGACGAAAAGGGACACGTGACAAAAGAGACTATATACTCCCTGGATGAAGACACGAAAACATTGGTGAATGAGGGGGAATACAACTTCGTATATGACTCCAAGACAGGCGAACTCTACTCTCTATCCACCGTGATAGAAGAGAAGGACGAAGAGTCTGGAGAGGTAACATCGGTGCCATTGTTGATAAGTGTACAGAAATGGTATAAATACAATCCCGACAAGATTTTCGACTTAGGAATAAGCGACCTCGAAGGAGACATGTTAGGCGATACAGAGAACATGATAGAGAAAGGTACTATCAGCATAACTGTCATGAACATTCCGATAATAGGAACTATCAGGGGCGAATATACAGATACTAAAAGCACCATCACCGTTAAACTCAATGGTATCCTGAACGTCACGATGTCAAACGAAAAGCTCGATGACTATGGCAGCAACAGGACAGATATGACCATCTCCAGCGGTACATACAACACAATGGTGGAGACCATCACGGAGACCAACAACGAGCATGGCGACTGCATAAAGGTAGTGAGCGAACAAGCAAGTACCACTGGCGCAAAAGCTGCCGGCATCGGAGATATCGATCCGGATATGGATGGCAACTACACCCTGACCATGGACTACGAATATCTGGAGACTACAAGCAAACCGGCATACGACTTCATGACCGGCAACAACGGTTTCATCAAGAAGAGCATGGTGGTGAACAGACTTGACGCACAGACGAATACTTTCTCACCTATACAGAAAGTGACATACGACGAGTATGTTGACTATGTATCAGGAGCTACCGGCATCGACAAGGTGACAGAAAATGCCTCTGAGAACCAAAACAAGACGTTCTACAGGCTCGACGGCACTAAGGTGGGCAACCAACTGAACAGCGGCGAGAAAGGCGTTTATATCGTAAAAGAAGGCGACAAGACGTATAAAGTGGCAAAATAAAATGATTGCCATACAATAAGAATAGCATAATGCTACAATATATAAGGCGCATCTGGAATCGGCCCGGATGCGCCTTTTATATTTGTTTTAAACCAAATCGGTAATTAGGGGTTGCTTGATTCTTGGTATTTTAGAAAGGTGGATTTTACTTCTCCCTGCGTATCACATAATCGAGATAAGCCACAAGACTCTTTCTTAGAACCTCAGAACGGACATGGGTATCAATGAAACGGATTGCTTCGGCATGGAAGTTCCACATCTGTTTCTCGGCATAGTCGATACCACCATTTCGTTTGGCGAAATCCACAAGCAGAGCTATCTCATCAGCAGTCGCCGTACGTTCCTTCACCTTATAGGCGAGGGCGGTCATAGCATCGTCGCAAACGGTGTTGAGGGCATAGATTACGGGCAGGGTCAACTTTCCCTCTGCCATATCGTTGCCCGTAGGCTTACCGATATCCGAAGAGTCGTAATAGTCGAAAATATCATCACGTATCTGGAATATGATACCGAGGTCTTGTCCGAATTTCTTCGCACTTTCTATCTCCTGCTCACTGGCTCCTGCCGACAATGCTCCGATAGCGCAGCACGCCTCGAAGAGGGCTGCCGTCTTCTGCTTAATCACCTGATAATAAACATCTTCTGAAATCTTCTCGTTGGCGATATTAGAGAGCTGGAGTATCTCTCCGCTTGCCAGCGTGCGACCCAGTTCGGCGAGGTATTTCACAATCTGCGTGTTCTTGGTGTATGCCACATGCAGCAATGCCGTGGACAGCAGATAGTCGCCAACGAGCACTGCCACCTTGTTGTCATATTCGGCATTCACCGAAGCCTGCCCCCTACGCTCGCTGCTCTCGTCCACCACATCGTCGTGAACGAGACTGGCGGTATGGAGCAGTTCAAGACCTACGGCGGCATTCTGTGTGACATCGGTCACATCGCCGAAATTGCGTGCCATCAGCAGGATGAGCATCGGACGCATGCGCTTGCCGGTGCGCTGACGGATATATGCAAGGGCTTGCGACAATAGTCCGTCGGTATGCGACAACGAGCTATTGAACAGGTTGTTGAAATCATAAAGGTCGCCCTCTATCGGCTGCTTTATTAGTGATAAATAGTCCATTACGTGAAATTTGATACAAAATTACATTTTTTATCCGATTAATCAGAAAAAATAAGTAATTTTACACGATATTCTTGATGAATGGAAAAAAATCAGTGTCTCTATAGGTCCCTAAGGGCTGATTACAGGGCACAATGGGCGGTGTGGCAGCATAAGAAACAGAAAACATCGCCTACATAGCAACAACTAAGAAAAAGAACTGAAAGAATGGACAAACTTTTCCTTCTCGACGCATACGCGTTGATATACCGGTCATACTATGCGTTCATAAAAAATCCCAGGATAAACTCCAAGGGCATGAACACGTCAGCAATAATGGGCTTCTGCAACACCCTTCACGAGGTGATGACAAAGGAGAAACCCACACACCTCGGTGTGGCGTTCGACCCACACGGACCTACGTTCCGCAACGAGGCTTACAAACAGTATAAGGCTCAGCGCGAAGAGACTCCGGAAGACATCAGGGCTGCCGTGCCTATCATTAAGGACATTCTCGGAGCTATGCACATTCCGGTGCTCGAAGTGGCTGGCTATGAGGCTGATGACGTGATAGGAACTCTCGCCAAGAAAGCCGGAGAGATGGGACTCGACACATATATGCTCACACCAGACAAGGATTATGGACAGCTCGTTGGAGGAAACGTGAAGATGTTCAGACCAAGACACGGAGGCGGATATGAAACTCTCGACGAAGAGGGAGTGAAGGAAAAGTATGGCATCGACTCTCCCCTGCAGGTAATCGACCTGCTCGGACTGATGGGCGACTCTGCCGATAATATTCCGGGATGTCCGGGAGTGGGAGAAAAGACGGCAGTGAAACTCATCAACCAGTTTGGCGGTATCACTGCCCTACTCCAACGAACCGACGAACTCAAAGGCGCTCTGAAAAAGAAGGTGGAGGAAAACAAAGAACAAATTGAGTTCTCAAAATTCCTTGCCACAATAAAAACCGATGTCCCCATCGAACTCAATCTCGACGAACTGAAGGTGAAGGAGCCGGACGAAGAAAGAATAATAGAAATCTTCAATGATTTGGAGTTTAAAACCTTTATCCAGCGATTCCTTAACAAACCTAAACCACAGCAAAAAAGTGTTTCAAATCAACTCGATCTCTTTGCCGATTTTCCCGACGATGGGAAGGAAACGATAAAAAACGGTGCTTCTCAGAGTTTGAAAACAATGGTTCACAAATACGAACTCGTTGATAAAGAGGAGGATATAAAGAAACTATGTGACTTTTTAATTACAAACGATTTTGTTAGTTTTGACACAGAAACGACTTCTACCAACGCTATAGATGCAGAATTGGTGGGATTGAGCTTCAGCGTGAAGGAAAAAGAGGCGTATTATGTGCCGGTGTCAAGCAATCGTGAAGAAGCAAAAAAAATAGTTAATATATTTAAATCTCTCTACGAAAACGAAGAAATTCTCAAAATCGGACAAAACATGAAATACGACATCGAGGTGCTCGCCAACTATGGTGTGGAGGTGAGAGGCAAGATGTTTGACACCATGATTGCCCACTATCTCATCCAACCGGAAACGAGACACAACATGGACGACATGGCGGAGACGTATCTCGACTACAAGACGATTCGCATAGAGGAACTTATCGGTCCGAAAGGAAAAGGTCAGAAGAGCATGCGCGATCTGCAGCCAAGCGAGGTGTATGAATATGCCGCTGAGGATGCGGACATCACATTGCAGCTGAAGAACAAGCTGGAACCGGAACTGAAGAAGCGCGGTGCCTACGATCTGTTCTGTAACATAGAGATGCCGCTAATGCCAGTGCTCGCCGAAATGGAGATGAACGGAGTGCGCATCGACACGCAATCGCTGAAAGAAACATCCAGGACTCTCACTGAGCGCATGCACGAGATAGAACAGAGAATCCATGAGTTGGCTGGCATGGAATTCAACATCGCATCGCCGAAACAGGTGGGCGAGGTGTTGTTTGAAAAGATGAAAATCGTGGAGAAGGCGAAGAAGACAAAAACAGGACAGTATGTCACCAACGAGGAGGTGCTGCAGTCGCTGAAAGGCAAGCACGAGATTGTGGCTGACATCCTGGAACACAGAGGGTTGAAGAAACTCCTCGGCACGTATGTGGATGCTCTGCCGAAGCTTATCAATCCACGAACGGGAAGGATTCACACATCGTTCAACCAGACCGTGACAGCCACCGGACGCCTGTCGTCGAGCGATCCCAACCTGCAGAATATTCCTGTGAGGGGCGAGGACGGAAAGGAGATAAGAAAGGCTTTCGTACCGGAACCGGGCTGCGAATTCTTCTCTGCCGACTACAGTCAGATAGAGCTGAGAGTGATGGCTCACTTGAGCGGCGACGAGAACATGATAGAAGCGTTCCGCGAGGGACACGACATCCACGCTGCCACGGCGGCAAAGATATATAAAGAGAGCATCGACGAGGTGAGCAGAGACCAACGCACAAAGGCAAAGCGTGCCAACTTCGGCATCATCTACGGCATTACGGTGTTCGGGCTGGCGGAGCGGCTGGAGATAAGCCGCGACGAGGCTAAGCAGCTGATAGAAGGATACTTCGAAAACTTCCCGAAGGTGAAGGAGTATATGGACAAGAGCATCCAGATGGCACGCGCCAACGGATATGCCGAGACACTGTTCCACAGACGGAGATACCTTGCCGACATCAATTCACACAATGCCACGGTGAGGGGTTTCGCCGAGCGAAATGCCATCAACGCTCCTATCCAAGGCACTGCAGCAGACATTATAAAGGTGGCGATGATAAATGTATACCGCCGCTTCAGGAAGGATGGCATCAAATCGAAGATGATTCTGCAGGTACACGACGAATTGAACTTTTCCGTTCTTCCCGAAGAGAAGGAGAAAGTGGAGAAAATCGTATTGGAGGAGATGCAGAACGCACTGAAGATGCAGGTGCCGCTGGTGGCTGACTCTGGATGGGGGAAGAACTGGCTGGAGGCGCATTAAAGACCCACACCGACACC
>ERZ1034626.2332-NODE-2332-length-11441-cov-5.459073_pt1 | contig 11441 bp, 8 predicted proteins | sample MGYA00520652_ERZ1034626 | MGnify/ENA primary metagenome ERZ1034626 (study PRJEB33766, sample SAMN09781765) | gut metagenome | biome: gut microbiome | host: Homo sapiens | place: Madagascar | study: EMG produced TPA metagenomics assembly of the PRJNA485056 data... | reverse complement strand
TCGCGCCGCAGACCTCGTAGAGGAAGTTGCGGATCATCGCGGTGCCGAACTCCGTGTGGTTGACCTCGGGATGGTACTGCACGCCGTAGAACCCGCGCGTTTCGTCGCAGATGGCGACGTTCGGGCAGGCGTCGGAGTGCGCGACGAGAGAGAAGCCCTCGGGGACCTTTTCCATGTAGTCGCCGTGACTCATCCACGTCACGCTCTTTTCGGGAAGACCCTTGAAGAGCTTGCAGTTCGTGTCAAAAAACGTCTCGGTCTTGCCGTATTCGCGCGCGGTGGCGTCGTTTGCGGCGACGACCTTGCCGCCGAGGTGGTGCGCGATGAGCTGGCAGCCGTAGCAGATGCCGAGCACGGGCACGCCCGCGTCAAAGAGCGCGGGATCGACGTGCGGCGCGTCCTCGAGATACACGCTGTTCGGGCCGCCGGTGAAGATGAAGCCGATGGGCTTCATTGCGAGAAGGTCCGCAAGCGGCGTCGTGTAGGGCTTGACCTCGCAGTAAACGCCGCATTCGCGCACGCGGCGCGCGATGAGCTGGTTGTACTGGCCGCCAAAGTCCAGTACGATGATGGTCTGATGGTTCATATTGAAATTCTCCTGCCGTATCCAATAATATGGTAAAAGCATCATATCATAGCTTTTCCCATTTTTCCAGCGGTATTGTAAAAATAAAAAGGTCGCGCGGTCAATGGACCGCGCGATCGAGGGAGGCCGCGACAAAGCCGCGGAACAGGGGATGCGGCTTGTTGGGGCGGCTCTTGAATTCGGGGTGGAACTGCGCGCCGACGAACCAGGGATGGCTCTTCGATTCGACGATCTCGACGAGCGTGCCGTCGGGGGAGAGACCGGCGAGGCGCATGCCGGCGTCCGTGAAGTCGTCGCGGAAGTCGTTGTTGAACTCGTAGCGGTGGCGGTGGCGCTCCCAGATCTCGGGCGCATCGTAGAGCGCGCGGGAGAGCGAGCCCTCTTCGAGCACGCAGGGATACTTGCCGAGGCGCATCGTGCCGCCCTTGGCCGTCACGCCGACCTGCTCGGGCATGAGCGCGATGACGGGATGCGCCGTCGTGGAGGAGAACTCCGCGCTCGTCGCGTCGTCCCAGCCGAGCACATGGCGCGCAAATTCGATGACTGCGATCTGCATGCCGAGGCAGATGCCGAGGTACGGGATGCCGCGCTCGCGCGCGTACTGCGCGGCTAAGATCATGCCCTCGATGCCGCGGTCGCCAAAGCCGCCGGGGACTAAGATGCCGCTGCACCCGCAGAGCTTCTGCGCGATGTTGTCGCTCGTCAGCGTTTCGGAGTCGACCCATTGAATTTCGACGCTCGCGTCGCAGGCCGTGCCCGCGTGGAAGAGCGACTCAACGACGCTCAAATAGGCGTCGTGCAGGCCGACGTATTTGCCGACGAGCGCGATGCGCACATGACGGTGCACGCCGTGGATCTTGTCGACCAGCGCGCGCCACTCGGTCATGTCAGGTTCACCGCAGTCAAGGTGCAGCTTGCGGCACACCACGCGGCAAAGGCCCTCGTGCTCAAGCAGCAACGGCACCTCGTAGAGCGTGGACGCCGTTGCATTCTGGATGACGCAGTCGGGCTCCACGTTGCAGAAGAGCGCAATCTTGCGGCGGATGTCGTCTGTGATGGGCTCATCCGTGCGCACGACGAGAACGTCCGGCTGGATGCCCTCGCTCAGGAGTTCCTTGACCGAGTGCTGCGTGGGCTTGCTCTTGAGCTCGCCGCTGCCGGGGATGGTCACGATGAGCGGCACGTGGATGAAGAGCACATTTTCGCGCCCGCGCTCGGCCGCGACTTGACGGATGGCCTCCAAAAACGGCTGGCTCTCGATATCGCCGACCGTGCCGCCGATCTCGGAGATGGCAACGTCGGTCTCGCCGTCGTCCATGTCGTAAATGCGGCGCTTGATCTCATCGGTCACATGCGGGATGATCTGCACCGTGCCGCCAAGATAACCGCCCTGACGCTCGCGGTTGAGAACGCTCCAGAAAATTTTGCCCGAGGACACGGAGGATTTCTCGTCCAGCGCCTCGTCGACAAAGCGCTCGTAGTGGCCGAGGTCCAGGTCGGTCTCCGCGCCGTCGTCGGTGACGAAGACCTCGCCGTGCTGATACGGGCTCATCGTGCCGGGGTCGACGTTGAGATACGGGTCGAATTTCTGGTTTTTGACCTTCAGCCCGCACTGCTTTAAGAGCCGCCCGAGCGAAGCGGCGCAGATGCCCTTGCCCAGCCCCGACACCACGCCGCCGGTGACAAAAATATATTTCATAAATTTTCTTCCTCCCCAAATTCAGAATACACAAAAATACGGAAGACCCACTCAAAAAGGACGCTCTTTCGAGCGTCCTTTTTGACTTACACGGAGAAGAGTAATTCGCAGAACGTCGGATACGGCCAATACTTGGACGCGGTCAGCACTTCCAGCTTGTCGACGGTCTTGCGCACGTCGTTCGTGCGCTTTTCGACCTCGTCGTGGTAGTAGTGCAGGAGCGTTTCGGGCTCTGCGTCGTCGGAGACGGTCTCGAGCGCCGTCTTGAGGCCGATGGTCTCTTCGAGCAGCTGCTCGTTGAGCGAGCCGATGGCGTTGGCGAGCGAGGATTCGACGTGGCAGGTCAGCTCCGGCGCGGCGGCGCGCTTGGCGGCGATGGTGTTGCACAGCGCGGCTTCGTATTCGGAAGCGGCGTTGAGAATGCCGTGCTGGACCATGTCAACAAGCGTCGCGGCCTCGATGCGGATGACCTTGCAGTACTTCTCGATATGAACTTCGTGGCGGGAGAAAATTTCTTCCTTGCTGTAAACGCCCTGGCGCGTCAGCAGCTCAATGTTCTTGGGCAGGATGTAGGTCGGCAGCGCCTCGGCGGTGTTGTGCAGGTTGGCAAGGCCGCGCTTTTCAGCCTCCTTGATCCAGGCCTCTTCATAGCCGTTGCCGTTGAAGATGATGCGGCGGTGGGCGGAGAACGTGTCGCGGATCAGCTTGTGGAGCGCGGCGGTGAAGTCCGGCGCGTCCTTGAGCTGCGCGTAGAATTCGTCGAGCTCTTCGGCCATGATGGTGTTGAGGATCGTGACCGGGCCCGCGATGGACTGCGAGGAGCCGGGCATGCGGAACTCAAACTTATTGCCGGTGAAGGCGACGGGCGAGGTTCGGTTGCGGTCGGTCGTATCCTGCGGGATGGCGGGGAGCACGTCCACGCCGATGCGCAGGGACTTGTGCTCGGGCGCGGTGTAGTCGTTTTCGTCGACGATGGCATCGATGATGCCCTCAAGCTCGGTGCCGAGGAAGACGGAGATGACAGCCGGGGGCGCTTCCTGCGCGCCGAGACGGTGATCGTTGCCCGCGAAGGCAACGGAGCAGCGCAGAAGCTCCTGATACTCATCCACGCCCTTGATGAACGCGGCGAGCAGCAGCAGGAACACGGCGTTCTGGCTCGGCGTCTTGCCGGGGGAGAAGAGGTTTTTGCCAGTGTCGGTCGAGAGCGACCAGTTAACGTGCTTGCCCGAGCCGTTGACGCCCGCGAAGGGCTTTTCATGCAGCAGGCACACAAGGTTGTGGCGCTCGGCGACCTTTTTCATCGTCTCCATGACGAGCTGGTTCTGGTCGCTCGCGGTGTTGGCGTCGGTGTAGATGGGGGCCATCTCGTGCTGGCCGGGGGCGACCTCGTTGTGCTTGGTCTTGGAGAGCACGCCGAGCTTCCACAGCTCTTCATCGAGCTCTTTCATGTAGGCGGCCACGCGGGGACGGAACGCGCCGAAGTAGTGGTCGTCCAACTCCTGACCTTTCGGGGGCTTTGCGCCGAACAGGGCGCGGCCGCACAGGCGCAGGTCCATGCGCTTTAAGTACAGCTCGCGGTCGATGAGGAAATACTCCTGCTCCGCGCCGATCTGCGGCGTGACCTTTTCCGCGTCGTCGCCAAATAACTTGAGCACGCGCACCGCCGCGCGGCCGACCGCGGCGATGGAGCGCAGCAGCGGCGTCTTCTTGTCGAGCGCCTGACCGCTGTAAGAGCAGAACACCGTCGGGATGCAGAGGCTGCCATCTTTGATGAAGGCGAACGCCGTGGGGTCCCAGGCGCTGTAGCCGCGGGCTTCAAACGTGGCGCGCAGGCCGCCGTTGGGGAAGGAGGACGCGTCGGGCTCGCCGCGCACCAGCTCCTTGCCGGAAAAGTCCATCATCACGCGGCCGCCGCCGGCGTTGTTGATAAAGCTGTCGTGCTTTTCCGCCGTCACGCCGCTCAAGGGCTGGAACCAGTGCGTGAAATGCGTTGCGCCATGCTCCAGCGCCCAGGTCTTCATCGCGTCGGCGATCTCATTTGCCGCGGAAAGGGGAAGAGGCTGCCCGCTCTTTAAGCAGCCGCGCCAAACGTCCATGGCGCTCTGCGGCACATACTGCTCCATTGTGCGTTCATTGAACACCAGAGAGCCAAAAAGCTCGGGAATGCGAGTCGCTTCACTCATGATCCAGACCTCCTGTTTCGAAATAAAAAATTTGATAAGTAATGATACTTCATCGGGGCAAGCAGCGTCAATACTTTGTTTTTCCAACTTTCCCCTCACTTTAGTGGGACGGGATGTGCGGTGTGAACGAAATTATGAAAGTGCGGCAACTTTTTCTTGCATGAAGAAAACGGCTGTGCTATATTTAACCTGAACCCGCCCTTGCCGGAAACGGCAGGGGCGGGCGTTTTGTTTTTCTGATCTGCTGTGAAAAAATTTTGCGGACAAAAAAGAAAACGGGACGTGAACGCCGGTCACGGCGTTTGCGTCCCGTTTTGCATCACTTGATCGTGGCGCTGTCGTTCAGCACGCTCGTGCTGTAAAGAAACAGCACGTCCTGCGCGGTAAAGTCGATGAATTTTCCGAGCATTGAGGGGGAGAGGTAGCGGATGTCGGCAAGCGTGATCTCGCTGTATCCCTCCGCAAGCAGCGGAAGCAAACTCGCGGCGAACGAATCGCGGAAGACAAGGAGTTTTCGCTCCGCCTGCGCGTTCGGGGTCTCAATGCGCAGCAGCGACTTGGGTCCCGAGAGGAAAATTTCATACGGGTCGCTGCCGTCCGCCTTTTCGAGCGTGTAAACGGGGAGATATTCGCTGTTTTCGTAGTCGTACACGCGGCAGCCTTCAATGACGCTGTTTGTGAGGTAGGAGAGACTGTCGGGCTCCATTGGCAGTGCCGACTGCCCGCGGTACACACCGTAAAACGGCGTATCGAGCGTGACCTCGGTAAAGTCCACGGTGAGTGAGACACCCATCGCATCTGCCAGCGCCTTGGCCGTGGGGGCAAGCATTTCCTGCCGCCAGTGGAGGTCGGTGCGGTAATAGGATGAGAGCGACAGCGTGCCCGTCAGGTCGATATAGTCCGCAAAATCGACCTTTTGGCGCATGAGCGCAAAGAACTTCTCGTAATCCATCACGGGATAGCCGTTTTCGGCGGCCAAAAAGTAATTCTTGTCGGGGATGACGGAGAGGTAGACGTTCGCGCCCGTGTTTTTAAGATACGTTTCGTACACGTAGCGGAAGCGGTCGGCCGCGTGGTCGAGCGAGTCCTCGTGGATCGTGTCGTCGAGCTTCGCGGCGTAGCCGTCCGCGACGTAGATGCCGTTGTTGTCCTTCTCGCCAAATAAATCGCGGACGGACAGGGCCTTGAGCGTGCGGAGCTCGTCGCGCAGCGGGAACTGGTCGAGCGTGTAGCTCTCAAAATTCGACTGGAAGCGTCCGGAGAGCACTTCTTCCACGTTCAGCGTTGGGAACTGCTTGAGCGGGCGGCGCTCGCTTTCCGACACGGCGTCGTCGCTCTTGCAAATGCTCCACAGCGCGAACATAAGCACGAACGCTGCCGCGATGCCGAGGGTGAGGGCGTCTTTGATTTTTCGATTCATGCGATGCCCTCCTTAAAAGCGGAAGTAGAGGAACGGGTTGAACGACCCGTCTACTAAAAATGCCGTGCCGAGCAGCAGGGGAATGAGCACGCAGAGCGGCTCGAGCACATCGAGCGCCGTCGCTGCGCCTTTGGATTTGCGCAGCTTTGCGACGATCATCTTTGGCAGCGGTGTTGCGCAGAGGATACCGAGCACGAGCAGCGGGCCATAGCTTTTAAGGTAGTAGACCGCCTGCGTGCTTGACAGCGGCAGTCCGCCTGCGCCGAGCATCGCGCTGATGCGCGAGACCGCCTGCGCGGCGCTGTCTGCGTCGAAAAGCACGAAGCCGAGCGTGACGAAAAAGAGCGTGTACACATGGCCGAGCACGCGGTGCTTTTCGAGCACCGGCAGCAGCGCCAGCTTTTCAAGAAGCAGCAGGACCGCGAACCACAGTCCCCACAGCACGAACGTCCACGCCGCCCCGTGCCACAGGCCCGTTGCAAGCCAGACGATCAGAATGTTCAACAGCTGACGCGCCTTGCCCTTCCGGCTGCCGCCGAGAGGGATATAGAGGTAGTCGCGGAACCACGAGCCAAGCGACATGTGCCACCTGCGCCAGAACTCCGTGATGCTCGCTGAAATATAGGGGTAGTTGAAGTTTTCAGGGAAGTGGAAGCCCAGCATCCGCCCGAGGCCGATGGCCATATCGCTGTAGCCCGAAAAGTCGAAATAGACTTGGAGCAGAAACGCGAGCGCGTAGAGCCAGACGAAGAGGACGCTCGCGTCCTGCGTCGACTTGTAGGCGCTCGCGAGCGCGCCGAACTGGTTGGCGAGCAGAATTTTCTTGGCAAAGCCGACCGTAAAGCGGCGCACGCCCTCCGCCGCGGCGGAGACGCTGTGCGTGCGGCTTTTGAGCTCTGCGGCGACGTCGGAATACCGTACGATCGGCCCCGCGATGAGCTGGGGGAAGAGCGAAACATAGGCGGAGAGGTCGATGAAATTCCTCTGCGCCGCCGTTTCGCCGCGGTAGACGTCGATGACGTAGCTCAATACCTGAAAGGTGTAGAAGCTGATGCCGATGGGCAGGCTCAGCTTCAAAAGCGGCAGGGAGAGCCCTGTGACGGCGTTGACGCTGGAGAGAAAAAAGTCCGCGTACTTAAAATAGCCGAGAAGCCCAAGGCTCACAAGGATCGAGAGCGTCAGAAAGACCTTCGACGCCTTTTGCCCGCGGTGCTTTTCAATCAGCAGGCCGAAACCATAGCCCTGCACGATGGAGACGAGCATGAGCAGCATATATTTCGGCTCGCCCCAGGCATAGAAAAAGAGGCTTGCGAGCAGCAGCACCGCGTTTTTCAGCTGCCGCGGCGCTGCAAAGTAGATCAGCAGCGCCGCAGGCAGAAAGTAAAAGAGAAAGGGAACGCTGGAAAAGAGCATAAACTTCTCCGCCTTTCAGAAGATCAAATCAGGCGATGGCCTCGTCGCAGACGACGGCAGCATCGGCAAAGGTCTCGGTGATCTTGCCGCTGAACTGGTCGACGAGGTCCTCCGCGCCGTAGCAGGAGATGACATAGTCGCCGAGCGTCAGGATGACAAGCTTGTCGGGGAAGCCGCACATCCACTGGCGGTTCATGATGTTGTCCTTGAGGTCGGAGACGACACTGTCAACGTCGGAAGAGCTCGCAACATGGAACGCGCCCGCGGTGAAGGTGTTGGCGTTCATCATGTGGGTGAGGGACGCGGCGTCGGAGAGCTTGCCTGCGTCCGCGGCGGGGAAGGAGAGAGAGTAGTCAAGTGCGTCTCCGTCTTCGACGGAGAAGTTACCGGGCGCGTCCTCGGTCATATTCGCCTCATCATAGTCGCCGCCGGCAGCAGGGAACTTGTCGTCGTCGCTGTAGTTGGCCCATACGGCGTTCAGCAGCTCGAGAGCGCTCGCGGGCTGGCTGTTATTGCCGCTATTGTCATCCGTCTTGCTGCCGCAGGCGGCGAGGGAGAGAGTCATCGCTGCGGCCAGCAGCAGGGTGAGAAACTTTTTCATGGGAATTTACCTCCAAAATGTTGTGTGTTGTCAATAGTAATGTGGAATGGGATGCTTACGCCCGCGCGGCGGCCCAATAGCCGTTGGCCTCGTCGTAGCGCAGCGTGACGGCGGGCGCGCCGTCGAGAGAGAGCGTGTAAACCGTACCCGTGTCCGGCTCTTCGATGGTCCAGCAAAGCTGCACCTTGCCGGAGACGGTGTAGGAGGTGAACTCCTCCTGCAGCGAGTAAAGAGGCTGGGTCAGCACGCCATCCGACACCGTAACGGTCACGGCCTCGCCCGATTTGCTCTCGATGGTGAGCATCGGACTGAGCGGGCCGCTCAGACTGCCGCGCGCGTCGAGCGCCATCGCTGCGGGCTGACTGATGGGAATGGGGATTGAGGAGAGCGCTGTGCCTTCGACCTTGATCTCAGCCGGTAAGGTGTCGCGCGTCATCGCCAGGGCGGCGGCCAGCACGAGCACAAGGCACGCCGCAGCGGCAAGAAAACGCGGGAGGGCGTACCGTTTGCGCGGCTTGTAGGCGTAGGCGTCCGCGATGAGCTCATCGTCGAGCTCGCCTATGGCGCGGGTCAGAACTTCATGCTTCACAGTATCCCTCCTTGATGAGATGCTCCTTGAGCTTTCTGCGCGTGCGCAGGAGCGTGGTTTTGATGCGGCTCTCGCCGCAGTGAAAGCGCGCGGCCAGCGCTTCGACCGGTTCGCAGTAGAAATAGCGCAGGATGAACATGCTGCGCACCTCTTCGCTCTGCGTGCGCAGAAACGCGCTGATGCTGCGGCCGAGCTCTGCTGCCATGGCCTCGTCGTCGGGCGAGGACAGGGCGGGTGCGCAGTCGTCCAGCTCGTCGAGCGAGAGCGCGAAGACGTCGCCCTGCCGCTTCTGCGCCGACCTCGCCTTATAGCGGTTCAGCGCCAGATTGCGCGCGATCTTGCCGAGAAAGGCAGACAGGATCGCGGGCCTTTGCGGCGGCATGGCCTGCCAGGCGTGTAAGTACGTGTCGTTGACGTTTTCCTCGCTGTCGGCGCGGTCGGATAAAATGTTTTGCGAAATTTTCATGCAATAGCTTTCGTATTTGGCGGCGGTGGCTTCGATGGCGTGCTCGTCCCGCTGCCAGTAGAGGTCGACGATCTCATGGTCGTCCATAGGTTCGCTCCTTTCTGTTGTCTGCCATCATGGGGAAAAGACAACTTTTTTGCCGTTTGCGTTACACAAAAGAGAAAATATTTTTGAAAGTATACCACATTCGCCCGTTTCGTAAAAGGGCGGCATGCTATTTTTGACAAAACGGGAACTTTTTTCCATCCGCGCCGTCTAATATAACAAATCCCGAAACGGAGGTACATCCGACATGAAACGATTCTTAACGCTGCTGCTCGCCGCGGCGATGGTTCTGTCCTTCGCCGCCTGCGGAGACAACGGAACGACGATCCGAAATGAAAATGAGAAGGACAATGTGAAAAAAGACCCCATTGCCGCGCAGTATTTGCAGGACCTCGCCGTGAAGACGGCGGACTATCCCGTGCTGCCCGACATGCCGAACGAAGCGGAGCTCGACGAGGCGTTCAGCACCATCGACTATGACAAGATGGGCGCGGACGCCTATGAAAAGGCGCAGGAGAAGATCTGGGAGGACTGGGATGCGCGCAGCAATGCCTATTACGATGCGCTCAAGGCGCTGCGCAGCAAGGGCACGAGCTACCCCGCGGCATTCCTGCACTTCACGCAGGAGACGGGCACGCTGCTTTCGGCGGAGGAGAACACCGTTCTCTCGCCCGCAAACCTGTATCTCGCCTTTGCGATGCTCAGCGAGACGACGGACGGCGACAGCCGCGCGCAGCTCTTGTCGCTTTTAGGCCTTGAAAATACCGATGCGTCGCGCGCTGCGGGCAACTATGTCTGGCGCAATCTCTACGGCGAGACCTCGACGGGAAAGACGCTGCTCGGCAGTTCCGTGTGGCTGAATGAGAACGTCCCCTATAATGAAGAGACGTTGCAGGTGCTCGCCGAGCAGTACCTTGCTTCGACGTTCTCCGCCCCGATGGGAGATGAGAAGACGGACAAGGCCATCGGCGAATGGATCAATGAGAACACGGGCAATCTCTTGCAGGACGCCGCGGGCGGCATCGAGACCAAGCCCGAGACGGTGATGCTGCTTTTGACGACGCTCTACTTTAAGGACCAGTGGCGCGACGAATTCTGGGAGAATGCGACAAAGGAGGATACCTTCACCGCAGCAAACGGCGCGCAGCAGACGGTCGACTTCATGCACCTCACGCAGGATCGTGCCGCTTACTGCCGGGGCGAAAACTACACCGTGGCGGAGCTGCGCTTTCAGGGTGGGCAGGCGATGCGCTTCCTGCTGCCCGACGAGGGCACGAGCCTTAAAAGCTTTCTTGCGGACGGCAGCGCCGTGGGCGGACTGCTCGGTTACGACATGGGCGTGAGCCTGCCGAGCGGCAAACTCATCTGGAGCGTGCCAAAGTTCGACGTCAGCTCCGACCTTGAACTGACCGACGCGCTCCGCGCGCTGGGCGTTTCTGATGTGTTTGACTTTGATCGCGCGGACTTTTCGCCCCTTGTCGACTTTGACCGCTTTGATAAGGCGGTCGCCGTGACGCAGGTGCAGCACGCCGCGCGCGTCAAGATCGATGAAAAGGGCTGCGAGGCCGCCGCCTTTACCGCCGTCAGGGCGGACGCCCAGTCCGCCGCGCCGGAAGACCTTCCCGTGGTGGAGATGGATCTGAACCGGCCGTTTGCCTTTATGATCACCGGCGTGGACGGCCTGCCGCTCTTCCTCGGCACGGTGAACAGCCTATAAGAGCAAAGCTGGCGCGCCGGCAGTAAAAAACAAATGATGCGAAAATGAAAAGGAGAGAAACGATGAAGAGATTATTTGCCTTTTTGCTCGCCTGCGTGTGCGCACTGGCGCTGTTTGGCTGCGCGAGAGCGAATGATGACAAATCGGACGGTGGACCTGAGGATGATGCGACGCCGCTGACGGAGGCGCAGATCGAAGAATTCAAGGAGATGTTTGCCTCTGAGACCGATGTGATGGATGAAACGACGGGCGAATACCGCTACACGACCTCAACGCCGGTGAGTTGCTTTTTCACCTCGCATTACGATGATCCACGCGATATCGACCTTGCGGATTTTTTGCGGTACTGTCCGCTCAGCACCACGCTGGGAGACGCGGACGTGGAGGAATTCCACGCTGTGCTCGACACGCTGGGAATAGAGGATGCGGAGAGGTTCAAGGTGCCGGATGACTGGGCGGTCCCCGTGCGGCGCATTCCCAAGAGTGACGTTTCCGCGCTTTTGACGCAGTGGGCGGATATCACGGTGGACGATCTGTGCAATCAGGATGGTGTGACGTACCTCGCACAGTATGATGCATTCTATGAGTTTACGAGCGATTTCGGCCCCGGATCCTTTATTCCGATGGGCGGCGAGCAGTACGGCGACAACATCCGGTTGTGGAATGGGGACGGCGAAGGAACGCACGATGAGTTGACGCTGGAAGTGCGCCCAGACGGGAGC
>ERZ1034626.2319-NODE-2319-length-11479-cov-21.655025_pt1 | contig 11479 bp, 8 predicted proteins | sample MGYA00520652_ERZ1034626 | MGnify/ENA primary metagenome ERZ1034626 (study PRJEB33766, sample SAMN09781765) | gut metagenome | biome: gut microbiome | host: Homo sapiens | place: Madagascar | study: EMG produced TPA metagenomics assembly of the PRJNA485056 data... | reverse complement strand
AAATGTTATACTATCTTTTCAGATTTCTCGAGGAATATGGCATCAGCGGTGCCCATATGTGGGGATATATATCTTTCCGTTCGTTGCTGGCACTCATCCTGTCGCTTGTAATATCGGCATGGTTCGGCGAGAAATTCATCAAGTTTCTTAAGAAGAAGCAAATCACAGAGACGCAACGCGACGCCTCTATCGACCCGTTCGGAGTAAAGAAAATAGGCGTACCGTCGATGGGCGGCATCATCATCATCGTGTCGATACTCGTTCCGGTACTGTTGCTCGGACGTCTGCGCAACATATATCTGCTTCTGATGATTGTCACAACCGTATGGCTGGGATTCCTTGGCGGTATGGACGACTTCATCAAGATATTCCGCCACAACAAGGAAGGACTCAAGGGCCGTTACAAGATTGTAGGTCAGGTGGGCATCGGACTCATCGTTGGACTCGTACTGTGGGCATCGCCCGACGTGAAGATGAACGAGAATCTGACATACGAGAAACAAAGCCACGAAGTAGTGGTAAAACACAGGGCCGAAGCACGCAAGTCGCTGAAGACCACAATACCATTCGTCAAAGGGCATAACCTCGACTACTCGCGCATAACGAGCGTGTTCGGAGAGCATCGTGTGGCTGCCGGATGGATATTGTTTGTCATCATGACAATTATCGTAGTAACGGCGGTGAGCAACGGTGCCAACCTCAACGACGGTATGGACGGCATGTGCGCCGGCAACTCAGCCATAATAGGCGTGGCACTCGGCATTCTGGCATACGTCAGTTCGCACATAGAATACGCCAGCTACCTTAATATAATGTACATACCTGACTCGCAGGAGCTTGTGGTGTTCCTATGCGCATTTGTAGGCGCACTCATCGGATTCCTGTGGTACAACGCATATCCGGCACAGGTGTTCATGGGCGACACGGGATCGCTCACTATCGGAGGCATCATAGCAGTAACGGCCATTATCATACACAAGGAACTGATGCTGCCCATACTGTGCGGCATATTCTTCGTGGAGAGCCTCAGCGTGATATTGCAGGTGTACTACTACAAACTCGGCAAGCGTCGCGGCGTGAAGCAGCGTATATTCAAGCGCACGCCGATACACGACAACTTCCGCACACAGCAGTCGCAACTCGACCCTGAGTGCCATTATCTCATAACAAAGCCAAAGGGAGCTATACACGAGTCGAAGATTACTATCCGATTCTGGATTACAACAATCATACTCGCAGCTCTTACAATCATAACATTAAAAATAAGATAAGTCGCTTCAGATGAAAAGAATAGTAATTCTTGGTGCCGGCGAAAGTGGAGCTGGTGCCGCAGTATTGGCCAAGAAAGAAGGTTTTGACGTGTTCGTAAGCGACATGTCGGCCATAAAGGATAAATACAAGAAACTGCTCGACGACCACGCCATCGACTGGGAAGAAAAGCAACATACCGAGGAAAAGATTCTCTCGGCCGACGAGATTATCAAAAGTCCCGGCATACCAAAAGAGGCGCCTATGGTGAAGAAGGCCATCGAAAAGGGAATACACATCATCAGCGAGATAGAGTTTGCAGGACGCTACACCAACTCAAAGATGATCTGCATAACCGGTTCGAACGGCAAGACTACAACCACGTCGCTTATCTATCATATCTTCAAGATGGCAGGCTACGATGCCGGATTGGCGGGCAATATCGGACGCTCGCTTGCTCTGCAGGTGGCTGAGGATCCGCACGAATACTACATCATCGAGCTCAGTTCGTTCCAGCTCGACAACATGTACGACTTCCATGCAAATATCGCCATCCTGCTCAACATCACCCCCGACCATCTCGACCGCTACGACTTCTGCATGCAGAACTATGTAGATGCCAAGATGCGTATCATACAGAATCAGACACCCGACGACTCGTTCATCTACTGGAACGACGACCCTGTAATCAAGAACGAGCTCGACAAGTACGACATCAAGGCTATACAATATCCCTTCTCCGAACTCAAGGAGAAAGGTTCTATAGGATATATCGAAGACGGTACATACACCATCGAGAAGCCTACACCATTCAACATGGAACAAGAGGAGCTCTCGCTTACCGGCAAGCACAACGTGTACAACTCGCTTGCGGCTGGTATTGCCAGCAATATCAGCGGTATCAAGAAGGACGTTATCAGAAAGAGCCTGGGCGACTTCCCCGGAGTTGAGCACCGTCTGGAGAAAGTATGCAAGGTGGGAGGCGTACAGTATGTCAACGACTCGAAAGCCACCAATGTAGACGCATGCTGGTATGCGCTGGAAAGCATGAACACACCTACCGTGCTCATCTTAGGAGGCAAGGACAAGGGCAACGACTATAACGAAATAAAAGAACTCGTACAGAAGAAGTGCCGCGCACTCGTATTCCTCGGTGCCGACAATACCAAGCTGCACGACTTCTTCGGACAGATGGGCATAACAATACGCGACACCCACTCGATGAAGGACTGTGTAGAGGCATGCCACGAACTGGCACAGCCAGGCGACACTGTTCTGCTCAGCCCATGCTGCGCCAGCTTCGACCTCTTCAAGAACATGGAGGACCGTGGCGAACAGTTCAAGACATTAGTAAGAAGTCTGTAATAACAACTTATGAACAAGACATTAGGCAACATATTCAAAGGCGACAAGGTGATATGGATGGTATTCTTCTTCCTCTGCATCGTCAGCGTCATTGAAGTATATTCGGCATCGGCACAGCTTACATATAAAGCCGGCGACTATGTCACGCCTATGATCAAGCACATCGGACTGCTATTGGGAGGCATAGGATTCACAATTGTCACACTAAATATCAACTGTCGCTACTTCAAAGGGCTGATAACACCATTGTTGGCTTTGTCATTTGTATTGCTTATCGTGGTGTATTTCATAGGAGCATCAACCAACGGAGCCCAACGATGGATACCGATATTCGGCATACAGTTCCAGCCATCGGAGCTGGCAAAAGGCTCACTGGTTCTCGCTACAGCACAGATACTCAGCGTAATGCAGACTGACAATGGTGCCGATCCGAAAGCCTTCGGATTCATACTCAGCGTGTGCGGTCTTATTGTGCCACTCATTATGCTCGAAAACCTGTCAACGGCAATGCTTCTATGCATCGTCATCTTCATGATGATGCTCATCGGACGTGTACCGATACGACAGTTGGGAAAGCTTATGGGCATCGTGCTCCTGTTGGTGGCGCTACTTGTGGGCATGATAATGGCTTTTGGCAAGGACGACGCGCAGGAGCAATCTGGGAAACAGCTGACTGAACAGGTCGCTTCGATGGAGGAGCCCAAGGACAAGTCGGCGGTAGAAAAAGTATTCCACCGATTCGACACATGGAAGGCTCGCACAGACAAATTCATGAGTCACAAACAAATCACGCCTAAAGAAGTCGACCTCGACAAGGATGCTCAGGTGGCACACGCCAACATCGCAATAGCCTCATCGAACATTGCAGGAAAGGGACCGGGCAACTCCGAAGAGTGCAACTTCATTCCACAGGCCTACTCCGACTTCATATACGCCATCATCATAGAGGAGATGGGAGTAGAAGGAGCCTTGTTCGTTGCTATGCTATACATCATACTGCTGTTCCGTACTGGCAGAATAGCGAGCAAATGCGAAAACAACTTTCCTGCACTGCTCGCTATGGGACTGGCATTACTACTGGTCACGCAGGCATTATTCAATATGTGTGTGGCTGTAGGACTGGCTCCAGTAACCGGCCAACCGCTTCCGCTCATAAGCAAAGGCGGCACCTCGACCATCATTAACTGTATATATATAGGTGTAATACTTAGCATAAGCCGGTCAGCACGCAGAAAAATGGAGATAGTCAACGTTACAGACGGACAAGAAGAAGATAAAACTGATACAACACAATAAAAAAAGCACAATAATCGGCTTTGTCAGAAAAAATGATTAATTTTGTGATTTGAAAGAAACACATTACAATGGAAAAAGAATTAAGAGTCATCGTTAGCGGTGGCGGTACAGGCGGACATATCTTCCCTGCCGTATCTATAGCCAACGCAATAAAGGCGAAACGTCCCGATGCAAAGATACTTTTTGTCGGAGCACTCGGTAGAATGGAGATGCAGCGTGTGCCTGCAGCCGGATACGAGATTGTCGGACTGCCCGTACGCGGTTTTAAGCGACCATTGTGGTCGCTGTCAAACATAGGAGTGGCTCTTGATTTTCTCAAGGCCAAACGCCGTGTAAAGAAAATAATCCGCGATTTTGCACCAGACATAGCAGTGGGAGTAGGCGGATACGCCAGCGCTGCCACACTTGATGCAGCCAGCCAGATGGGCATACCAACGCTCATTCAGGAGCAGAACTCATACGCAGGAGTAACCAACAAGCATCTTGCAAGCAAAGCTGCCAAGATATGCGTGGCTTACGAAGGCATGGAACGCTTCTTCCCAGCTGACAGAATCATCAATACGGGCAATCCGGTAAGACAGTCGCTCATAGAGACCACAATGACTCATGATGAAGCCGTGCGCAGTTTCGGACTCGACCCTGAGAAGAAGACCGTACTGCTCGTGGGCGGAAGCCTTGGAGCACGTACCGTCAATGAAAGCGTGATGTCACATCTCGACCTTGTAGAAAAGAGCGGTGTACAATTCATATGGCAAACCGGCAAGTTCTATAGTGCTGCAGTAGCCGAACGTCTGAAAGACCACCGACCATTGCCTATGCTCAAAGTGATGGACTTCATCAGCGATATGGGAGCAGCTTATAAGGCAGCCGACCTTGTGATAAGCCGCGCAGGAGCAAGCTCGATAAGCGAATTCTGCCTGATCGGCAAACCCGTAATACTCGTGCCGTCGCCCAACGTGGCAGAAGACCACCAGACAAAGAATGCAATGGCACTTGTAAATCGCAGCGCTGCTCTGCTCGTTAGAGATGCTGACGCACCTGAGTCGTTGTTGCAACTGGCTGTAGACACAGTAACTGACAACGAGCAACTGGCACAGCTCTCCGAAAACATAAAGAAACTTGGCAAGCCAAACTCAGCCGACGTAATAGCCGACGAAGTTCTGAAACTTGCTGGAAAATAAAATATGACAAATGGAAATCAAAGATATAAAAGCCGTATATTTCGTAGGAGCAGGCGGCATTGGCATGAGTGCCATTGCACGTTATTTCATACGCAAAGGACTTGTAGTAGCAGGCTATGACAAGACACCTTCCGTACTTACACACCAACTGGAGCGCGAGGGCATGCTCATACACTACGAAGAAAACGTTGACGAAATACCACACGCTTGCCGCGACCCAAAGTCGTGCCTTGTCGTATATACACCGGCAATCCCTGCCGAACATAAGGAACTCACCTTCTTCCGCAACGGAGGCTTCACTATAGAAAAACGCGCCCAGGTGCTCGGAACACTCACACGCACCCATAAGGGACTCTGCGTAGCAGGAACACACGGCAAGACATCTACCTCTACAATGTGTGCACACATTATGCACCAAAGCCATCTTGACTGTAACGCATTTCTTGGAGGCATATCCAAAAACTATAGCACCAACTACATACTTTCAGACCAAAGTGACTATGTAGTAATAGAGGCAGACGAGTTCGACCGCTCATTCCATTGGCTGCGCCCTTGGATGAGCGTAATCACAGCAACCGACCCCGACCATCTCGACATATACGGAACAAAGGAAGCATATCTTGAGAGTTTCCGCCACTATACCACACTCATTCAGCCGGGCGGTGCACTCATCATACACAAGAATCTGGAGATGAAGCAGGATGTTCAGCCAGGTGTAAAGGTGTACGAATACAGCCTCGACGAAGGCGACTTCCATGCCGAAAACATTGTAATTGACAACGGTGAGATAAAGTTCGACTTCGTATCACCTATCGAGAACATTAAGAATGTGGAACTCGGACAGCCAGTTCCTATCAATATAGAAAACGGAGTGGCTGCTATGGCTATGGCACAGCTCAACGGATGCACAGCCGAAGAACTGAAGTACGGTATGAAGACATACCATGGCGTTGACCGTCGCTTTGACTTCAAGATCAAAAACGACCGCCACGTTCTGCTCTCTGACTATGCCCACCATCCAAAGGAAATATACCAGAGTGCCAAGAGCATACGCCAACTGTACAAGAACCGCAAGATTACTGCCATATTCCAGCCACATCTTTATACGCGTACACGCGATTTCTATCGCGATTTCGCCGATGCGCTGAGCCAGCTCGATGAAGTTATACTCACAGAGATATATCCTGCACGCGAACTTCCTATCGAAGGTGTAACGTCAAAACTGATATACGACAACCTCAAACCAGGCGTTGAGAAAAGCATGATACGCAAGGACGAGGTGCTCGACCTCGTGAAAAGCCGCGACTTTGACGTGCTGGTCATTCTCGGTGCTGGCGACCTCGACAACTACGTACCTCAGATTGCCAAAATAATAGAGGCACGTGATGAGGCCAAGGCTTAAATGTGTCATGGAGTAAACAAAAACAAAATACGGACAAAGCAACTATTATACAAGTGAAATCATCATGGAGTAAAAAGCTGTTCATAGCAAGCGATGTGCTACTTGCCATATATCTTGTCTTCGTTTTTACGTCGTTCGACCGTAAAAACGAATCTAAGGCAATATGCTCCAAGGTGAACATTGAAATTGCTGACGATGCAACAAGTGGCTTCATAGACACTAAGGTGATAAAGAAACGACTACAGAAAGCCGGTGCCTATCCGATAGGCAAACCTCTGAACACCGTAAATGCACGAGCCATAGAGGAAATGTTGCGAACAAGTCCTTTTGTTAAGACAGCAGAGTGCTACAAAACAGAAGGTGGAACAGTATACATATCTGTCACACAGCGCATGCCAGTGATACGCATAAAAGCAGACAATGGCGACGACTACTATGTAGACGACAACGACTGCATCATGCCTCGTAGCAACTACACAAGCGACCTCATCATCGCCACCGGTAGCATAAGCCGACGATATGCAACAACATGCCTGTCGCCATTGGGAAAGACCATTATGCAGAACGACCTGTGGAAGAACATGGTAGAGCAGATCAACATCCTTCCCGACCAGAATGTGGAGATAGTACCGAGAATAGGCAACCATATAGTACTACTCGGCAAACTGCCTGAAGACGTCGATCGCAAGAAGCAAGAAGAAGCAATAGCAGATTTCTTCAACCACAAGATGGAACGTCTCGAAAAGTTCTATTGTTATGGACTCTCCGAAGTGGGCTGGAACAAGTACTCGTATGTCAACATCGAATTTGACAACCAGATAATATGCCGTAAGGGTAAGGCAGAGACTCACAAGTCTGTAGCCGAGCCCATTTCGACACCTACCACCAGCCAAGAAGGTACAATTGCCCCTTCTGATGTAACTTCAGAGGCGACAACAGCAACTGAGAGACCGGCAACTACAGAAGAAAGCAACGCTAACAGTTCACTCAACAAGACAAAAAGCGACGCTAAAAAGAAGGGCTCATCGGCAGACAATACAATAAAAAAAGAAAAAACTGGCAATAAAACCGACAAGTCTACTGAAAAGAAAAAGGCTGGCAAACAGGCTTCAAAAACAAAGTCTGACAGCCAGACTACAAAACAGAAGGCCGACAACAAACCGACTACGTCAAAGACGGGGAAAGCGACCGACAACAAGAAGAAAAAGTCAAGTAATTAATTGTAATAATATAAATAACGTATGGCAAAGGATTTTATAGTAGCTATTGAGCTCGGCTCATCTAAAATGACCGGCATTGCAGGGAGAAAAAATCCCGATGGCAGCATTACTGTTCTTGCTGTTGCTTCAGAAGACTCCACCTCGTACATACGCAAAGGTGTTGTCTACAACATCGACAAGACCGCACAAGGATTGAGCAACATTATCTCAAAACTCAAGAATACACTACAATCAGACATAACTCAGGTTTACGTAGGAATAGGTGGACAAAGCATACGCAGTGTCAAGAATGTCATCATCAAGGATCTTCCGCTTGATGCAATCGTGTCGCAAGACATGGTCAACGAACTTATGGATACCAATCGTAACATGACCTATCCCGACTACGAGATACAGGATGCGATAACCGAAGAATACAAGGTTGACTCACAATATCAGAACGACCCTGTAGGCATACAAGCCATACGTCTTGAGGGCAACTTCCTCAACATATTGTGGCGTCGCTCTTTCTACCGTAGCCTCAACAAGAGTTTTGACAATGCCGGCATCGCTATAGCAGAGACTTACCTTGCGCCTGTTGTAATGGGCGAGTACGTACTTACTGAAGCCGAAAAGCGAGCAGGATGCTTGCTTGTTGACCTCGGTGCAGAAACCACAACTGTATCAGTATACTATCGCGACAAATTGCGCAACATCGCAGTCATTCCACTTGGCAACAACAATATAACCAAGGATTTGGAATCGCTGCAGATGGACGAAGTTGAGGCAGAGGCAATGAAACTCAAATACGGCTCAGCCTACACCGAAATCCAAGATATTGACCCCAACATGGTTTGGTCGATTGATGGAAGCCGCTCGGTAAGCAGCCGAAAGTTCATCGAAGTGGTGGAAGCACGTATGCTCGAGATAATCGAAAACGTTCGCAATCTCATTCCGTCAGAATACATGGACAAATTGCTTGGCGGTATCGTACTAACAGGAGGAGGCTCCAACATGCGTAATATTGACAAGGCTTTCCGCAAAGCCATCAATATAGAAAAGGTACGCATAGCAAAATCAGTCGACCTAAACATAAATGTAAAGGACTCAAAACCAGCTCTTGCAAACAACGGCACCATGAACACGATACTGAGTCTTTTGGCTAAGGGCGACATGAATTGTGCAGGCAACGCCTTTAATGATTCACTGTTCGATGAAGAACAGCTTGCAGCCACTACTCAGACAGCAGCAACTGCCGCTCAGATTGCAGCCGAAAAGGCAAAGGCTGAAGAGGAAGAACGCTTGCGCAAGGAAAAAGAGGCTGAAGAGGAAGAACGTAAACGCAAAGAGAAAGAAGCCGAAGAAGAACGACTGGCAGCCGAGAAGAAGGAAAAGTCGGTTATGCATCGCATCTTCGGATCGCTCAAGCAGTTCGGACGTTCACTTGTTGAGCCGGAACCAGGTTCAAATGATTAAAACTAAAAAAAACTGATAATACATATGCCAGACAACAATATCAATCCGATGGTGGACTTCTGTACACCAGAAAAAGAGTCAAAGAACACTATCATTAAGGTGATAGGTGTAGGAGGCGGTGGCGGCAATGCCGTCAACCATATGTATCGTGAGGGCATACACGACGTGTCGTTTGTGCTCTGCAATACCGACAACCAGGCGCTCAACGATTCGCCAGTACCAGTACTTCTACAGCTCGGTACCGAAGGCCTCGGAGCCGGCAACAAGCCAGCAAAGGCACGTCAGGCAGCTGAGGAAAGCCTTGACTCCATCAAGCAGATGCTGAGCGACGGCACCAAGATGACATTCATCACCGCAGGTATGGGTGGCGGAACCGGCACAGGTGCAGCTCCTGTCATTGCTCGTGTCAGCAAGGAACTGGGCATACTCACCGTAGGAATCGTTACCATTCCGTTCCGTTTTGAAGGAAAGCGCAAGATAGACCAAGCTCTCGACGGTGTCGAAGAAATGGCCAAGCACGTCGATGCATTGCTCGTAATCAACAACGAACGTCTGCGTGAGATATATCCAGAACTTACCGTGCTCGACGCTTTCGGTAAGGCAGACGACACTCTTAGCGTTGCTGCCAAGTCAATTGCCGAAATCATCACCAACCACGGACTCATCAACCTTGACTTCAATGATGTCAAAACCGTACTCAAAGACGGTGGTGTAGCCATCATGTCAACTGGCTATGGCGAGGGTGAAGGCCGTGTCAAGCAGGCTATTGAGGATGCACTCAACTCACCGTTGCTCAACGACAACGACGTATTCAACGCCAAGAAGATTCTTCTCAGCATCAACTTCTGCAAGGACAGCAGCACAAGCGACAATGGCAACAACGGCCTTATGATGGAGGAGATGAATGAGGTGAACGACTTTATGGAACGCTTCGGTTCTGACTTCGAAATAAAGTGGGGTATCGGACTCGATCCCGACCTTGGCAAGAAGGTCAAGGTGACAATCCTCGCTACAGGATTCGGCATCGAAAACGTTGACGGAATGAACATCCATATAAAGAAGCAGACTCAGGACGACCTCGACCGTCAGGCCCGCGAGCAGGAACATGCCGACGATCTTGCCACACGCCGTGTCAAGTACTATCCTGAAGACAAGAACCAGCTTCTCACCAAGCGCCGTCCGCAGATTTTCATCTTCCGTCCAGAAGACCTCGACAACGAAGAGGTGATTCTCGCCGTAGAGAACACACCTACCTACAAGCGTACACAGCAAATGGTAAAGGAATTGCGCCGTCGCATCGTTGACGAAAGCGAATCCACCAAACCGAAGGAGGATGACAATAACGTAAATGGCATAATATCATTTGCCTAAACAAGCAAATTAAGGCTGTCAGCCTCTGCTGGCTAGCAGAACAGCTCTTTCAACACCGGCAACGACTTCATATCAGGAAAGTCGGGCAGGTGCAGCCTATAATAATAAAGTATAACATCCACAATGCGGTTGCGTTCGTTGCGAGTCAGCGATAGCAACCGCATTGTCGTATAGTTAAGTCGCATGAGCAGCTGAATCTTCCCCGCCTCATCAGGCTTCAGAAAGTCGCCATGCACTGGAGCATACGGCGTAAAGCAACCGCCGCGCAAGTCGAAGTAATGACAATCCTGTCGTCCATCCATATTTGGGAAGAAACCCACGAATCGTGTCATGTGCAGCATAAACACGATATGGAAATTGGCAAAACTGTTCACACAGGTGTCAAGCCACATAACACTGTTCTCCACAAACATAAACTGGTCTCTATTCTGTTGCTCCGAACGAGTGGCATACGTAACAAACTCAGCCATAAAAAGAGCAATGCCGAGTTTGTGGGCATCAAATGGAATAGAACAGAACGGCCATGCTATCGCAGCATTCTTCAGTCGCTGCAACTTCTGGCTCTGCCTGTAGTCGAACTCCACGTCAAGAATAGTAAGCGGCTGAAACAACTGCTTGCTGATACCAGAGCGCGACGAGCGTGGAATACGCTGCATAAAAGACACTCGTCCGACACTCTCCGTGAGCAGGTCGACGATAATCTGTGACTCACCGTATTTCAGCGAGTTAAGAACAATAGCCTTGGTTTTTACATGCATTTTCCTCTACTTTTAGTATTTTAACGGCAAAATTACTGAAAAAAGAGTCGTTTTGATAAAAAAAACCGAGGAAAATTTGTCCAAACTAAAATAAAGTCGTACCTTTGCATCCGCAAAAATAAAGCACTTTGGTCCCTTCGTCTATCGGTTAGGACGAGAGATTTTCATTCTCTAAAGAGGAGT
>ERZ1034626.2318-NODE-2318-length-11489-cov-17.247595_pt1 | contig 11489 bp, 6 predicted proteins | sample MGYA00520652_ERZ1034626 | MGnify/ENA primary metagenome ERZ1034626 (study PRJEB33766, sample SAMN09781765) | gut metagenome | biome: gut microbiome | host: Homo sapiens | place: Madagascar | study: EMG produced TPA metagenomics assembly of the PRJNA485056 data... | reverse complement strand
AGAAAGGGATCTTACCATGACTACTTCTACCATGAAAATGCCCGCCAGCTATTCCGCTATCGAAGCTGAGGAGATGACCTATCTGGACGGCGGTGCCAACAACGCTTATCAGGCCTTCCTGGACGTTGGCAAGGTGTTCAACTACATCGCCCGCATCTTCTCCGGTGCAAGCTCCATCATCAACAACGTCAACGTCATCTACCAGTCCTTTGTATCGCTGAACAGCCTGCTGGGCAGCTTTGGCAAGTAAAAGGATCTCCCCAAAGTCTGGATACGGGAGCCGCGCTTTTTACGAAAAAGTGCGGCTCCCGTTTTTCGTAGGCGCAGCAATTCAGTGCATTACTGCGCAAAACTTCACGTTTCTGAATTATGAAGGGAAATTTTAACAATTCTGTGGTATATTACCTTATTTTTGGGCGTTTTGCACACAAAGCAAAATAATTTGCGATATTTTTTTGGGCTTTACCTCTTGATTTTGTGTCTGATTTGTTATATTGTTGTTACAGGGGATGTGCTACAATAGGGTAGCTTATAAAAGACCTCTCCGGCCGCGCAAATCGCGCGGCCGCAAGCGATTTTTCAGGCATTTTCTTTAAGTTTTTTCGGTATTTCCGAAAGTTTTTTCGTTATCTTTACATTCGGGAGTTTGTACACAAATGGCAGATCGTGAACTGCGGCGGATGCACCGCGCTGAACTGATAGAAATCATCTATGCGCTGAAACAGAGCGAGGACCAGCTCAAGGCGCAGAACGCCGCGCTCACCGCGCAGCTGCAGGACCGGCAGCTCCGGCTGGAAAGCGCCGGTTCCATCGCGCAGGCCGCGCTGGAGCTGAACAACGTGTTCGCCGCCGCGCAGGCTGCCGCCGATGACTATCTGCATTCGGTACAGGCCAGCCTTGCGGACACCAACGCCACCGCTGCCAACACCCTTTCGCAGGCGCGCAGCGAGGCCAAACGCATTCTGGAACAGGCACAGGCAGACGCCGACAACCTGAAGGCGCAGGCGCAGCAGGAATGCGACGCCATGACCGCCGACGCCGCGCAAAAGCGTACCCAGACCGAGGCCGACTGCAAGGCCATGGTAGAGCGCGCCGAGCAGGAGGTGCAGCAGCGCTGGCAGGCATTTGACCACAAGGCCAACGAGCTGCTGGACCAGTACCGCAGCACCGACGGTCTGCCTTCGGAGGAAACATGAAAAAACGCGATATCCGGTTCGCTTCCATCCCTTCCACCGAGGAAGTGGCCGCAGAACGTGAGCGTCTTGCGTACCAGAACCGCTACCAGCGGGTGCTGCGCAGTACGATCTATATTCTGGTGGTGGTAGCCGCAGTAGCTGTGCTGCTGGCTACGCTGTTTCTGCCGGTGCTTCAGGTCTCCGGCGACAGTATGTACCCTACATTAAATGATAAAGACATTATCCTGCTGGTAAAATCCAACCACATTGAAAACGGTGAGTTATGCGGGTTTTACTGGCAGAACAAGCTGCTGCTCAAACGCATCATCGGGCAGCCCGGTGATGTGATCGATATGGACGTGAACGGCGTAGTCTCGGTAAACGGCGTGGCGCTGGACGAACCCTATGTGGACGCGCTGACCGTGGGCGAATGCGACATCCGGTTCCCCTATCAGGTGCCGGAAAACCGCTACTTCGTGCTGGGCGACCACCGTGCCACCTCCATCGACAGCCGCAGCAGCGTGATAGGCTGCGTTGAAAAAAGCCAGATCGTGGGCAGGGTTTTCCTGAGGATATGGCCCTTGTCCAGCTTCTCGTTGATCCATTGACCCCGGGAGGAGGTATTTCGTTATGAACGACATTCTTAAAACGTACATGGAGCGGTTCCGTGAAAACCGGCACACCCTGCGGCGCTACACTGCATTTGTGCTGGCACTTGCCATGATCACCACCCTGTTCGTCAACTGGCAGCTGCATGGCGTGGGCATCTCGATGACCGCGCAGTACCAGTGCGGCGAGGAGGAGCACACCCACACGGCGGATTGCTACACCAAGGTGCTCACCTGCGGTTACGAGGAAGGCGAGCTTGAAAATGCGGACGAGGTGGCCGCCGCCGCTGCGACCAGCCAGCCCACCGTTGAGGCTGAGCCAATGCCGCTGGCACTGGAGCCGCAGATTGAGTTTGTGCCCCATGAGCACACCGACGACTGCTACACCGAGGTGCAGACCCTGACCTGCATGGAGGAAGAGCACGTCCACGGTGACGACTGCTTTGACCCCGAGGACGGCAGCCTGATCTGCGACAAATTTGAGCATACCCACGACGAAAGTTGCTATACCACCGAGTACGAGCTGACCTGTGGACTGGAAGAGGGCGAGCTTGTGGAGCAGGTGGTGGAGCCCACCCAGAGCGCCGAGCTGGCGGCTATGGCTGTGGCCGAGCCCGTGGCGCTGGCGCCGATGGTGGACACCGTGGAGCTCATCTACCACCACCACACTGACGCCTGCTACGAGGAAGTGCTCACCTGCCCCCTGCCGGAGCACCACCACACCGTTGCCTGCCTGAGCGACACTTCTGCCGACCTTGAGACCCCCGAGGAGTGGCAGGCCGCCAACGCCGAGGCCGTGATGACCGGCAACTGGGCCGAGGATCTGGTCAGCGTGGCGCAGACCCAGCTGGGCTACGAGCAGAGCGAGAAAAACTTTGAGATCGACCCCGCGGACGGCGTGACCCTGCGCTACTACTCCCGCTACGGTCAATCCTACGGCAACCCCTACGGCGAGTGGGACGTGATGTTCCTCTCTTACTGCCTGAAGTACGCCGGTATCCCCCAGAGCGCTATCCCGCAGGAGGCCAGTGTGCTTGCCCTGCGCAGCTCCATGAGCGACATGGAATGGCTGCTGGACGGCGAGGACGGCAGCGCCGCCGATGTGGGCGACATCGTTATTTATAATAAGTACGTCACCCACACCGTGGCTGTGGACAGCAGCGCCGACGGTGCAGCGGACGGTCTGGACGACCTGTTCAGCATGGACGCTGAGGGTGAGAACGGCGCAGAGCTTGAGGAATCCGGCGATGCTGCGCTGGATACCGTCCCTGCCGCCGAGGACGCGACCACCCTCGATACCCCTGACCTCCCCGATATCCCCGACACCGTTGACACGGATCAGCCCGCCAAAAATCCGGTGGACAGCGCCGACGCCGCTGCGCCCAGCGTGGTTTCCCCCGCTGCCGAGCCGCAGACCACTACCGTGACTGACGCTCAGCCCGTGGAGACCGTGGGCATCGTGAGCGCAGTGGACGATAACACGCTGACCGTCATCTCCGGCGATGTGGACGGCAAGGTGGCTGAAGTTACCCTTTCCAGCGCCGAGGTACTGGGCGTGGTGAGCGTTGCCGCCGCCCAGTACGCAGACGAGATGCTCTCCTCTGCCGTTGACGGCGCACTGCGGGCACCTATGATGCTTGCGGCGGCGGGTGTTCAGGCAGAACTGAGTGAAGACTGGATCACCGGCACTACGATCACGCTCAATGGCACTACCTACAAGGTCAAGGGCAACAGCAGTTATTCCGAGCTGCCCAGCGATGTTTCTGTTACTGTTAACGACAACGTTAAATTGAGCTATGACTTTTTGATTCCCGATAGTGCTGTCACGAATCATCCTGATACCCTGACCTATCGGCTCCCCAGCCATCTTATTGCACTTGCAGATGGTACAAAGGGGCCTCTGTATGACGAAAGCGGATATAAAATCGGTGAGATCGTGGTAGATGATGACGGTCTTGCAACCCTGAAATTCGATACCCCCTTGACCGGACAGACCAGCGGCAAATTTACCGTCACCTGCCGTGTAAGCGAGACCTCGAGTTCAACTGATACTGCGATTCGTTTTCCCGGTGATAGCCATACCATCGAGATCAAGAACCAGACAAATCTTAAAATTGATAAGACGACCGTTAAAAACAATGGTTTGGAGATCACCCGGCTTGAAAATGGTGACGATAAAGGTAACTATAAAGGTTACTATAAGGTCACCTACAAGATTACCGTAACATCCGATTACGGCAGCGGTGAGCCGATCGATTTGAAGGACGCGATCAGCTGGATCAGTGACACCTCTATGTTCACCGATATCCAGTACACAAATGTCCAGCTGCGCAAGAACAGTATAGATTATACAGATTGGAAATACGACACCTATAAAGAAAATAACGGCTACCCTGCAATCAAGATCACTACAAAGGGTGGAGACAAGCTGCCCGCGCTGGGTAAGGATGAGAAGTACACTCTGCAATATGATCTTGTGTTCAAGAAGAATAAGCAGGGCTGGGGTCAAATTAATAATACCGCTATCGCCAACGGCAAGATCGACGGCAAAGATGTCCGTTTCAATGACGAAATGTATAAATCCGGCACGCACGACCCGAAAACCAATACCATCACTTGGACGATCGATATCTACCCCAACGGTAACAAATTGACCGGGTTTAAGCTGGAGGATACCCTGCCTGAAGGTACTACAATAAAAGGCGATATCGTTATCAAGAACAGTAATAACGAGGAAAAGGCTAGGATAACAACTTTTGATGGTAAGAACAGCTTCACCTATATCTTCCCGGATGAAGCCCCCTTCAACGAGGCTACGCCCAAGAGCGGTTATAAATACACAGTAACCTATACCACAACCGCACCGGCTAACTTTGAAACGCTTGGAAAGGTGACCAATACGGCAACGATTACGTTACCGGACAAATCCGAGTGGAAGGACGAGGGTGACGCTTCTTATAACAAGGGACAAAAGGAAGTCACCAAGAAAGCTCTTGATTCTACTACTCTGAACAGTTCCAATATGGATAGTAATGGCGTCTTTACACTGCCGTGGAGTCTGGAAGTCAAGCTGCCCCGTAATAACTGGAATAATAGTGGTGTGATCGAGATCAAGGATACGATCTCTAAGCCCGAAAACGGCGACCATTATGCCATCAAGAGCGAACTGGAGCAGGCGATCCGCGACAATCTGGAAATCGTTGTGGAAGGCACGACTTATAACTATAATAATCTGCCAGAGGGTCTGACGTTAAATATCAAATATTATGAATCCGAAGGCTGGAAGGATAAGTACAGCTCTCCTCAGGATACTGACATCGTTCGCTCCTTCAAGCTGGAGTTCAAAAAGGATGCGAACTTTACAGGCTCGCTGGATCAGGTTAAGATTTCCGAGTACTCTACTAAGGCAACCTACGATAGCTCGAAGCTGAGTGCCGGTCAGACGATTAAGTTCGAGAACAAGGGTGAAGGCCATTCCGCCTCTTACCAGTTTACTCTGCCCGCCGATGACAACAAGGCACTTCTTAAGACCTCTTCCAATAAGCCCGGTAGTACTTTGTCTAGTAATGACACTCCATACAAGGCCAGCGGTGTCACTGTAAAATACGGCAACGGTTACAAGGATTTTTATGGCAACGAGTACGAAGGCACCTATGTCTATTACCAGCTGGAGCTGACTCCCGGCAGGTTGGAAAACTGGACAGGGGCAACTGTTACCGACATACTGTCTGACCACCTGAGTTATGTTGACGGCTCTGCTTACGTTGTAGTGCGCTATGGCTTTGAGAACATGTATCAAGGCGATTCAAACCGTGTATATACCTCTGGTGCACAATGGTATCGGAATGGGGATCACAATAAATGGATAGGTTCAACCACGAGAAACCTTTCAACCTCCGACTTCTTTAGTGTCAGCCAGAGCGGCAACGGCAAAAATTTAAAATTTGAGCTTACCGGTAATTTCAAGTATCTGTGTTATCCTCAAGCGCAATATGTTGACCGTATCATGATCCGTTTCGCTGCAAAAGTAGATGATAACCTCTTGGATCTTACAAAGGAATCTGATGTTAAAATCGTCTCCAACTCTGCATCTTGGGAAAATATGAGCTCTACCACAGAAACCAAGGTCAAGTACGACTCCAATCTTGTGGAAAAGAAAGGACAATACAGCTCTGAAAACTATCGTGCCGAGTATTCTGTTATCATCAACCCCGATGCACTGAAGCTTGGCGATTCGGATACCATCACGCTGGAAGATGTAATGTCTACCGAGTCATGGGATAATACTGCCGAGCTGGATCGCTCCAGTGTCAAGCTTTACGACTACGACACGGTCAACAAGACAAAAGGTGCAGAGATCGACAGGAACGTGTACTCGGTCAGCTATCAGGAGCCTGATGCCGCCAAGCACGAATGTGAATATCGTCTTACTGTCGGTGTACCAAACAGTCATGCCTATGTTCTGGAGTATGCTTACCGAAACACCTGTGATAAATCCTACTGGATGAGCAACAAAGCCACGCTGCATGGCAAGACCAGTAAGGTCGATTCTATTAAAATGCAGGTTGCCACCGCCCAAGGCGAGGCGCATTCTGCCGGTTTGACCCTGCACAAGGTGGATAGCCGCAACATTACAACGCCGCTGAAGGGCGCAGAGTTCAAGCTGGAATGGTTCGATCCTTCCGCTGGAACATACAAAGAAGTTCAGACTGCAGCAACGAACGATAAAGGCGATATCAACCTGAGCTTCTCTGCCGGTTCTAACGGTGTAACACCCGGCGAGAATGCGGGAGAAATCGTCCGTCCTTACAACTATCTTTACAGGCTGACCGAAACAAAGGCGCCGGATGGCTACCGCAAGGATGATGCTTGGGCGTTTTACTTCATCTGGACATCTGATCCCAACCAGAAAGACGCTGCTTACCGCGCTGCTGTCGGCGCTAAAGAGAGTTCCATCGTTGTAGACCCGGATAATATCAACTACTACTTTGGTTCTGCCTCTGTCTATCTGCAATTGACCAACGATAGCAACCGTCTTACCCTTGTAAAGCAGTGGTACGATAAGGACAACAACCTTCTTGCCGCGGAGAAGCAGCCGGACAGCATTCAGCTGGAGCTCTGGCGCAGTGCGACTAAGCTTGATCCCAACACGCAGGTCGATACTACCAACGCTGTAAAGGTTCAGGACATCACGCTGACCAAGGCAGATAACTGGACTTACGATTACGCAATCCCTGATGGCTTCGCGAGCTACTACTACTATGTGAAGGAAGTCCAGTCCGGCGCAAACTACAAGGTCAGCTACACCGGCAACGATGGTGTGCGGTATGGCGGTACCATCGTTATTACCAACACCGAGACCGAAGACGCCGACTACGAGCTCCCCTCTACCGGTGGCACCGGTACACTCCCGTATACAGCCGTGGGCGGCACAATGATGCTGTCTGCGCTGGCATATAGTTTTATCCACCGCAAGCGCAGACGCGAAGGGAGGGCAGATGACTAAACTGCAAGTCTTCCCTGCCGGACGCCCGGAGCTTAAACCCCGCCCGCCCAGCGCAATGTTTACGCGATAGTCCGAACAAAAACCACACCCCTCCCCCCCTGTGCAAAATGCAGGGGGCGGCAAGGGGCAGAAAAAGAAAGGGGCTTTTTCCATGAAGAAAGCAATGAAAAAACTCATGGCTGCGCTGCTGGCAGTTGCTATGGTTTGCGCCATGGCCATCCCGGCGTGGGCTGAGGGTGCTGCTGCCACTGGCACCACTTACACTATTACCATTAATAATCCCGTTGGCACTTATAAAGCTTACCAGATTTTCTCCGGCGATCTCCATGGCGATGTTCTGTCCAACATTGATTGGGGTACTGGTGTCACCGAGGCTGGTAAAGCTGAACTCGGCAGTGCTAAAGGCAGAGCTGACACCCTCACTAACGAGGCTTCCGTCAAGGCTTTTGCTACGGAAGTAAGCAGGTATCTTGGTACGTCTTCCGGCAGTTACGCTGATGGCCAGATCACCGGTCTGGCTGCCGGTTATTATCTGATCAAGAATGATACCGTAGGCGATAATGAAACTTACACCAGCTTTATTCTGAAAGTTGTTAAGAATGTTACTGTTTCCCCGAAGGGTGATAAGCCCACTCTGGAAAAGAAAGTCATGGATGCCAACGACACTGAAGGCTCTACCTCCGGCTGGCAGGACAGCGCCGACCATGACATCGGCGATGACGTTCCTTTCAAGCTGACTGCAAAGATTGCAAGCAACTTTGATGATTATTCCACTTACAAGTTCGTATTCCACGACGAACAGTCTGCAGGTCTGACCTTTAAACCGGAAACTGTCGAGGTTACTGTTGGCGGCACCAAGCTGAACCCTGCTGACTACACTGTTGAAACCAACCTGACCGATGGCTGCACCTTCCATGTTGTGATTAATGATCTGAAAAAGATCTCCAGTGCAGCTGCAAACGTTGATGTCGTTGTTGCGTACAAATCCAAGCTGAACGAGAAGGCTGAGATTGGCTCCAAGGGCAACCCCAACGAGGCATATCTGGGATACTCTAACAACCCTCATAACTCCAACGATACTACCACCACTCCCAAGGACAAGGTCACTGTTTTCACCTTTAAGGTCGTTGCAAACAAAATCAATGGCGCCAATGATAAACCTTTGAAGGGTGCTGCTTTTGCACTGTATAAGAAGGGCAAGGATTCTGCTTGGAAACTGGTCGGTCTCAGCAATGCTACTGAAACCGAAGGTAATTATACCATTGAAGATCCCGATCAGACCAAGTTTGATTGGGTCGGTCTGGATGACGGCGAGTATAAGATTGAAGAGATCATCACCCCTGCCGGCTTTAACTCGATCGCTCCCCAGACCTTTAAGGTCACTGCTACACATGACGAAACTTCTGCTGATCCTAAGCTGACTGCTCTGTCCGGTAACATGACTTCTGGCGAGATCACCTTTACCCCCAACAAGGATGATGGTTCTTTGACTACCGACATCGTCAACAACGCCGGCACTACCCTGCCCGGCACCGGCGGCATCGGCACCACCATCTTCTACGTTGTTGGCGGCGGCCTGATGGTTGCAGCAGCTATCCTGCTCATTACCAAAAAGCGCATGGAGAACCGCTAAGCTCTCCTTTTCCCCAGCACAGAGCGGGGCCGCAAGGCCCCCTGCTCTGATCCTGAAACTATAACGTTAGGGAGTAGCCCATGAAAAAGAACAAAAGCACCATTATATTGATCCTCGTCTTTTTCGTGGGTCTATCCGTGATGTTATACCCCACCATCAGCGATTACGTCAACCAGCGCAGCCAGTCCCGCGCGGTGGCAAACTACGCGCAGGACGTGGACAACATGACCGATGCGGATTACAGCGCCTACTTTGACGCCGCCGATGCCTTTAACGCACAGGTGGCCGCCAACGAAAACGCCCTTTACCGCCCGGATCAGCTTACCGGCTACAACGAAACGCTGGATATTACCGGCACGGGCATTATGGGTTACATCACCATCTCCAAAATCGGCGTGGAGCTGCCCATCTACCACGGCACCGACGACAGCGTATTGCAGATCGCCGCAGGCCACCTGGAGGGCACCAGCCTGCCGGTGGGCGGCGCGTCCACCCACGCGGTCATCTCGGCGCACCGCGGCCTGCCCAGCGCAAAGCTGTTTACCAACCTCGACCAGCTGGAAGTGGGCGATACCTTTACCATCACCGTGCTGGACCGGGTGCTCACCTACGAGGTGGACAAAATTTCCATCGTGCTGCCCACCGAGACCGATGAGTTGAAGATCGCCGAAGGCAAGGACTACGTCACCCTGATGACCTGCACCCCCTATGGCATCAACACCCACCGCCTGCTGGTGCGCGGCCGCCGCGTAGAGACCCCGGATCAGTACAAGCACCTCCGCGTTACCGCCGAAGCGCTTAAAATTGAACCCATTATTGTTGCGCCCATTATGGCGCTGCCCATGCTGCTGATCTTGCTGATCGGTATGCTGCTTTCTACACGCAAACCCAAGAAAACGAGAGGTGAAGAACATGAAAAGCATTGATCTGCGTCATCGTCTGGCGGCTGTGCTGCTGGCTATGTGCCTTGTGGTATGCTGCGCCCTGCCGGCGTTTGCCACCAGTGCCAACATTGTGCTGGGGCGGCTGGGCTCGCTCCATGTCCGCCTGTACGACACCCACAACGATGTGCCCCTGCGCGGCGGCGAGCTGACCCTGTATCAGGTGGCCTCGGTCAAGCGCACAAACGGCAACCTGTACTTTGACTATACCGGCGATTTTGCGGGCTGCGGCGTGGTGCTGGGCGATCTTTCCGACAGCACGCTGGCTGACCAGCTGGTAAAGTACCTGCCCGCTGTGCCCGCCATTGCCGCCCAGCAGGACGTGAACGAAGAGGGCTACGCCGACATTACCAAGCTGCCGCAGGGTCTGTACTTGGTCGTGCAGACCGAGGCATCCCACGGCTACGAGGCCATCAAGCCCTTCCTTGTGTCCATCCCCATGCCCGACGGCGACAACTGGATCTACGATGTGGACGCCACCCCCAAGGTAGGCGCTACCATCCCGGAAACGCCGGACACCCCCGACACCCCGGATGTGCCTGACACGCCGCCGGATACGCCAGACACACCGGACACCCCCGATACTCCGGAGCAGCCGGATAATCCCGACACTCCGGTAAGCCCGGACAGCCCGGATAACCCGGTAAGTCCCGACAGCCCGGACAATCCCGTAAGCCCCGAGAACCCGGACAATCCGGTCTCCCCTTCCAACCCGGATAAGCCCGTTCTGCCCCAGACCGGTCAGTTGAACTGGCCCGTGCCGGTGCTGGCTTGCAGCGGTGTGCTGCTGTTTGCCGTAGGCTGGGTGCTGAACCGTCAGGGCAAAAAGGAAAACTGACTTTGCACTCCTTTCTTTTCGGCACAGCGTGGCGTTGTGTGCCGAATTTGCTCCCCCGCAAGGGGGAGCATTTTTTGTGTTCTCTCCCCTGCCGGGCACAGTACGATTTTGAATGCGCTCCGCGTTGCTCTGCGCATAATCAGCGGAAAATATATTTTTAAATTTGCAATTCTGGAAAATCTGCGGATTTTCCAGAATTGCCTTTTCACGGGTGAGGTTTGGGCACGAACCCTCTCAGGCATCTCGCTTTGCTCGATGCCAGCTCCCCCGAAGGGGGAGCTTTTTGTGCTCTCTCCCCTGCCGGGCGCGGCACGATTTTGAATGGCCTCCGCTGCGCTCTGGCCATGTTCATCGGAAAGATTATTTTAAATTTTCGCGTCTGTCGCACTCTGCGGAGCGCGACAGACGCTTTTTTCACAGGAGGGGTCGTAGCCGGGAACTGCATTTGCAGCGCCTGCTTCCTGCGGAAGTGCGGCGCTGCGGTAGAATACCCCTTCCGTCTGCTCACTGCGTTCGCAGCCACCTTCCCCAAGGGGACGGCTTTGGGCGGTGATGAGAAAGTTTGCGGCATTGCCTAAGGCGTCCCCTTGGGGGAGCTGGCACGGCGCAAGCCGTGACTGAGGGGGTACATGCAAAAGAGCCGCTGTACAAAAAGTACAGCGGCTCTTATTTTATGCAATCTGTATTAGGTTTTTACTGCTGCTGGGCGGCCTTTTTGGCTTCCAGTGCCAGAATGGCGTCGCGGCGGCTCAGGTTGATGCGGCCCTGCTGGTCGATGTCGGTCACCT
>ERZ1034626.2312-NODE-2312-length-11514-cov-56.906798_pt1 | contig 11514 bp, 9 predicted proteins | sample MGYA00520652_ERZ1034626 | MGnify/ENA primary metagenome ERZ1034626 (study PRJEB33766, sample SAMN09781765) | gut metagenome | biome: gut microbiome | host: Homo sapiens | place: Madagascar | study: EMG produced TPA metagenomics assembly of the PRJNA485056 data... | reverse complement strand
CCGTTGATCATGCCGAAGCTTGCCTTTGGAGTATAGTCGGCACGGCAAACATATACACAGAGGTCTGCCAGACGACCGAGTTGCAAACTATCATTTACCAGACCTACAGGACTTGTATCGAGGATTACGTAGTCGTAATGTTCTTTCAACTGGTTGATGATGTCGTCAAGACTTGCTCTTGTTACCAACTCACCTGGGTTAGGAGGAACAGGACCCGCCATCAAGAGGTCGAGGTTCTTGTTGACACCCGATGGAAGAATCTGCTTCTGGATATCTTCCCATGAGTTATGGTCGTGAATAATCAGGTTGGTGATACCATTGTGGTGGTTGTCAATCTGGAACAGCTCAGCCAGACGAGGCTTACGGATATCCAGACCTACCATCACTACCTTTTTGCCCAGCAGGGCGAGGGAGATACCGATATTGGAAGCCACGAATGTCTTTCCTTCACCCGAAGTAGACGAGGTGAACATCATCACCTTCTCGCCTTCCTTCAGCATAAACTGGATGTTGGTACGCAGACCGCGGAAGATTTCCTCCATCAGGTTGTTCACGTTCTGGTGAACCACGATATCTGCCTTTCCTTCCTTCTTGGCAGCGTCGCTAGCCACAGGAATATCGGCGATTACTGGAACCTGAGTCAGCTTGATAACGTCCTCATGACCTTCAATCTTATACTTGAAGAACTCAATCAGGAAGAGGATACCTGCAGGGATAGCCAAACCGAGTACCAATGCGATGAGCATGATGATAGGCTTCTTAGGGCTTGTCTGACCTACAAGTGATGGTGCATCGATAATCTTACCCTTGTCTGCTGTAGCAGCCAGAGAGATTGAGTTCTCCTCACGCTTCTCCAGGAGCATCAGGTAAAGACCAGACTTCACTTCCTGCTGACGGCCAATCTGGGTCAGCACTCTTTCCTGCTCAGGTGAATTGCCAAGTTGATTGTTGTACTGTCCTGCCTGTGCAGCAATGCTATTGCGCTGAATCTCCATGCCGAGCTTAGCCTGGCGCATCGCTCTCTTGATGGAATTGGTGAGGTCATCCAACTGGGCTGTCAATGGAGTAACTGTAGGAGAGCTCTCGCTTGCAGCGTGCAACAACTCGTTACGTTTCAAGGCAATCCTGTTGTACTCGTTGATGAGGGCTGTAGAACTCTCATCGGTCAAACCTACGTTAGATGGGATAGGCTGATATCTGTTGCCAGACTCGTTCATGTACTTGCCAAGTTCCTTGAGCAATTCCACCTGGGTGTTAGCCTCCTGGAGCTTCTGGGTATAAGTATCGGCATTGGCAATGGCAGCTGTAGCGTTCAGCTTCATTTCAATCACCTTGTTTCGCTTCTTGTAGCTTTCCAACTGGCCTTCGGTGCTACCCAACTCTGCGTTGATTTTCTCCAATCGGCTGTTGATAAACTGCTCTGTGCGGAAGGCAATCTCGTTCTTGTCGAGGTTAGCCTGGCGGTTGTAAACCTTCACGAGGCTATGCAGATAGTCGAGACCGCGCTGTGGGTTCTCGTCGTTGAATACGATTTCAGCGATGGTGGTAGTCTTTGAAGTCTGGCTAACGCTCAGATTCTTCACATAGCTTTTGGCTGCCATTTCTGGTGATACGATAATCGCCTTCAATACATCGCCATCCTCCATCTTGAATCTCTTGTTAGCAGTCAAGGAGATATTACCCACGCGGGTATTGATGGTAGCAGGGAGACGGTCGATGGTCTTCTCTATCTTTACAGGGTCCTTCTCTACTGAAAATGCATCGATAGGAACATAGTAGCTACCCTTTACGATATACTTGTTGCCATCCTTCTCGATGTTCAGCTTCACTGGAGAGTTGAGCTTCTTCAGGTTCTTCATGTCCATGTCGACATTGATTTCCTGATCCTTGTAAACCAGCGAAGAACGGAATGTTCCCTTGTGATAGTAGTTCACGTAGAGCTTCATGTCGATTACGGTCTGGAGAGCCATGTCGTTAGCCGACAGAATCTCAATCTCGTTGTCGATACCGTTTGAGTTTGTCATAAACCCCAAGTTAGTAGCATTCTGAATCATGCTGTTCATTCCGTTTCCACGCTTGTTTTGCTGGTCATCCTTGATGAGCACCTTTGTAGTGGTCTGGAATACAGGCTTCGCACACTTCAGGTAGAGGTATCCCAGTCCTAAGCAAACGATGATGGACAGGACAAACCATTTCCAATTCAGAATCAGTGTGGAATAAATCAACTGAAAGTCGATAGCAGACTTTTCTTCTTCCTGCACACTTCCCAATTCTAAGTTTCTGTTTTCTTCCATTATAATAAATGTTGTTTTTTTCTAAATATGTGTTGCTGACAAATGATAATAGTCTTTCCTTATTTGCCTTCCACCAAATCCATCAGATACTTTCCGTATCCGTTCTTAAGCATAGGCTTGGCCAATTCCTTCAATTGCTCCTTGCCAATCCATCCCTGCTTGTATGCGATTTCTTCAAGACAAGCCACTTTCAGTCCCTGGCGCTTCTCAATGCACTCGATGAAGGTGCTGGCTTCCGAAAGACTGTCGTGGGTACCGGTGTCAAGCCATGCGAATCCACGCTGAAGGGTTCTTACCTTTAATGTCTTCTCTGCCAGGTAATGCTGGTTTACGGTGGTAATTTCCAGCTCGCCTCTAGCGCTTGGCTTGATATGCTTAGCTACCTCTACCACGCTGTTAGGGTAGAAGTAGAGACCTACCACTGCGTAGTTACTCTTAGGCTGTGCAGGCTTCTCTTCGATGCTCAGGCAGTTGCCGTCCTTGTCGAATTCTGCCACGCCATAACGCTCCGGGTCGTTTACGTAGTAACCGAATACGCTGGCGTTGCCTTCCTCTGTAGCTTTCACGCTCTCCTTGAGCAAACCGGTGAAGCCTGCTCCGTAGAAGATGTTGTCGCCCAATACAAGGCATACATTGTCATCGCCAATGAACTTTTCTCCGATAATGAATGCCTGTGCCAGTCCGTCTGGTGAAGGCTGCTCGGCATACTCAAAATGTACGCCCAACTCACTTCCGTCGCCCAGCAGGCGCTTGAAGCCTGGCAAGTCGAATGGGGTTGAGATAATCAGAATGTCCTTGATGCCAGCCAGCATCAATACTGATACCGGATAGTATATCATCGGCTTGTCGAAGATAGGAATCAGCTGTTTGCTGATGCCCTTGGTTATCGGATACAATCTTGTTCCGGAACCACCTGCTAATACGATTCCTTTCATGTCTTCTTTAATTTTTTTTAAGTTCTTATTTTATATATATCGTTAAAGTTCTTATACCTTAATATATAATACACATACTATCAATAAGCATTCTTATCTGGGAAAAGAATGCTCTTGGCAGTCATCAGCATGATGCGGATGTCAAGCCAGAACGACCAGTTCTCGATGTACCAGATGTCGCGTCTCACGCGCTCTTCCATCTGCCAGATCTCTTTTGTCTCGCCGCGGTAGCCTGTCACCTGAGCCCAACCCGTGATTCCTGGCTTACAGAAATGGCGAACCATATACTTGTCGATGAGTGAACCATATACCTCGGTATGGTGAAGCATGTGTGGGCGTGGACCCACGATGCTCATGTCGCCCTTCAGTACGTTGAGGAACTGTGGAAACTCGTCGATATTGGTCTTGCGCATAAAGTTGCCAAAGGCAAACTTGCGTGGGTCGTTCTTGGTAGCCTGCGCCTTGTCGGCATCTTTGTTCACGTGCATGGAACGGAACTTCAGACAGTAGAAGATGTCGCCATTCAAACCCGTTCTTGCCTGCTTGAAGAAGATTGGGCCCGGACTCTGAATCTTGATGCAGAGAGCGATGATTGGGATGATAGGCAAGAGACACAGACAGATGATGCCGCTCACGAAAATGTCGAAAGATCGCTTGATGGCACGGTTAGACGGACTGTCTAATGGTTCAATGCGGTTGGAGTAAACCGTCTTGCCCATAAAGCTTTGTGCATCAAGATGCAATCTGTATTCGCCAAATTGTCTTGGCAGATAGTAGAAGTGAATCACATTCTTATCGCAGAAATGCATAATCTTGATGATTTCTGTAGAGTCTTTGTGCGACAGACAGCAGAACAGGTCTTCTATGTTGACCGGTAAGCCGTTGATGGTATTATTCATCGAGTCGCTCATAATCTTGTCTAAATCCTTCAGAGTTCCCAGTCTTTTCAAATCATCAGGTGCATTGGTGATATCTGCATCTGCGTAGTAACCTCTGATATAGTAACCTGTTGATGGGTCTTCTGTCATTGTCTTGAACATCTCCACAATGGCAGGGTCATTGCCCACGAAGATAGCCGTACGACTATTGTAACCTTTAGCTCGGTAGTGCTTCAGAATGCTTAATTCCAGAAATCTGGAAAGAATCAATACAAGATAGAAGGCTGTACCGAAGATGATGCTGAAGGCAAACATCTTGCCATTGTTGTTCAGAAGCCTGAGGGATACAAAAAATACCAATGTGGTGAGTAGGGAAAGATAAAGAGTTCTTTTGAATACCCATCTCAGCTTCACCTTTCTTATGTGAATCACCGTGGAGTAGAAATACTCACTGACGATGAGCGAAGCATTGGCTACAAAGAAGGTGATTTTCGTAGCCTTGTCGAAAAATTCGGGCATAAATTCTGAGTCCAGAAGATAGAAGCCTCCTAGTACACTGTTCAGGATGATGAAGTCGGCAATCACCACCAACTGTCTCACCAAATTGTTTCCTCTGTAAATGTCGTTCATTTTGAAATTCTCTATATCTTTTATATTGGAATCCTTTTTCTGTTACTAAATCGGGGCAAAGTTACGAAAAAAATATGAAAGAGGAAAAGGAAAAACCTAAAATCTTCATTTTATATAGAAAAAATGTGGCTTTAGGCAAAAAAACAAGCCTCGAATTTGCGTATTTTGCGATTTTGTTGTATTTTTGCAGAACATTTTAGAACTTTAAAGAAAAATAAGAAAAAAGAATGGGTATATTTGCAAAACTGTTCGGCAGCAAAGCCGACGATAAGAAAGTGGGCGGCATGGAAGACTACATGACTCTGGTCAGTGTATATTTCCAGGCTGCATTAGCTTCACAATTAGGTATCACCAACCTGGCCATGCTGCCGGAGTTGCGTGTCTTCAAGACGAGTTTCCATGTGCCAACCGTCAACAACCGTCTGGGCATCGGAGAGAAGGCGCACGTAAGAAAGATGATGCACGACATCTACGGCACCGACGAGAGCTGGTTCAAGGAGATTGATTCCAGCATCCGCAAGAACTGCCAGAAGCTGCAGGATGTGAATGTTTATCTCAAGCAGTTCCAAACCTTCAGCCAGGACCTCATGATGCTCATCGGCAACCTCATGAAGTTCAAGCTCCGTCTGCCTAGCTTCATGAAGAACACCTTGTATAAAATGACTGCTCAGACCGTGGACGATATCTTCAATAAGAACGACTTCTCTGATGCCAGTGCCCTGAAGACCGTGGTGACGCTCCGACAGCTCAACAGCCACCTCAAGTTCAGCCAGCAGTGGGTTACAGACTTCGCTTTCCAGGTGATGATGTTGGCCAAGAAAGAACCACGTCCATCCGACGAACAGGTGGAAAAGGCGAAGCAAAAGATGGGAAAGTAGCCAATAATACCCCAAAAATATAAAAAATCTTGCAGAATATTTGTTTTATTCAAATTATTCTCTTAAATTTGTAGCCAAAAAGAAAATATCATGAGTGCTAGTGAGAAAACAATCAATACGTTTGCCACAAGGGTTAGGCAGATGATTCTCAAGCTTGAAGACGTCAAGCATGAGAATGCAGAGCTATATGCCATGGTGGACGAGCGAGATGCCAAGATCAAGGAATTGGAGGAGAAGTTGACTCAGGCAAAGCATGATTATGACAGCTTGAAGATGGCGAAGATGATGACGATTTCTGACTCCGACATGGAGGCTACACAGAAACGAATCGCCAAGCTGATTCGGGATGTCAATAAGTGTATTACGCTACTGAGTGATCAGTAATAAAATTCGAAACTATGGCAGATCAGATGGAAGATAAATTGCAAATCAGATTACATGTATATGATACCGACCTCACGGTAAGAATACCGAGAGAGGATGAAGAGTATTATCGTAAATCGGCTAAGTTGATCGACGAAATCGTGAACTCCTATTCAAAAATCTTCAAGGGAAGAAAAAGCGATAAGGAGATTCTCTATATGGCGCTCATCGACGTGGCTCTGAGATACGAGAAGGAATCAGATAAAAATGATACCCAACCATATAATGATATTCTGAACAAACTGACTGCAGAGATAGAAGATACCTTGGCAAAGTAAGCAAAGTAAGATTACTCCGTTTAAGAATATTAATAATTATAATATATATATGGTAACAATAATAGTGGCCCTCGTCACCCTCGTACTGGGTGGGCTTGCAGGGTATTTCATTTTCCGTTATGTCATTAAGGGAAAATATAATGAAATGATTGATGCTGCCAATAAAGAGGCAGAAGTAGTTAAAGAGAAAAAACTTCTCGAAGTAAAAGAGAAGTTCCTCAATAAAAAAGCTGAACTGGAGAAGGAGGTGCAGCAGCGAAACTCACGCATTCAGCAGAGTGAGAACAAGCTGAAGCAGCGTGAAATCTCCCTGAACCAGCGTCAGGAAGACCTGGGACGCCGCAAGATGGAACTCGACCAGAACCAGCAGCGCATCGACAACGAGAAGAAACTCCTTGCCGTAAAGCAGCAGGATCTGGAAAAAATGCAGAAGCAGGAGCAGGCAAAGTTGGAGGAACTCTCTGGTTTGAGCGCTGAAGAGGCAAAGAACCGTCTCGTAGAGAGCTTGAAAGACCAGGCTCGCCTGGATGCGGCAAGCTACATCAACGAGATTATGGATGATGCCAAGATGAATGCTAACCAGCAGGCTAAGAAGATCGTTATCCAGACTATCCAGCGTGTGGCTACAGAAACAGCCATCGAGAACTCTGTCAGTGTGTTCCACATTGATAATGATGAGGTGAAGGGTCGCATCATCGGTCGTGAAGGTCGTAACATCCGTGCCCTGGAGGCTGCTACCGGTGTTGAAATCGTGGTAGATGATACTCCTGAGGCTATCGTTATCTCTGCCTTCGACCCAGTGCGCCGTGAGGTTTGCCGCCTGGCTCTCCATCAGCTTGTAGCCGATGGACGTATTCACCCAGCCCGTATTGAGGAGGTGGTAGCCAAGGTGAAGAAGCAGTTGGACAATGAGATTATCGAGACCGGTAAGCGTACAGCCATCGACCTCGGTATCCATGGCTTGCACCCTGAGTTGGTTCGCATCATCGGTAAGATGAAGTATCGTTCTTCTTATGGTCAGAACCTGCTACAGCATGCCCGTGAAACCGCTAACCTCTGTGCGGTGATGGCTTCTGAGTTGGGCTTGAACCCAAAGAAGGCAAAGCGTGCCGGCTTGCTGCATGATATCGGTAAGGTGCCTGATGAGGAGAGCGAGTTGCCACACGCATTGTATGGCGCCAAGATTGCCGAGAAATACAAGGAGAAGCCAGATATCTGCAATGCCATCGGTGCTCACCACGACGAGATGGAGATGAACACCCTGTTGGCTCCTATCGTTCAGGTATGTGATGCCATCTCTGGTGCCCGTCCGGGTGCCCGCCGTGAGATTGTGGAGGCATACATCAAGCGTTTGAACGACCTTGAGGCTATTGCCATGAGCTATCCTGGCGTAACCAAGACCTATGCTATCCAGGCAGGTCGTGAGCTCCGCGTCATCGTGGGTGCCGACAAGATGAATGATGAGCAGAGCATCAAGCTCTCTGACGAGATTGCTACCAAGATTCAGAACGAGATGACCTATCCTGGTCAGGTGAAGATCACCGTGATTCGTGAGACTCGCAGTGTAGCTTACGCTAAGTAAGAAGGAATCAAGCGATAAAACGCGTTTTCATATATTCGAAGTTTAAATGTCGTTTCTCTCCTTCATAGGATGAGGAATGTATTTGATATAGTCGCTGTTCTCTAGGGGACAGCGGCTTTTTTCTTTCATATCATGTACGGCTACATTTATATAATATAATGTGATGAAAGCAGAACAAAAGATTTTAAAGCGATTCAATAAAGGATGCGTGGATTATCACCTTTTGGAGGATGGTGACCGGATTCTCATTGCCTTGAGCGGCGGAAAGGATTCTCTGGAACTGGTGCGCCTCTTGGCTCAGCGTGCCCGCATCTATAAGCCGCATATCGAGGTGGAGGCGGCGCATATCATCATGGATAACATTCCTTACGAGACCGACCGTTCTTATCTGCAGGCATTTTGTGCAGAGAATGGCATCCGGCTCCATATCCTGCACAGTTCTTTCGATGAATCCACCGATCCCCGCAAGACCCGTTGTTTCCTCTGTGCCTGGAACCGCCGCAAGACGCTCTTCGAGTTTGCTGTAAATAATGGTTTTAACAAGATAGCCTTGGGCCATCACATGGATGATATCCTCGTTACCCTGCTGATGAATATCACCTTCGAGGGTTCTCATTCCACCATGCAGCCCAGTCTTCCTTTAAAACATTATCCGCTTACCATCATCCGTCCCCTTTGTCTGGCGCATGAGAAGGATATCCGGAAGGTGGCAGAGGAGTTGCAATTCACGAAGCAGAAGGCGTTGTGCCCGTACGAGGAGACCACGCACCGCAGTGATATGCAGCAGATCTTCCAGCAGCTGGAACAGCTGAATCCCGAGGCGAGATACAGTCTTTGGCGGGCGATGATGAATAAGTGATTACTGGTGATTTAATCCGTGAAACACGTATGTATCTGTGTTATTTGTGAAATCTGTGGGAAAATGTTTTCAGAAGAATATATGATTCTAGCAGATTTCTGTATTTTGAGAATGCTTCGTTTACTTCTGGCGAGGCTGGATCTCATAGGATGGATTGTTGCGGATCTCCCAGCGGTCGAGCTTAGTGCCGTTGGTCAGGATCAGCTTCTCCTTCTGGTAGGTTACGATGGTCTGGGATGGCAGGCTCACGCGGTCATCGCTCGCAAAGCTGCGGATTGGCTGAGAGAAGTCTCGCTTCTGGATATCAGCCAGAGTGTATTCTGCCAGCTGCATCTTGCCGTCCTTCTCCATCGATACGAAGAACTTCTCCTTGTCGTCGGTCTTCGAGATGGAACGGATTTTCTCTGTTGCGTTCTGGGTAATCTTGGCTGGCGCATCTCCCTTCTTCTCAATGATGTCCTGCACCTTCCAGGCATAGATGGTACCTGTACGAGGGATGAAACTGTAGAGCGAATCGTCTATCGCTTCCATATCATAGGATTCAGACTGCGGCTCAAACTTGCTGCCGATGAAATTGCTGCCTGTAGCCAGCTTGGCATAGACATTGTTGTTGCTGGCAGCATTCATATCAAGCGCCTCACGGTCGAAGACCCTGATATTCTTCTCCTTGGAATCTCTTACGAATACCAGGCGAGGGGTGGCGCACACGCATCCTGCCCAGGAAACATTGCTGGCTGGCCAGGAACCGGTGCCTAGACGGCAGAGATACTTGCCCGTCTTCTTCTCGAAGATCTGCACCTCGCGGCTGTCGCCGGCTGCCACGAAGAGCTGCTCGCCTTCGGCATATACATCACGTGCCAGTGTGCGGTCGCCATTGCTCATGCTGCGCTTCAGCTCCAGCGTTTCCGCATCGAATACATCGATGCATTTGCCGGCAAAGTTGGCAACATACAGCTCTTCGCCATCATAATAAAGATTTACGGCATTCAGCTGTCGGCCTCCGATATCCTCAGATGTGCGTGAGAGGTAGCCGTCCAGGTAGAAGTGGTCAGCCACCTTGATGGTATCCACCGGCTGCATTACTACTCGGTCTTCTGTAATCTCTCTGATTTCTGTCTGGTCGCAGGATGCCATTGCCAGCATCATCAGTCCTGCGCTTATCATCATTACGTCTTTTCTCATTTCTTAGTCCTCCTTGTTATTTGGTATCTTCCTTGAGCGGGTTCTCGGTGAAGTACTTCACCAGTCGGCTCTTCTTGTAAAAACTATCGATATTCTTCTGTAATACGGCATCATCCTGGAAAATCTGCATGATGTCGCAGTCACGATACTGTGCATTCTCCGGTTTGTGGAAGCCCAGCAGGTTGCGGTCGGTATATGGCAGATCGCCCTTCTTGCTCAACCACATGTGCAGCTGCCAGATGAACTCTGTCCAACCTACGTTCACGCCTTCCGGAGTCTTTGCTGCATAGGTCATGTTACTGTTGTGGCCGTAATCCATGCAGTGCATGAACTCGTGGGTGATCGACTCCCATCCGCTGAAGGATGCATAATGGCCGTAGAAGTTCCAGTCGGTAATGCCCCAGGTGGCACCGCCGCCCAGTCCGCCATAGGCAGGTGAGGTCTGTCCGAGCACGAAGTTCTTCTTAGCCTTGAATCTCTCCACCTCGCTCTGGTACTTTTCGGCAGTGAATGGCACCTTTTCGTTGTCGTAGAGGTCGCCTCCCATCACCTTCTTGAAGTTTGCCATCACATACTTGTACTCCGGGGTGGTCATCATATAGGCATAGTTGGTGAGTATCACCACCCACTCTCGGGCATAGATAGGTCTCATCTCGCGGAAGTTGTATGATTCGCCTACGGTAGGAGTCCATCCGAAGTTGGAGAAGCTGCAGTTCCACTGGGCATCAATTTTCTGAAGCATCTTGAAGTGTTCATCATCGCTGGTGAGTCGTGCCTTCATCTGGTACATATCGAGATATGGACAAAGGAAGCTCACGAAATTTCCGCTTTTCTTCTTCCATACGTTTCTTCTGCCAATAAAGGATGGCTTGAACGAGAAGCGGGAGAAGGCAGGAACGGTTTCGAAAAAGGCCACGGGGATATACTCGTCAGCCTCCGGAATATACATCTCGAGGGTGACGTTGGAGACTGGTTTCGCACTCCAGCTGATGATGACGAGCGAATCGCCCACTGCTGATTTCTTCACGCTGATCAGGTTGTTGGTCTGGAAGGTGTAGTCTGCCTTGCCGACGATTTCTGTTGAAGGGTCTGACAGATTCAGGATGTGTTTGGCGAACTCAGCCGGCAGCTTGTCGAAAGCCACGGTGTCTTTCTTGAAGTCCTGCTGGAATGGCTGCTGGATGTCGTTGTACACAATCTTGTCTTCGTAGTCTGTGGAGCAGGAAGCCATCAGGGTCATCGCTGCCACGAGCGTAGTACCAGCTGCCAGAGCCGGAATCTTTCGATGTTTTTTCTGTTTCATCATTTTGGGTTTTTACTGTATAATCATTTACTATTTCATTAAAATATTTGCTTGCAAAGATACTGAAAATAATTCAAAATACCAAATATTTAGAAGGATATTTCGTCTAGTCCGTAGCGCCGGATCAGCATATCGATGGGCTGGCTGAAGCTACACTCTCAGCGAGAGGTTGAATGCTAAGTACATGATAGTTAGGTGGATAGATTTAAGAAAATGGCCCTTATACTATACCATATATAGTAATATATATACTTTATTATACTTTTTATACT
>ERZ1034626.2309-NODE-2309-length-11528-cov-9.670879_pt1 | contig 11528 bp, 10 predicted proteins | sample MGYA00520652_ERZ1034626 | MGnify/ENA primary metagenome ERZ1034626 (study PRJEB33766, sample SAMN09781765) | gut metagenome | biome: gut microbiome | host: Homo sapiens | place: Madagascar | study: EMG produced TPA metagenomics assembly of the PRJNA485056 data... | reverse complement strand
TATCAATTTTCTAAAATATAAGACTCATGTTAGTACCTTTTGAATGTACAATCGCAGATATAATGCATCTGAGAAATCGGGTAGAGAAGTTTGAATATATCAACAAATTAAGCCATCGTACATTATTCAAACATGCTCCATTTGATAAGAATAAAGAAAGTGAAAAATTCTATCGAGGCATTTTGCTACAATGCACGGAAAAGAATGGAATAATAAATGGTTCCAATCTGCAAGATCTAAACTTCCCATTTGATGAAAAGGAATACAACATATTCATTTCCTACTCTCATAATGATGAAGAAGCAGCTGCTTATCTATATAATTGGCTCACTTCGCACGGATTGTCTTGTTTCCTTGATTCTACAATTTGGTATAGTGCAGATAAGTTATTGGCGAAGATTGACGAGAGATATAGTATGGCTGAAGACCATACCCATTACGACTATGGAAAACGTAATTTCTCTACCTCGCATGTTCATGCCATGTTGAGTATGGCAATGTTGGAGGCTATTGATCGCTCGGAATGTTGTATTTTCATAAAGAGTGAAAATTCTGTTCCGTTGGAAGTAGGTATCAAGAATAAGACATTGTCGCCTTGGATTTATGAAGAGAATTTTTTTATGGACAAAATACGTAGGAAAGAACCTTCACGTTTCCATCATCAGAATATGATATGCTTTAGTGATGGAGGGCGATTTATAGCTGAAAGCGCAACGGAAAATCTAAGGATTACACATGATTTGCAATGTGATTTCAAACCTATTTCGGGGGATGATTTGTTTTCTTTAAGGAGTGTGACGGCTTTGGATAAGTTGTATGAGAAGAATGGTGTAATTAAAAAGAATATGATTTATGGATAGTTGTAAGGTAAACAATAGAATTTTGATGTTGGCTTCCGTAGCCTCAATGATAGACCTTTTCAATGCTGACAATCTGGATATATTGGAGGCATTGAGTTGTAAAATAGATGTTGCCGCAAACTTTAGCAACGGCAGTATTACGAGTCAAAAACGTGTTGATGCTTATAAGGAGGAATTGGAAAACAGAAGTATAAATGTGTATAACATACCTATTCCTCGAAGCATCTTCAAAATAAAGGATATCATTAGTGCCTATAGGCAAGTAAAAAAAATGGCAAATGAAAGACATTACAGAATTGTTCATTGTCATTCTCCGATTGGTGGAGTTGTTGCTCGTTTTGCTTGTAGAAAAGCACGTAAGACAGGTACAAAAGTTATATACACAGCCCATGGCTTCCATTTTTTCAAAGGGGCTTCTTTGATTAATTGGCTTATCTTTTATCCGATAGAAAGGTTGTGTTCGCACTTCACAGATGTATTGATAACGATAAATCAAGAGGACTATTCAAGAGCCAAGACATGGCATACATGTGATGTGAAATATGTGCCTGGCATTGGGGTGCATACGGAAGAGTTTAGAAAGGAATCTGTGGATAGAGTAGCATTGCGAAATGAGTTGGGGATAAAAGAGTCTGATTTCGTGTTTCTTAGTGTTGGGCAATTGTCTGTAAGAAAGAACCACGAGGTAGTGATTAGGGCTTTGGCTAAAATTAATAACCCAAAGGTGAAATATCTGCTTGTAGGATTCGGAGAATTGGAAGATAAACTGAAATTGTTGGCAAAAGACTTGAATATAGCGGATAGAGTGATCTTTGCCGGATATAGGGGAGATGTGCGGAAAATACTACATGTGGTTGATGCTTTTGCATTCCCCTCATTACAAGAAGGATTGCCCGTTTCCTTAATGGAGGCAATGTCGGTTGGACTACCTATAGTTTGCAGTGCTGTAAGAGGCAATGAAGACTTGGTGGAAAATGGTAAAGGTGGATATGTTTATGGATGTCATGATGTAGATGGATTTGCCGAAGGAATGAGTGAAATTGTAGCTGGTAAAGGCTATGAAATGGGAAGGCACAATATAAGTGTTATGGAAAAATTTGACATAAATACTGTTAATAAAATAATGACAGAGTTGTACAAAGACAATATAAGATAAAGAAAACTATGACGAGAATATTGATTACTGGCGCCAACAGCTTTGTTGGCACTTCTGTAGAAGCATGGCTGCTTCGCAATAAGAATGAGTATAAGGTTGACACTGTAGACACTATGAACGATGCTTGGAAGAAGGCTGACTTCACTCAGTATGACGTGGTGTTTCATGTGGCTGGTATTGCTCATGTTGACCCAAAGCCAGAGATGGCTCCATTATATTATAAGGTAAACCGTGATTTGACTGTAGAGATAGCAAAGCATGCAAAAGCATCAGGTGTGAAACAGTTTATTTTCATGAGTTCACAAATTGTTTACCATGCAAGCAAGTCGTTGGCGGGAACGGTTATAGGCAAGAATACCAAGCCAAATCCAAATGACTTTTATGGTGACTCGAAGTTGCAGGCTGAGAAGGGACTGAACGAATTGGCTTCGGACGATTTCAAGGTAGTAAACCTTCGTCCTTGTATGATTTACGGAACTAATGGTAAGGGCAACTTCCAACGTTTGGCTCGTCTGGCATTGAAGACACCAGTCTTCCCTCTGTGGCACAACGAGCGTTCGATGTTGTACATTGACAATCTGTGCGAGTTTGTTAAGCAGGTTATTGACCGACAGTTGGCTGGTACTTTCCATTTGCAGAACAAGGAGTATGCTGATACTGTAGAGATTGTGCGCTATTATGCCAAGGCTAACGGTCACGCTCTGTGGTGTACACGTTTGTTTAATCCGTTGGTATGGTTAGGCTCGTTTGTATTGACCCCTCTATGCAAGATGTTTGCCAACCAATACTATGAGCAGGACTTGACAACATACGACTTTGATTATCAGCTTGTGCCGTTTGAGGATTCTTTGAAACGTATCAAACTCTGATGGATAAAACTAAAGAGGCTCTGTATGCGCTGATTCGAATGGCTTTGGTAGGGGAGAGGCCTAAGGCGTTTCCTGAATCAGTGGATTGGAATGAGCTCTTGGAATATACAAGGATGCAAGGTGTTGCAGCTATAGCTATGGATGGGCTGCAAACCTTGATGAATAATATTGGCTTCTCGTCTGTAGGACTGGATGTAAAGACAAAACTGCAATGGTATGCTTTGGCTATGTCTATTGAAAAAAGGCATACCAAGCAGTTGGGGTCAAGCAAAGAGCTTGCGTGTATTTGGCACAAGGCAGGTATACGAACATTAGTGTTGAAGGGATTTGCCTTTGCACAATATTATCCTAAACCTCTACAACGTCTGGCTTCGGATATGGATTGCTTTCTGTGCGGAGGTTATGAGGTGGGTAACAGTGAAATGGAGCGCCTCGGGATAAAGGTGAACAGGGAAGACTATCGCCATGCTACATTCCAGTATAAGGATGTTTTTGTAGAGAACCATAAGATATGCACTACTGTAAGAGGAAAGAGGCAGCGTAAGTGTTTTGAGGCATATCTTCGTTCGTTGCTTGAGAATGAACCGACTGTATGTATTGACGATTCTTATTTAGAAAAGCCTTGCGACCGATTCAATGCCCTTTATTTCCTGCAACATTGTCATAGGCATTTCTTGCGTGAAGGTATCACGTTGCGGTATATCTGTGACTGGGCTATGATTCTGCAAAGGGCTGATTGCTTTGATTCTGATTTCTGGAATGAATGTGAGAAGAACGACTTAAGACCTTTTGCCGAATCAATGACACGTCTGGCATACGTAGTATGTGGGGTTAAGGCTCAGTGGATGGATGGTGATGTTATGTTGCATATTCAAGACAAAATGCTCCTTGATGATTGCTTCCGCATTGCCGACAATGCCATAAAGTACGGCAACAGTCTGAAGGCTCACGTACAAATGGTTAAAAACATGTTGGGCATGCGCTGGAAATATAAGTATTTCTCGCAACGGTCGATGGAGATAGAACTGATAAGCTCGGTTTGGAGTAATTGGGTGGAGAAGAATCCGAAGATAAATTAGCACCTTCTTAGTCACGAATTATCGTGAATTTTCCATGAATTGTAGCCTGTTAACAATGTTGAGTTTTGAGTGTTGAATGTTGAATTGTTCTCGGCTAACGCCTGCGATTTTGAATTGTTCAATTTTGAATTATTATGGCTTGAATAATATTTATTTCGCAAATAATGTCTATCTTTGTAGAGGATAGGCTGCACCTCGGCAAAACATTCAAACAAGCTTGATGTTCTGCTCTCGGTTTGCACTATCTTTGCATAAGATAGGCTGCACCTCGGCATAACAATCAAACAAGCTTGATGTTCTGCTCTCGGTTTGCACTATCCTTGCGTTGACAGACCATAAGGTTTGTGATAATATCAAGAATATCAGTTAAAACTATAAATGATATGACTACTCTTAAGATACAAAACGTCGGACCATTACTGTCGGCATATGTCGAATTCAAGAAATGCACTTTGTTTATTGGAGAACAAGGTGCAGGTAAAAGTACTATTGCAAAGTTGTATTCTCTGTTCACATGGCTTGAAAAGGGATTGTTAAGACATACGATTTCTGAAGATTCGGTGGTAAAATATAATCGGTTTAAAAAGTATGCTGCATATCATAATCTGAAATCATATTTCTCAGAACAATCATACATCCTATATACTGGTGAGCAGTATGTCTTCGAATACGAAAATGAACACCTGGACATTAGGCGAAATGATTCGAATGGTGAGTTGAATTCTGCTAAGGTGATGTACGTTCCTGCAGAGCGTAACTTGCTGAGCGTAGTGGAGAGTGGCAAATTGCAAAGTGGATTGTCTGAATCAATGCAAACCTTGATGGAGGAACTGAACAATGCCAAAGCTTATTATGCCAAGGGTGTGGATTTGCCTATCGGAGGTATGAATTTTACATATGACAGGCTTAACAAGGTGAGCTGGATAAATGGAAAGAATGCAAATGGCAGGGAGTTTAAAATTGCATTGAAGGAAGCTTCAAGTGGTTATCAGTCGTTGATGCCTATGACGCTTGTTTGTCATTATTTATCAGATCTTGTCCTGAATAGTGGAGCCGAGACTATGGACTATAAAGAACAGCAACGATTGCAACAGGAGGTGGATAAGATAATGGAAGATAATAGTATCTCTGATACTGTAAAAAATGCAATGCTTCGAAATATATCTGCAAGGTACAGATATACTGAGAATGTGAATGTGGTGGAGGAGATGGAGCAAAACCTATACCCAGAATCACAAAAGCGTGTATTGTTTGACCTACTTAGCATCAACAATAGATTGGAACGCAACAAATTGGTGTTGACAACTCATAGCCCGTATCTGGTGAACTACGTGACTCTTGTTGTGAAAGCCGCTATGATAGAGCTGCAGATTCCTGCAGATGCCGTTGAACTGAAAAAAACATTATACGGTATAGTTCCGGCAGAGTCAATAATGAATGCTTCTGATTTGGCTATATACGAATTGAGAGATGGCGAAGCAAGATTGTTGGAAAACTATGATGGTATTCCTTCGGATTCGAACTATCTAAATCAACAGATGGCAGAGACAAACTATTTGTTTGACCAACTGCTTGACATCGAAGAACAAATACAGGAGGCATAAATATGGAGGATGTCGTAGATTTCTTTATTCCTAAGTGCCAAGTGCTTGGAATAACGGCGGAAATGTTTGGTATTTGTGATGATGATGACAAGGCAGAGAAGACTCCTGCATATGTCAGTCTCGATAACGAAGGGAAATGGGGCGCTATTATAAGAAACTATAGTGGAAAACCATTGAATTTTACAGCGGTGGACAATTGTGTTGTTGTTCGGAGAGATAATGATGATATGGAAAACCGTTGTGATGCAATGTTGTCAAATGCAGATAATTTGGTGTTTGTAGAGTTAAAGAACGAGCGCCAGAAATGGTTTCCTCATGCTGTCGAACAGTTGCAGAAGACAATAGATGTTTTCAAGCAGTATAACGATGTCAGTATGTATAAAAGGAAGCGTGCCTTTGCGTGTAATGTCAGGCACCCGAATTTTGCTTATAGTAATAAGGAACAGAAACAAAAGTTTTACCAAACAAATGGTTTCAGACTATATGACGAGATGACAATAGAGTTCAGATAGATGTTAGAATTTACTCGCAACAATAAAAATATGCTCTGTTACCGTATCAAGTTTTAATCACAAAAGTGATAAGGAATGGAAAAGGAAAAAATAAAAGAACGTCTTTCTGAGCATTTGAAGCAACATAGCTTAATGTATTTCTGCCAATTTATATTTATGATAGTTTCGATAATTATTGGTATTTTAGCTTATGCCCTTATAATAGGAAATCAAGAGTGTAAAGAGGATTCGTCTAAAGAACCAGTGGCGATAAAAGTGTTTGTAAACGAGAATGATACTATTATTCCGGCTTTGTCAGCAGAGATAAAGGATTTGAAAAATATGATGCAGAAGATGCAAGAGGATACTTTGTGTGTCACAATAACTAAAGGAAAAAAGTGATGTTTGATTTCTTTGATTATAATTTCAGCTCGCTCATCAGTATATTTGCTGCTCTAATGGGCATGGCATATCCTTTGATATTGCAGGCAATACAAAGGATTGACGAGATGTATAATAGCTCCAAATTGGCAGCTTACTTTCAGAAACAATGGTTTTTTCTTTTGTTTAGTCGTCTCTTGTTGGTGTCGATACCTGTATCTATTGTAACTCCATTCCTTTTATATTATTTTCGTGATTTTAGTTGGATGATGATATTGTCTGCTGCTCATGCAATTATCGTGTTTGGGTTGGCAATATCTGTATTTCTCTTGTTCAAGTATATCTTGATGACAACGAATCCGAGTAAACTCTTTGAATATTTGGAATATAAACTATATGGCTCGCATCCTCCATTGACAGAAATTTTTCAAATACAGAAGTACGCATCAAATAAAGAAGATGACGAATTGTTTGGAAACATTACAAGAAGTATATCTGTTTATCTGAATTCTTATAGGATGAACAAACGTGATGATGTTGCAATTGATGTATGGAAGATGTTTAGAGAATTGTATAAGCAGCATTCAATACGTGACAATCATTTCTTTTCGTCAAGAAATTTGGTTGCAACATATTTCTTGTCCTTTACTGAACGTATTTATATAACGGAGGATGAATTTATCTATATTTGGCAGACTTTAGATGCTGTGCTGCATGCGGACAATGAATCGTGGGTATATGCTTATTGGACCAGTGCCGACCAGTATTATAGATTTACGTTAGACCATTATGCTATAGACAATAAAGAACTCAAATGGCAGCAGAAACGTTTCAAAGAGCAGCATTTTATGATAGGTGCGTTACTGTCCTATAATCAAAAATATGTATTGCTGAAAAAGTTGATGTATTTTAGCAACGCATTGCCTCCAACATATGATCTTGTTCCGAGCTCATTTAATATAATCATATTGCAATTAAAATCTTTGATTGAGAAAAAGGAAATGCCTATTGAATTAACAAAACGATATTTAATGATAGGTGCTCCACAGGATGTTAGCTCGGATGGTTTCATATTGAGTTATGCATATAAGTATGCTTCTTTGTTATTGATAAGACTGTTTACTGTAAACGATTGGAATATTACATATAGTAATCCTATGGATCTACCTGATATTTCAAAAGTCAAAAATGTAGAAGATCTCAATGCAGAGGTATATATGATGAACAGATTAAAACATAATATATCTTCATGGTTTGAAGAAAAGGATGCTATTAAACAGACAATAGGTGAAGGTAGGGTAGTAGTGGACGATGTGTTGAATTTGTGTGATGAATATATAGAAAAATGTAAGAAGCAAATTGAGACACTCAATAAACTGATGGAGGTTGATCCCGAAAAACGAGAATATCTTAAATCGCATCTTCTGAGTGCTCTGAAGGATTATCCTTTAACTCTGCCTACACTTAATGATAACAACAAGGAAGAATACAAAAAACAGAATTTTAAGAATTCTATTAAGTATCAGATAGACAAAGAAATATTGAAAGTCGGAACAAATGTCAATGCTTCTAACTTGCCGGATGTTCTTATAGAATATTTGAACAGACAGGTTTATAAGGCATATAATCTATTGTTCTTGATACAGTCGAGTGTAAGAAATGTTCGTATTGCTTATAAAGATATAAAGCGAGTATTGGATGTGATAGGTGTAAATGAAAATTTTGCTGTTCTATCTCTTGGCGTGTATCTTGGTAATTATGAGGCAATCTATGGTAAAGAGGATGATGAGAAATTCGTAGATATGGAGGGATACAGAACTTACAAAGGTTGTAATATCTATAGTATACCTTCTACGCAACAAAGTATCGTTGTTATGCAGAAGTCTGACATTCCTTTCGTAAAGAAAGAAGAGCTTGAAGATGATGATGATCTTGATTTGATTGATGAAAAAGAATTCTTCTATTCGAACATTAATAGAATAAATGATCTTTCTGAAAAAGAGCAATTCTTAATAGTCCATAGAGGACTTTATCTCTATTCGAAGGAACGGTTCAGATATATTCGACTGAATGTTGATTATAATTCTGGTTATGAAACCGATATGAAGAAAGTGAAAGAGGCTCGTGAGGTAGCATGGCCTTAAGCAATTTATTTTTTAATAAACAATGACTCGCAATAAAAATCAATCCGCTCTGTTACCGTATCAATATCTTTTATCTGTTGGATTTGAAAACATTTAGCTCAATGATAATGCAATATTGAATTGAATTCGATATCTTTAGATAATCTTTGCATCAAATAACCTCTAAACATTAAAGTTATGCGACACATAGAAGAACGATATATAAGTTTGCTGACCGATTCAACAAGAACCGAACTTCGTGAATACTAGGATAGCCTTAAGGCTTTTCGCGACATGAGGAATACGCTTGACAATGCTAAAAAAAGAAGGTCTTGAAGAGGGTCTTATAAAAGGAGAGAGAAACAAAGCAATGGAAATTGCTACAAAAATGAAGGCAAAAGGCTTTTCTGTAGATGATATTGTTCAGATGACTGGTTTGTCTACTGTTGAGGTTAAAAAAATAAAGCATTAAATAAGATTTAAGGTGGCGTAACTACTTAACCTATATTTATTCTATATCGGTACACTCTTTATTTGTACCACACTTGTTTTAATTAAGCACATTTTTTTTAGATATTCCATAAGTGACTTAGTCAGCAGGGTTTTGCCTTGTTGACTGAGCCGCTGTATATTATATTTTTTCGTTTGTAAAAAAAATCAATTTATTTTTATGACAACTTATATTATTATTTTCGTTCTGCTATTGGTGGCGGAACTCGTGTATTTCCGCATTGCGGATAAGTGTAACATTATTGATAAGCCTAACCAGAGGTCGTCGCATTCGACGATTGTGCTGCGTGGCGGTGGTATCATCTTCTTAATTGGGGCTTGGGTGTGGAGCCTGTTCTTTGGCTTTGATTATCCTTGGTTCCTTGCTGGACTGACATTGGTGGCTGGTGTGAGCTTTGTGGATGATATTCGCTCACTGCCTGACTCTGTGAGACTGGTGGCACAGTTTGCTGCTGCTGCTATGGCGTTTTATCAGTTGGGTATTCTGCATTGGGAGATGTGGTGGATTGTGTTGGTAGCACTGATTGTGTATGTAGGAGCTACTAATGTGATTAACTTTATGGATGGCATTAATGGTATCACGGCTGGATATGCGCTGGCGGTGCTGGTGCCATTAGGACTTTTGAACACGAATTACCATAAATTAGCCACAAATTTGACCACGAATTATTCTTCTATTGTAACTTCGGATGGGGTGTTTGTGGATCAGTCGCTGATTGTTGCTGCTATTATTGCTGTTGTGGTGTTCTGTATATTCAACTTCCGACCGAAGGGTAAGGCTAAGTGCTTTGCTGGCGATGTCGGGTCAATAGGTATAGCATTTATTATGTTGTTCCTGTTAGGTAATGTTATTATCAAGACTGAAGATATAACATGGCTGATATTCTTATTAGTATATGGTGTGGATGGCTGCCTTACTATCGTACACCGCATTATGTTGCACGAGAATTTGGGTGAGGCACACAGAAAGCATGCTTACCAGATTATGGCGAATGAGCTGAAGATTGGGCATGTGAAAGTTACGCTACTATATATGGCTATGCAGTTGGCTGTATCATTGGGATTTATTTATCTATGTCCTAATACATCGCTTTGCCATTGGATGTATTTGATTGGAGCATTAGCTGTATTGGCTGTCGCCTACGTGCTGTTCATGAAGAAATACTATCACTTGCATGAGGAGTACCTGGCTGAATTAGGAGTTTTGAATTAGGAGTTAGGAGTTGGTTGCCAGAGGCAATTGGAAATTTTGAGTTTTGAATTTTGAATTGTTCTCGGCTAAAGCCTGCGATTAGGAATTACTCAATTTTGAATTTGGCATAAGGATTCATGGATAATTCGTGGTAATTACTTCCTTACAGTCAGTGGGTCCAAGGACAAATCTCGTGACAAAAAGATTGCGTGGGTCTTAGTCATAAATTATCGTAAATTAATCATAAATTCTATCGACATATTCGTTTGATTCGAGTGATTCGTGTTCTATAAAAGAATTAGGAATTAGGAGTGTTGAATTGTTGCGGCTGTGCCGCAATGTTGAGTTTTGAATGTTGAATGTTGAATTGTCGCCTTTGGCGATGTTGAATTGTTCAATTTGGAATTTTAAGTGTTGAATGTTAAATGTTAAATTAGGATATGGAGATAAATAAGGAATTTTTAGGTAAGCTCTTTGAACAGGCTGTTGTTAATCCTCGCTTACGTCAGAACTTGGATTTGCGAACATCTGCCAATGATAATTCGCAACGCATGCTGAATGCTATGTTGCCTGGGACTGTTGTGCCTGTGCATAGGCATCCACAGAGTACGGAGAATGTTTTTCTCTTGTGTGGTAAGATTGTTGAGGTTATCTATGACGAAAACGGAAACGAGATAGAGCGTATCCATCTTGACCCCACTGTTGGCAATTATGGTTGTGTTGTTGCACAAGGTGCATGGCATACAGTGGAAGTACTGGAGCCATCTGTTATATACGAGGCTAAGGATGGGAAATATGGTGAGGATGGTAGTGAGACGTTTGATGCTTTCAAGGCAAAGGAAGCGGAAAACAAGGAACAGGCTTCAGCTACTTCAACTACATTCTCCAACAGTCTTGGAGATTTGAAAAAGAACATAGAGTATCTGATTGGCATGGAACGCCAATCGGGAAGCATGGATGTCATTACTCCGCTCTATGTGTCGCGCATGCTGAATGTGCCATTGGAAGAGGTGGAGAAGGTGATGAAGGACATGGGAGCTTAATGTTGTTTTATAAAAACAATTAAGTGGGTAAACTTAATTGACACACATACTCTGACAACTGCCTTTTTAGATTATTTCGATTATCTAATTACAATATGCGAAAAACAAAGTTTGGCTATATAAAGGATGGGAATTATATCCGTATTGGTGACAATATGCATGGGATATATAAGACCTACGATGATATGCGTTTTAACTGGCAGTTAGTCAGTCAGACAGA
>ERZ1034626.2300-NODE-2300-length-11571-cov-9.204845_pt1 | contig 11571 bp, 9 predicted proteins | sample MGYA00520652_ERZ1034626 | MGnify/ENA primary metagenome ERZ1034626 (study PRJEB33766, sample SAMN09781765) | gut metagenome | biome: gut microbiome | host: Homo sapiens | place: Madagascar | study: EMG produced TPA metagenomics assembly of the PRJNA485056 data... | reverse complement strand
CGGTTACACCGCCGAGTGGGAAGCCGAGGCGGAAAAGCGCGGTCTGCCCAACAAGAAGAACACCCCGGCTGCCCTGCCCGCTCTCATCGAGCCGAAGAACATCCAGCTCATGGAAGACTTTGGCGTCCTGACCAAGGTGGAGATGGAAAGCCGTTACGAAGTTGAGATGGAGCACTACTCCAAGATCATCAACATCGAAGCCCTGACCATGCTGGAGATGGCCCGCAAGCAGCTGCTGCCCGCTGTCAACTCCTACATGAGCGAGGTTGCCAACACGGCTGCCTCCAAGCTGGCCGTCAGCGAGACCATCAGCGTCCGCAGCGAGACCAAGACCCTGCAGAAGCTCTCCGCCGACGCCGACGCCATGAGCGACGCCATCGACACCCTGCAGGCTGCCGTGAATGCCGCCAAGACTCTGCCCACTGAGACCGAGAAAGCCGTTGCTTTCCACTCTGACGTCATCCCCGCCATGGACGCCCTGCGTGCCGCGGCAGACGATGCCGAGACCATCTGCGGCGAGGACTACTGGCCCCTGCCCAGCTACAGCAAGATGCTCTATTACGTCTGATTGTTTCGGTAATCCTGCATCGGTGAGGCTGTAAGTTAATCTGCCATTCTCCTTTTCCTATTTCTTACACCAGCCTAAAGACCTGCTTCCTGATCGGAGCAGGCCTTTAGGCGTTTTTGTGGGAAGTTTCAGTCTTTTCCAATTTCGTCAGCAAATACCATGATGATCCGCTGCGGGGCGTGGTTCTCTGCAGCGCGGAGGTGTGTTATGAGCTATACGACTCAGCAGGACGTGCTTGATTTTGTGGAGGACAACAACGTCAAATTCGTCCGCTTTGCGTTCTGTGATATCTTTGGCAACCAGAAAAACATTGCCGTGCTGGCCAGCGACCTGACCAAGGCCCTGGAGGACGGCGTCTGCTTTGACGGCAGTGCCATTGCCGGTTTTATGCATGTGGAGGAGAGCGACCTTGTCCTCCGCCCGGACCTGTCCACCATGTGCATCCTGCCCTGGCGTTCTACCGAGGGCCGGGTGATGCAGTTTTTCTGCGATGTGGAAAAACCGGACAGCACCCCCTTTGGCGGCAACTGCCGCGGCTTTCTGCGGGACATAAACCGCCGCTTCAAACGGCTGGGCCTGACCTGCAACGTGGGTGCCGAATGTGAGTTTTACCTGTTTGAAAACGACGACCATGGCCGCCCCACCCGGGTGCCCATTGATTTTGGCGGCTACTTTGATGTAGCCCCGCTGGACGCCGGTGAAAACCTGCGCCGGGACATCTGCCTGACCATGGAGCAGATGGGCATGGCCCCCCAGCACAGCCACCACGAGAACGGCAACGGCCAGAACGAGATCGACTGCCACTACGCAGGCCCCCTCAAGACCGCCGATAACGTGATGATGTTCAAGCAGATCGTCCGGGCGGTGGCCGCCAGTAACGGCCTGCACGCCAGTTTCCTGCCCAAGCCCCTGCCGGACCAGGCGGGCAGTGGCCTGCACATCAACCTTTCCCTCTCCATGGACGGCCACAACCTGTTTGAGGGCGACATTGCCCCGGACAGTATCCCGGGCAGCTTTATGGCGGGCGTGCTGGCCCACAGCCGGGAGCTGACCGCCTTTACCAACCCCCTGCCCAACAGCTACCTCCGCTTTGGCTGCGACGAGGCTCCCCGCTATGTGAGCTGGAGCCGCCAGAACCGCAGTCAGCTGGTGCGCATCCCCCAGGTGCGGGGCGACAACTGCCGCATGGAGCTGCGCAGCCCGGACCCCGCCTGCAACCCCTACCTTTCCATCGGCCTGATCCTGGCCGCCGGCCTGGATGGCATTGAGAACCGGATGGAGCTGCGCCCCCCTGTCAATAAAAACCTGTTCATCCCCTCCGAGGCCGTGGGCCTTGGGCTGGAGACCCTGCCCACCTCTCTGGAAGAGGCCGTGGAAGTGGCAAAGAACAGCGAGTTCCTGCACAAGTTCCTGCCGGAAGAGCTGGCCAAGCGGTATTATGCAGAGTCGCTCAAGCGCTGCGCCGCCCTGAAAAACGCGGCCGACCCGGCGGAATACGAACGCATCCACTACTTCAACGCGATATAATACCATGCACAAGCGTGTAAGAAAGGAGCAAGCAGGATGGGACGTGCTCTGATCGTCAGCGCCGGCGCAAGCTCCAACGAGTATCTGTGCGCCCGCCTGACGGAGTTGGGATATACCCGGCCCCTCATCGTGCCCAGCGGGGCGGAAGCCCGGCGGCGGATGCTGGAATCGGACTTTGAGCTGATCGTCGTCAACGCGCCCCTGCCCGATGAGTTTGGCCACGACCTGTGCGCCACCGCGGTGGAAAAGACCGACGCAGGCGTGGTATTCCTCGTCAAAGCGGCGGCTGCCGAGCAGCTGCTGACCCCCATGAGCGAGCAGGGCGTGCTGCTGGTGTGCAAACCGTTTTCCAACACCCTGTTTCTGCAGGCCATCCACATGGCCGCGGCCAGCAACCACCGGCTGCAGGTGCTGCGGCAGGAGAATGCCCGGATGCAGGAAAAGCTGCAGCAGGTGCGTCTGGTCAGCCGGGCCAAGTGCTGCCTCATCGCGGAGCGTGGAATGAGCGAGGCCGAGGCACACCGCTACATTGAAAAGAATGCCATGGATACCCGGCGGGACCGGGCCGAGATCGCGCAGGAAATCCTTGATTCCTATGACCCATCGGGTGTATAATTCTGTGTTGTATGTTTTTGAGCGGGTGCGGGCTTTCCGCAACGCGCACCCCTCCACCGGGAAAGTGAACCATATCAAACGTCCATTAGAGGAGGATATTTTATGGCAGAAAAACAGACCAAGTTTATTTTTGTCACCGGCGGCGTCGTCTCCGGCCTTGGCAAGGGCATTACGGCCGCTTCGCTGGGCCGCCTGCTCAAGTGCCGCGGCCTGAAAGTGGCCAGCCAGAAGCTGGACCCCTATGTCAACGTGGACCCGGGCACCATGAGCCCCCTGCAGCACGGCGAAGTCTTCGTCACCGATGACGGCACCGAGACCGACCTGGATCTGGGCCACTACGAGCGCTTTATTGACGAGAACCTGAACAAATACTCCAACCTGACCACCGGCAAGGTGTACTGGAACGTGCTGAACAAGGAGCGCCAGGGTGCCTATCTGGGCCAGACCGTCCAGATCATCCCCCACATCACCAACGAGATCAAGAGCTACATCTACAACATGGCTTCCTCCACCGGGGCCGATGTGGTCATTACCGAGATCGGCGGCACCACCGGCGATATCGAGAGCCAGCCCTTCCTGGAGGCCATCCGTCAGGTTGGTCTGGAGCAGGGACGGGAGAACTGCTGCTTCATCCATGTGGTGCTGGTGCCCTACATCTCCGGCTCGGACGAATACAAATCCAAGCCTGCGCAGCACTCGGTCAAGGAGCTGCAGGGCATGGGCGTAAGCCCCGATATCATCATTCTGCGCGCAGACGGCAGCGTGGGCAGCGATATCCGCCGCAAGATCAGCACCTTCTGCAACGTCAGGCCGGAGTGCGTCATCGAGAACCTGACCATGCCGAGCCTGTACCAGTGCCCGCTGATGCTGCACACCAACGGTCTGGACGATGTGGTGGTGCAGCAGCTGCACTTGGATGTCCCCCCCGCCGACCTGACCGAGTGGAAGCAGGTGGTCTCCCGCATTGCCACCCGCAGCAAGACCTGTACCATCGCGCTGGTGGGCAAGTACGTCAAACTGCACGACGCTTACCTCTCCGTGATGGAAAGCCTCTACCACGCCGGCTTTGAGAACGACAGCCAGGTGGAGATCCGCTGGGTGGAGAGTGAGGACCTGACCGACCAGGCCGCCTGCAAGGAAGCCTTTGCCGACGTGGACGGCATCATCGTACCCGGCGGCTTTGGCGACCGCGGCATCGAGGGCATGATCCAGGCCGCCCAGTATGCCCGGGAGAACAACGTGCCCTACTTTGGCATCTGCCTGGGTATGCAGATCATGGTGATGGAGTTTGCCCGCCATGTGCTGGGCTATGCCGACGCCAATTCCAGCGAGTTCACCCCCGATGGCGCCCACAATGTCATTGCCCTGATGGCCGATCAGAAAGGCAACATTCCCAAGGGCGGCACCATGCGTCTGGGCAAGTACCCCTGCAAGGTGATGCCCGGCACCAAGATGGCCGAGTGCTACCAGGCAGAGGAGATCTGGGAGCGTCACCGTCACCGCTATGAGTTCAACAACGACTTCCGGGAGGAGATGCAGGCCAAGGGTCTGGTCATTTCCGGCACCAGCCCGGACGGCCACCTGGTGGAGACCGTGGAGCTGCCCGGCCGTGACTTCCATCTGGGTGCTCAGTTCCACCCCGAGTTCAAGAGCCGTCCCAACCGCGCGCATCCCCTGTTCAAGGCCTTCATTGCCGCAGCCCTCAAGTGCCGCTCTGCGGAGCAGCGCAGCATGATGCACATGTAAGCCCTCTCAGACGCCGCGCGCCAGCTCCCCAGAGGAGGAGTCCGAAACCTGCTAACAACAACGCCCGCTGTAAAAACTACAGCGGGCGTTGTTTTATGGAAGCTTCTGATTACTTCTTCTTTGCGGAAGCCTTTTTGGCGGAAACAGCCTTGCGGGCAGCGCGGCTGGTCTTCTTGGCCGCGGGCTTCTTGGCGGGTGCCTTGGCCGCGGGAGCAGCAGGCTTTTCCTCTGCCTTGGGAGCCTCCGCGGCGGGCTCTGCTTTCCCCTCAGCCTCAGCGGGCTTCTCCTCGGTCTTGGCCTCTTCCTTGACCTCAGGCTTCTCCTCCACAGCGGGGGCGGCCACAGGCTCAGCAGCCTTTTCCTCTACCACAGGAGCAGTCTCGGTCTTCACCGGCTCGGCAGCGGAAGCAGCCTCCACGGCGGGCTCTGCTTTCTTCACGGCGCGCTTTGCACGGTCCTTGACCTCTTCAATGGTCCACAGCTGGTCCTCGCCCGCGGTCTCCTGCCAGATCTGCAGGACAGCGCCATCGGCAGTGCCCATGCCCACGGTATCAATGCACTTGCCGCCGGCCCAGGAGGAGCGGAGACGGACGGTGCCCTGCGGGGTGTGCTCCATGGTCCACATCTGGGAGGTGCCGCCCACATCTTCCCACAGGTGCAGCCAGGTGCCGTTGGCGGTGCCGGTCATCATCAGGTCAATGAGCTTGCCGTTGGCACGGTTGCGGATACGGTAAACGCCGTCCCCCACCCGGATGAATGCCCACTCCTGCTCGGGCTTGTGGTCATACTTGCCCAGGCGGATGTCACCGCCGTCCTTTGCGTTCTCCACAGCCTGGATCACGCTGCCAGTCTTGGCAGCAATGGTATAAAAACGATCCGCCTCAATGACGGTCTGTGCAACAGATTTCATTGCAATTCCCTCCGTAAGGTATTCATTTTGTCCAAATTCCTTGGCTCTTCTTTGTTAAATTATACCACCAGCCGTGATTTTTCACAAGCAATTCGCCATTTGTTTAGCAGTTTTAACAAAATGTGTCCGTTTTTTGCAAATTTTGACATCCCAATAGCGAACTTTCCGCCCGTTTCTCATCAAAATTTTCTCTCACCCACCATTCCAGTCCGCTATGGTTTTCACCCTCGACAATTTTTCTTTTCCGCGCTATACTAGGAATCGGTCCGATTTCTGCCGCTCTTTGGCATTGCAAGGGCGGCTTTTCCATGCCGGAATGGCAGTTTGCACCGAAAGGAGTTTTGCCCATGCCCGCCAACGACCTCAGCCAGCAGCAGTACCATAAAATGACCGAGACGCCCATCCCCGGACTGATCCTGAGCCTTGCCGCCCCCACCATCCTGAGTATGCTCATCACCAGCATCTACAACCTGGCCGATACGTTTTTTGTCGGCCAGCTTTCCACCAGCGCTTCGGGCGCGGTGGGCATCGTTTCCAGCCTGATGGCCATTATCCAGGCGCTGGGCTTCATGTTCGGCCACGGGGCCGGCGGCATCATCAGCCGCAGCCTGGGCAACCAGGATACCCACGCGGCCACCAAATTTGCCTCCACCAGCTTTTTCACGGCCATGGCGGTGGGTGCCGTGCTGGCCGTGGGCGGCCTTGCCACCCTGCCCCGCTTTATGATGCTGCTGGGCAGCACGGACACCATCCTGCCCCACGCCAGTGCCTACGCCCGGCCCATCCTGTTTGCGGCCCCGCTGATGATGTCCAGCCTTGTGATGAACAACATCCTGCGGTATGAGGGCAAGGCCAGCTTTGCCATGATCGGCCTCGTGACCGGCGGCGTGCTCAACATCGTGCTGGACCCGCTCTTCATCTTTGTGTTCAAGATGGGCACCGGCGGCGCGGGCCTCGCCACGGCACTGAGCCAGTGCATCAGCTTCTTCATCCTGCTCTCCATGTTCCTGCGGGGCAAAACGGTCAGCCAGTTCCGCGTCACGGAGATCACCCGCGCGCCTCGCGACTACCTGCTCATCTTTACCAACGGTGCCCCCAGCTTTGGCCGTCAGGGCCTGAACAGCATTGGCGGTATGCTGCTGAACATTGCCGCCCGCGAGTACGGCGACGCCGCCGTGGCGGGCATGAGCATCATCTCCCGCATCTTCCTATTCATCCTGTCCGTCGCCATCGGCGTGGGCCAGGGGCTGCAGCCCGTGGCCGCGTTCAACTATGGTGCCAAAAAGTACCGCCGGGTACGGCAGGCCGCCATTTTCACGATCTTTGCGGCGTTCTGCTTTGTCTGCGTGCTCAATGTGGTCTGCTGGTGTAACAGCGAGACCCTGATCCACCTCTTCCGCGATGACCCGGAGGTGCTGGCCGTGGCCCTGCCCGCGTTCCGTTACCAGTGTCTGGCCATGTTTTTACAGCCCGTCATCGTGGTGGCCAACATGATGTTCCAGAGCATCGGCAAATCCGGCCGGGCCACGTTCCTGGCCTGTTGCCGGCAGGGTGTCTGTTTCATCCCGCTCATCCTCACCCTGCCCCACCTGCTGGGCCTGCCGGGCATTGAGATGTGCCAGCCCATTGCCGACATGCTCACCTTTTTCATCTCGGTGCCGTTCCTGCTGCCGTTCCTCCACAAGCTGAACCAGATGGAAGAAGCCTGAGCTCCCCGTTGTCATCAAACTGTAACCAGACCCGGACGTTCCAATGCAATTGAACGGCCGGGTCTTTCGTATTATAATCAAATGGGAAAGTCAAATTTTAGGAGGAATCGCCCATGAAGACCACGCTGTTTCGCTTTGGCCGCACCGCCGCCTGCCTGACGCTGGCGGTTGCCCTGCTCACCGGCTGTTCCCTGCTGCCGGCGGCATCCCCCCGGAAAGACCCGATTCCCGTAGAACAGCCCAGCGACGCTTCCGCCGCTCTCGACGACGGCAAGCTGCGGATCCTGTATGATTCCAACGGCTCCACCGTCCTCTGCGGCAGCAAAGTCCTCCATGAGGGCCGGGGCGATGAGACCGTCGCACTGGTGTACGACCCTGCGGAGAGCGATATCCCCTATTACTGGGTGGCCTGGTCCGACAACAGCTCTCCCTCCGGCCGCCGCAGCGCCCTCTACGATAAGACCGGAGCCGAAGTGCTTACCTTTGAACAGGATCACAGCGTCACCCTCTCCGGGAATTATCTGGTGCTCAACCAGACCGAAGCACTGGAATTTTCCTGCGATCATGCTGTCCAGCCCGGGGACTGCCGGGTCATCGACCTGACCACCCGGCAGGAGATCCCGTCTCCGGACACCGCCTACCAGTGCGTCGTCTCCAACAATCTGTTCGCCTTTACCTGCTATGAACGGCCCGAGACGCTGGCCGACGGTGAGTACGACGAGGACATGTACCAGCATGTGCGGATGGTGCTGCAGGACCGGGAGGGCAATCCCCTGCGTGAGGAAGACCTCTGCACGGCCACCAGCCTTTCCAACCAGAACAATACCAGCGGCATCCCCGGCGACTGGATCTTACTGGATTTCTACACGGATGGTTACCTTTCCCAGTCCTCCACCCTTTCCAACACGGTAACGGGGGAAGAGCTGGACGGCTTTGACCGGGTGTGCGGCAACGGCACCGCCAGCTTCCGGACGGAAGACGGCCAGTACCAGCTCATCGACCTGGCCAGCACCGAACAGAGCGAAGTCCTTGCCACCTTTGACCGCTCCGTCCTCTATTATGCTCCCGGGGCGGTGGTCTGCTGGAATGCTGGCAACGACTACCGCTACCAGTTCCACGACCTGACCACCGGGGAGATGAAACCCGTTTATAACGTGGACGCCGACGACAAGACCCTGGCCGTCTACGCCACCGACGGGACGCTCCGGGTCTACGACCGCACCACCGGCGCCATCCTCACCGATGTGAACGTGGACTCGGTCGAGAATCAGGATTCGGCCCGGGTGTGGGCTGTGGGGGAGGGCTACGCGCTGGTGATGCTCTATCCGGCAGGAGACCATAGCAAGCCCACCATCCGGCTCTATGACGCACAGGGCCTTGTACGGCAGCTTACTATTTCCGCCTCCACGCCGGATGGCTATTACTATTTTGCGCCCCTCACCACCACAGACGGCCACGCCTATTTCCGCTACGGCTATGCAGGCCCCAACGGAAAGACCCTCTATGACGTACTGGACGAGAACGGGAACGCCGTCCTCAAAGGGCTGGCCCTCTGCTACAGCTATTATGGCGGCAACGGCCTCAATGACCTGCCCGCAGGCGCTTTCATGGCCCGAAAGGGCTTCTATTACGGCTGGATGACCCCAGACGGCCAGTGGCTCTACTGCCGCAGCATCTTTGCTTCCAGCACGGACGAACACGGCTATGGCGATCTGATCTGAACACAGGAGGTTTTGACCATGAAACAAATCGATCTTTCCCGCCGCGCTTTTCTGCTGGGGCTGGGCGCGGTTTCCTCAGCCGCCCTGCTCTCGGCCTGCAACGCGAATGCCCCCGTCAACTCCGGGCCCACTCCCTCTCAGCCCGAGAGTGACCCCGCTGCCAGCCCGGATGCTTCCAATGAAGGGACCCGTGAGCCCATCCTTACAGCCAACGAGTTTCCCTTGACCGACGGCAGCACGGCCTGCATCCCCCTCATTGCGCAGATCATGGCGGACACCACGGGCATGGATCTGGAAACGGCCCAGAGCTGCGTGAGCACCAACACCACGGCCTGGGCCTGGCGGAACCTGAGCCTTTACGGCGGCAATGAGGGCGATTCCACCAAGCTCATCATCGCCTACGAGGCCCCGGAATCCGTCAAGGAGGAAATGGCCGCGGAGGGCGGCCCGCTGGACCAGAAAGCCATTGGCCGGGACGCGCTGGTGTTCATCGTCAACGAAAAAAACCCCGTCCAGAGCCTCTCCCAGCAGCAGCTCCGGGACATCTATGCCGGGAAGATCACCAACTGGAAAGATGTCGGCGGCGCGGACCTGCCCATCGTGGCATTCCAGCGGCGGGAAGATTCCGGCAGCCAGACCCTGTTCCAGAAGCTGCTCATCCAGGGCGGGGAGCTGATGGACGCCCCCACCGAGCTGGCCCCCACGGAGATGGGCGGGCTGGTGGACAGCATTGCCGAATACAACAACACCGCCAACGCCATTGGCTTCTCGGTGTATTATTACATCGACCAGATGTACTCCCAGCCCGGCCTGCGGCTGCTGGCTGTGGACGGCGTGACCCCCTCCAACGAGACCATCGCCGACCAGAGCTACCCGCTCTGCAATGAGTTCTATGCCGCGGTCCGGCAGGATTCCGGTGCGGACACGCCGGAACGCAAAGTCTACGACTGGCTCTCTACCGACGCGGGCCGCGCCTGCATCGAGAAATCGGGCTATGTGGCCGTGCAGGATTGAAATTTTCCCTCCACTCCCTTTCATGCTCCCCCCGCCGGGGGAGCTTTTTGTGTTCCATAGCACATTTTCATAGCTGGAATTTTCCTCAAAGAATTGACGCAGTTAACATTCTTTGCTAAAATATAGAAAATAAAGTTGACATTTTTCTCGATTTTGTCCACTGCACTTGAATCCAAATCCGAAAGAGAGGTCCCTGCCATGTCCAACGATTTCCACAACACCACCCATGTCGAAAGCCGAAGCCGCGCGGAGCTGCGCAATTTCATCATCCAGTCCTCCACCCTGCTTGAGATTTCCCTCTCCGGCCTGGTGCTCATCGGCCTGCTCATCAGCATCGTGCCCCTCATCCAGTGGATGCCCGGCCTGTTCATCGACGGCAACGATGTAGAGATCCGCACCTTTCTGGAGCGTGCACTCGACATCGTCATCGGCATCGAGTTCATCAAGATGCTGGCCAAGCACAGCCCCGGCTCCAGCCTGGAGGTGCTGCTGTACGCCATCGCCCGCCATATGGTCATCGGCCACGAATCCGCCTTTGAAAACCTGCTGAGCGTGGCTGCCATCGCCCTGATCTTCGTCGTACGCAAGTTCTTCTTTGTACCGGCCTTTGGTGCCCACCTGCCCGACGGCCACCCGGCCCCCGACCTTTCCCCCAACCAGAGCGGCATCCCGGCTTCAGAGTTCAAAGAGCGGCTGCGCAAGCGCCTCCACGCCGAGGATGTTGTCCCCGAGACCGAAGAGGATGATTTTGTCGATGCCGCTGAAGAGGACGAGTTCCTGCCGGAATCCACCTGAACCCTGAATCAAGACCAAAAAATACCCCCGCAGGCAGCGTTTGCAATGCCTGCGGGGGTGTTTCATCGTATGCTGAGATTTATTTCTGATGCTTCTTGCCAAAGCGGTATTCTTTGCCTTCCCGGATGCGCTTGATGTTGGAGCGGTGCATGTAGATGACCAGAATACTCATGATGAGGGCACCCACAAAGCAGACCGCCATATCACCCGCGGCCAGGCCCCGGTAGTAGCTGTAAATGAGGGTCAGCACCGGGTAGAGCGCTGCCATGGTGATGCTGCCCAGCGAGACCATCCCCGTGGGGAGCAGGCAGGCCAGGAAGATCAGGAACAGGAACGGGATGAGGATGGGTTGGATGGCCAGAATGGCACCACCTGCCACCAGCACGCCCTTGCCGCCCTTGAAGCCGAAATACAGCGGCTTCAGATGGCCAATGGTAGCCAGGATGGCCGCCAGGTAAACGCCCAGGTAGGGCGAGACCGCCCCGCCTGCCGGGAGATACCCGAACAGCCAGCGGCCAATGCAGACGGCCAGCGCGCCCTTGAGCACATCGCCAAAGGCGGTGAGGGCCGCTGCCTTTTTGCCAAAGGTGCGCAGCATGTTGGTCATGCCGGCGGCACCGCTGCCGTAGTTGCGGACATCGTCATGATAGAGGTATTTGCTGACCAGAATGCCCGTGTCAATGCTGCCCAGCAGGTAGGCCTCGGCGGCCGTTGCCAGAACGATCAGAAGCGTCATCATCAGACAGTCCCTCCCTGTTTATACATCCTTGGCGCGGACTTCGCCCGCACCGCGTTCCCGGATCACCAGCCGGATGGGCGTGTGGTCCAGACCAAAACTTTCGCGGATCTGGTTGATGAGGTACCGCTGATAGCTGAAGTGGAAGAGGTACTTTGCGTTGACGAAGGCCACAAACGTCGGGGGACGGGTGGAAGCCTGGGTCAGGTAGAAGATCTTCAGGCGGCGGC
>ERZ1034626.2298-NODE-2298-length-11574-cov-4.775675_pt1 | contig 11574 bp, 2 predicted proteins | sample MGYA00520652_ERZ1034626 | MGnify/ENA primary metagenome ERZ1034626 (study PRJEB33766, sample SAMN09781765) | gut metagenome | biome: gut microbiome | host: Homo sapiens | place: Madagascar | study: EMG produced TPA metagenomics assembly of the PRJNA485056 data... | reverse complement strand
GTGTCTGGATGATTGCTGTGCGTTGTCGATTGTAAGGATGTAGACACCTTTTGCAAGGTGGTTTACAGGAACGGCTATGCTTCCGTTGTTGCCGAGCTGCTCCATTACGAGCGAGCCGTTGGTGGCGTAGATGCGTACGGCATAGTCGGTCATCGCGGTGCGGATGTTGAGACGGTCGGTTGCCGGAACCGGGAAGATTCTGACATCGGCGTCGACAGCCACATCGTTTACAGAAGCCTTTTCCTCGTCGATTTCAACAGGGATGTTCACAAATTGGATTTTACCCTTTTGTGTGGCGCTTACCACGGCTGATGTCTCGGTCTTGTCGGTAAGACCTGAGATTGTCAGGATGCCGTCGGCGATAGCCATTGTAGCCTTTGCTGCGTCGCAGTTGTCGACAATCGCATAGGTCACTGTTGAATTGTCGTTGTCGAGGTTGAAGAGTGTCTGGAGGTCGACGGTGGCAGGGATTGTGATGCCGGCAAGAGCCTTTTTGGCGTCGCTGATCTCACGGGTGCCGCCGAAGTCGTCGAGACAAGCGTAGGTAGGTGTAGTCAAACCATACGCGTTTCTCTTCGTGCCTTCGAATCCGAATGTCACTTTCTTGATTTTACCGAACTGGCGGAGGTCAACCCATTGCCATGTGTCGAGGTAATAGTGGTCGGCTTCGTTGTCGGCGCGGTAGTCGGCAAGATAGTAGTCCATCGAAGCTGTCGTATCGTCGGCTTTCACAACGTTTACGGTCATCTTGAACCAGTCGCCCTTGGCGAATCCGCCAGGTGCGGTCGACATGCCGTCGCCGTTTACGTAGGCGTTTACGTTGTTGGCTGTGTTGGTCACGTAGAATCCGCTCACGTCGGCTCCGTCGGCGGCGTTGGTCACGTTGGCTGCGTAGTTGGCGCCGGTGTAGCTGTAGACCACGGCGTAGTTCGCAGAGTTGTGTCCGCTGCCCACAGCCGACTTGAACTGGTCGGCATACGACTCAAACACGGTGCTTGTCTGGTTGCTCAGAGCGAAGCCTCCCCACCATGTCGAGGTGTGGCGCTCGGTGTCGAAAGCAAACGAGCCGCTGACAAACTGCGAGCTGGTGCCCGGGCTTGTGTAGCTTGGGTCGTCCTTGCCGAGACCGTTGTAGAAGCTTTCAGGAGCAAGGAAGTTGTCGTCCATTGTTGCGACAAACTGGTTGCCGGTCACGTAGACAACTGCCGCATCGGTGGCGGTGTTGCCCCATGCGTCGGTGGCTGTCATATAGAACACGCCTGAGCGGTCCAAAGCCGGGGTGGCGGTGTTGTCGCCGTTGGCAACAACCTCGCGCATAGCGTTTTTCCATTCCACAGCCACAGGATATACGCCGCCGTCGAATTCTGCCTTAAGGTCGGCTTTCGCGCCGCTTGCCACGGTGGCTTGCGGAGTGGTGCATGCCGCTGTGAGAGGCAGAGGCTCGCCGCTGAAGTTGTCGATATATGCGTTGCCTTCTGTTGCAAAGTCGAGAGCCGTCACTGCGCCCTTGTCCTTCAGGTTGAAGAATATCCATTTTCCTGAAGTTGCAGGGATGGTGTATGCGTGAGCGTCGGCGTTGCCGTCGTAGACGTTCATAGCCACCTCGGCGTCAGTTTTCACGAAGAATCCGGTCAGGGTCAAGCCCTTGTCGGTGTTGGTGAGCTGCACAGCTCCTGCGCCTTCGATTTTAGCCACTTTCGTGCCTTCCACCACAGCATCGTCGGCATCGACTACGGTAAATCCGGCGAAAGAAGCCGTACCGTCGTCAAAACCGCTATCGTTAGCCTTCACGTTCTCGAACGTAGACACTTCGGTAGGCAGATATGTGGTTGTGAACGCGTCGGTTGCCGCAACTTCGCCCACATTCGTGCCGTCGAGGCTTTCAAGCAATGTGTAGAGGCGGTATTCCGTCTGGCTCGACAAGCCGTTGAGGCTCACCGACACTTCTTTGCCGGCACGCAGTGTGGCGGTGAGTGTCGAAGCCTTCATCTCGTCGGCTGTAGGTGCGGTTTCCGATGATTCTTTCACCATGAGGTAAGCCTTGCCGTTGGCGGCAGTCTTGAGGACGGCAGTCGCTGCGTTGTGGCTGATGCCAGAGATTGCAGGATAGCCTTCGTCGAATGCCGGGACAGCCGATGCGTCGGCATATTCGTAAGCGCCGATTGTCGGTGTCGTGGCGTTGCGCACGGCGCCGAGCAGGTCGGTGGTCACGAAGTCGAGCGGCATGGCGTTGAGCAGGTTGCCTGCGGCTGCAGGGAAGAGCATTTTGTCGCTGAGGAACGCAACGTCCTCATTGAAGCTGCTCTGCTCGTTCACTTTCAGCATCCAGTCGCTGAACGATGCGAGTTTCGTATTGCTGCTTGTCTGCGCAAACACAGTTCCGTTGGTGTGGAGCACGTTGTTGGAGAAAGTGATTGCCGCAGCGTCAGCGTCCTTGTAAGTGCGGTATACCAAGCCGTTGTCGCGGGCAAGGAAAATGTTGTTGCGCACGGTCATAGCCTCCATCGCGTCGTTGAGGTAGCAAGCCACGTTGTTCTCGTGTCCGGCAACGACAGCCGTGTTGTAGGCGATGTCGACATTCGGGGTTTTGCCGTTGACCTTTATGGCGGCAGACGTGTAGTCGCTGCTCTTCACCGACACCTCGTTGTTGACGATGCGCGAGCGTTTGTCGGCTGTCGACGCGCCTTTGCGCACGTAGATGCCGATTGCTTCCACACCGAGGTCGATGTGCATTGTGTTGCCTTCCACGATGCAGTTGTCGCCGAACTGCAGGTCGAAACCGTTGAATCCGCGCGACAGTGTGGTGGTGTTGTTCTCAATCACGTTGCCGCGGATGGTGATGTTGTTGTCGCCGGAGTATGCCGAGAGGGCTGACGCCGCATTGTCGCGGAACGTGTTGCCTTCCACCACGCATCCTGTCTGATGCGTCAGTGCCACATACGATGTGCCGCCGATGATTGCACCGCGGTATCCACCCTCGAGCAGACAGTTGCTGAGCGTGAAGTAATCGTTGTTGCAGTTCTCCTTGTCGATGGCAAGCTGGCGCACAAGCACGAGCTGCTCTGCCGTTGTGGTCGACTCTATGCGGTCGGTGTAGAGGTGGCAGGCGTCGACGGTGTCGTGCTGGCTCGTGTTGATCATATAGACGAGAGCCGGGAATGTCTTGTCGGTCGATGTCACCGTCACGCCGCGGAGCGTCACGTAGTCGGCTCCGTTGAACGTGACCACACCATATTTATCAGTGTTGTAGCCCGGGTCGGTATATGCGTTGTGGAAAATCTTCACATCGCTGTAGTTGCCCGTAGCCGACTGGATAGTCACGGTGTTTACGTCAGACGCACCCGGAATCTCCGGAATGTTGACCTTTTCGTTGTATTCGCCGCTGAGGATGTTGACAGTCACAGCGCCCTCGATGCCGGTTGCGATGTCGTCGACGGCCGCCTGGATGGTTGCATAGTCGCCGCCTTCACCCACGGTGTAGACGCCTTTCTTGCCTGCCTTCATGGCAGTCTGTGCTGTTATCGACGCCATGGTGCTTGTCTCTGCGCCGTTGGCGGTGTAGGCTGTCAGGGCTGCGGTGCCGAGATTGCCTTCGGCTGCGTCGGCATTGAAGTCGTAAGCCACCCAGAAGTAGTATTTTCCAGGAGCGGTGGCTTTGTAGTCGGTAGCGATTTCAAACGGTGCGGTGTTGGCTGAGCCGATAAGATTGTTGGCGCTGAACTGGTCGGTTGTAGTGACAAAAATCTTTGCTGCGGCTATGGTGCCTTCGGCTGAACCGTCGGCAGAAACGACAAATTTTGAGAAGTCCATCTCGCCCTTGTCGCCGTCGATGGTGGCTTCGGCGCGGAGCATAGGCACATTTTTCGAGCCGCGGAGCGACTCGCCGGCAGCCACGCTTGTAATCGCCATGTTGCCCACGGAGAGCGGCAGGAGCTCATACTGGCTTACCTCGATGGCCCAGCCGTCGCTTGCATAGCTGTACGACGGACATTTGAAGTAGACCGTCAGCTTGCCGTCGTCGGCAACCGACACTACAGGGGCTTCGAGCATCTTGCTCACTTTAACATCGGGTGTCGAAGTCTTCTTGCCACCATAATATATGTAGAAATTGTCGTTGTAGGAAGTGCTGAACGACTTGAATGTCAGTTTCACCACTTTGCCTGCGTCTTTCGGACGGAACGTCACCTGTCCCTCGAAATTCTTCGGCGACTTGCCATCGGCGCCGCCGTTGTCGTAGAACATCAGTGCCTCGTTGCCCACAACGATTTCGCCGTTGTCACCAGCCTGCAGGTTGTAGGTGTTTTTCACCGTGCGCGCGCCTTCAGGGTCGCCCTGCTCGGCAGCCACGTTGATTGTCGCAGTGGCGGTTGTCACGGCGGTCACGGCGGCATCGATGTCAGTGTCGGTAGCCGCTTCGTCGGCGATGTCGGCAGTCAGCCAGAAGTAGTTGCTTCCCTCGGCAAGCTCAAGCGGACGGGCGAACGTGATGTTTGCCTCTGCCGTCTCGGCGGTCACGTCGATGTCGGCGATTGAAGTCTCTTTGGTAAGCTCGTTTTTCTGACCTGAAGTGTAGACGTGGAGCTTGGCAACGTTTGCCTGGCAGCCCTTCATGTTGAATTTGATGCCCTTCAGCACCATCGGACTGAGGTTGCCGGCAGTCTGGATGTCCACGCCGAGGAGTTCCTGGTTGACAGCGCCCTTGTTGACGATGTCGGTGCTTGCCTGCGTAGCCTTGACGGAGCTTACCTCCATCGGGCGTTGGCGGTATTCGCGCACCTCGGCGTCCCAGCCCTTGGCTGTGTAGCCTGATGTTTCGGTCTTGGCGTCGAACACCACTGTGAGTGCGCCGTCGACACTCTTTGAGCGCAGAATCTTGCCCGGACCCACGTTCTTGTCGGCCTCGCCGGTGAGCGACCACAGGAGTTCGCCGGTGGTGCCTTTTCCGCTGTACACCTCAAACTTGGCGCGCGGATAGTTTGCGTTGGCTGAATAGTAGAGCGCGAACGACTTGATGTCGAGTTCCACGATCATGTCGTTGTCGCCGGGGATGAATGTTGTAATCTGGTCGCCGATCACCGGCTCATAGCCGTTGTAGCCCACGTATGGGTTTGGCGTGTTTTTGAAAGTCCAAGTTCCGTAGATGGTCTTTTCGACGGTTCCCACGGTTGAGAGCAGTTCGTTTTTCACCGAGCTGTTGCCGTCGGGGTTGACGGTGGCTGGGCTGTAGCTTGCGCCGCCGATTTCAATCGATTTGCATCCTGCGTCGAGAATCTCACCTGTCTGAGCCTTCGGGTCGATGTCGTAAGCCAGCCAGAACCAGTTTTCGCCTTCCACGAGTTGCTGGTCGAAGGCAATCGAGAATTCCTGCTTGCCTGTAGGCACGGCTTCGCCGAGCTTGGTGGCGGTGGCGAAAGTAGATGATTTTGCGGTGTAGTAGACCGTGGCTTTCTGCAGATGGTTGATGTCGGTAGTGCCTTCGGTCTCAAACGTTAGTTTCGTGGCGTTGACAGCCTCGGTGTTCTCCGTCTTCACGCAGACCGAGAGGATAGGCTGGTCGGTTGAGCCTGCCGTGCTTGTGTTGTCGGCAACCTGTGCTGTGGTGACCGTTTTCACGGTCATCGGCGCTGGCGAATATTCGCTGACGAAGGCCTCGAAGCCCTTGCCGCGGTAGTAGTCGCCGGTCACTGATTTCATCCATACGGTGAGCGAGCCGTCGGCAGCCGACGAGCGCAGCACCACGGGATTGCCGTTCATAACCTGCGCGTTAAGGTTGGCGTCGCTTACCGTCGTGCCGTTATACACCTTTACCTTGTCGTTGTACGAATCGCTTCCGTATGTCGACTCATACAGTTCCACCTTCGAAAAGTCGATTTGCACCACTTTCCCCGGAGTGGTGGGCTTGAACGTCACCACGCCTTCGAATTTCGATGATATTTTGCCGTCTTTGCCTCCGTCGTCGTAGAAATTGAGTCCCGACGCGCCGATGGCGAATGTGCCTGCGGAAGGCATGTTGAGGGTGTTGCCCACGGTTACCGAAGTGGATACCGGTGAGGTGATTTTCTCTTCGCCGCCAATCTTCACCGAGGTGCATTGCGCCGTGATGGCGGAGCCTACGGCTGCTGTGGTGCTAACGTCGCCCACAAGCCAGAAATAGTTGTCGCCGGCAGCGAGCGGAAGCGATCCGGTGGCTGTCACCGTAGTGCCTTCCACCTTGCTGGCACCGAAGAGACCGGCTTCGGAGATGTTGAACGGAGCCTTCTTGGAGTAGTAGATGCGTGCGCCCGACACTGCCGAGGCGTCGCTGAGCACGAATGCCACCTGTGTGGCACTCAGTGCGTTACCTGCGCCTGCGGTCTTTACGTTGACCGCCGACACCGGCTGTGTCAACGCGCCGATGATGGGGTTGGCGAGGCTGACAGCCTCGGTTGCGGTGTACTCCATGTCGCCTCCGGCAACAAGTTCCACCTTGAATGAGTATTTCACATACTCATCCTCCTCGTTGGAGTAGGCAACCGTCAGCGAGCCGTCGGCAGCCGTCGACTCGAAGACCTTGCCTTCAGCCACGGCGCCCATGTCGCCTGCCGGCAATGAAGAACTGATTGATGCCGCGCCGTTGTACACCTTCAGCTCGGCGTCGCACGTGTCGAAGCCGTACATCTGGGTGCATGTGACGCGCAGAGTCTGCCCTGTCGCCGGGACGAGGTGAACGGAGACGGGATTTGTTGTCTCGCTTTCAGCCCAGTAACCCGAATAGGTCAGCGTAGACTCCTCTGTTACGGTCACCGTGGCGTTTGGCTCGTCGGCATACGACATAGGCATGGTGATATTCGCCGACCATGCCTGCATCGAGCAGACCAACGAGAACGCCGCCGCAACCAACAAAGTTGAAATACGTTTCATAAGCATTCGTATAATTTTGGTTAGTAAAATAGTTTTTCTACGTCACGCAGTGAGAAAACCGTGCAGCGAATGCTTACAGCAGGGGATGTTGGAAAGATGGCGGAGCGCAAAATGTCCCGTGCGCCTGCCTTTCCGTTGCCTTAACTCCCGAAAGCATCGATGTAAAGTTTCTCTGAAACAGGCAGGTCTTCTGACTTATCTCTCCCCGTGGGCGAGCCTTCCCGCAAGCGCTCAGATGGCTTGCAGTGGCTGATGGTAGCCCAGGTTCGGCGAGAATCACAGCAGCGGGTACTGTCGCCGATTTGCACGGCGTTCCCTTTTAATCGCACTCCATGGAGCGCAAACCGATTTCTTGGCGACAAAGTTACAACTTTTTTTTGATTGGCAAATCTTTTTTCAAACAATCTCCGATGCGCCGAGCGCGCGCGGTGTCAGATGTATAGCAGGAGTGCGTCAGCGGCGGCGCTCTGCGGCGCATCTGCGTTGGCTGATGTCCCCCGACGCTGTCGGGGGTTAACTGAAAGCGTGACCGCTCGCGCGGTCGGACTCCGGCTCTGGAGTAGTGGCGTACCTCCGGCACGCCGATAGCAGTGCGTATCAAGTCCCGGCACGCTGCGCTGCGCTCCGCGTACCGGGTTACGGCAGAGTGCCGTCGCTCCGCGACGATGAGTGCGGATGTCGGTGGTGATGGAGCGAGGCGGTGATGAGCCTGCTGCCGGGCTCTATTCGGAAACTGTGTGACAAATGCACACTATTTTCGAATAGGTCTTTGATTTGTGAAAGGAAAAGGTTATTTTTGTATTCGGAAACTATGTGACAAATGCACACTAATTTCGAATAGTATGATAAGTCGTGACAAATATTTGGCAGAACTTGTGTCGCTTCAAGGAAACGGCATGATAAAGGTAATAACGGGAATGCGCAGATGCGGTAAGTCGTATCTGCTGTTCGAGATTTTTGCGTCACATCTTGAACAACAAGGAGTCGCTCCCGACCATATTGTGAAAGTCGACCTTGAGGACTATAAAAACAAGTCATTGCGCAATCCGGACAATTTGTATGAGTATGTTGAAAGCAGGATTGTTGACAATGGCCGATACTATGTGATGCTTGATGAAGTGCAGATGCTCGACCATTTTGAGGACGTGCTCAATGGCTTCTTGCGGATGCGTAATGTGGATGTCTACGTGACAGGCAGCAATGCTAAATTTTTGTCGAAGGACATCATTACGGAATTTCGTGGACGTGGATATGAGGTGAAGATGTATCCTCTTTGTTTCAAGGAATTTATGTCGGCATATACGGGGTCGGTTCAAGCCGGGTTCAACGAATATATGCTCTATGGAGGTCTGCCGCAGGTGCTGATGTGTCAGACGGATGACCAGAAAGCAAAATATTTGAAGTCGCTGTTTGAAGAAACTTATGTGCGCGACATAAAGGACCGCTACGGCATCCGCCGTGATGACGATCTGGAGGAACTTATAAATATTATGGCATCTGGAATCGGTGCTTTGACAAATCCCAACAAGTTGGCGAACACGTTTCATAGTGAAAAGAAATCGACCATATCTTACGACACCGTAAAAACTTACATAGACTATCTGTGTGACGCATTTCTTGTGGAAAAGTCGACACGCTATGACCTGAAAGGCAAACGCTACATAAACTCTCCATTCAAATACTATTTTATGGATTTGGGGCTGCGCAATGCGCGCATAAATTTCAGACAGTACGAAAGAAGTCATCTGATGGAGAATGCTGTCTACAACGAGATGCGTGCCAGAGGGTTCAGTGTCGACGTGGGCGCTGTGCCGACTCTTGGCATGATGCCTGACGGCAGTCGGCATCGTGCTGTGCTGGAGGTTGACTTTGTGTGTAATCTGGGCAGTAAAAGATACTATATACAGTCGGCATACAGGATGGAGTCGGAAGACAAGGTGCGGCAAGAGCGTGCCTCTCTTTTAAAACTCGACGATTCGTTTAAAAAAATTATTGTTATTGGCGAAGAGTGCCCAGTGACGAGGGATGAGATGGGGATAACCACAATGGGAATATATGACTTTCTCTTGAACAAAAATTCATTGGATTTGTGATTCTATTCGGAAACTGTGTGACAAATGCACACTATTTTCGAATAGATGTGCCGGAGTGTGCATGAGTGCATCATCGGCGGCGCGTCCGCCCCCGACGCTGTCGGGGGTTAACTGAAGGCGTGACCGCTCGCGCGGTCGGGTTCCGCACTACTGCAATAGGCGATGAGGTCCGCAGAACGCGGTCGGGCTCCGCCACTACTGCAATAGGCGATGAGGTCCGCAGAGCGCGGTCGGGCTTCGCCACTACTGCAATGGGCGATGAGGTCCGCAGAGCGCGGTCAGGTTCCGCCTCTGGAGGAGTAGCGCATCTCCGAAGCGCCGTAGGCTGGGGCAGAGGTGGCTGAGGGCAGCGACGTGGATTGGAGGGATGTTACAAACTTGTGATGAAAAAAAATGTAGAAAAATTTGCAAGGTTATTATGCAATACGTACCTTTGTAACGAATTGAAAGATAGAACGCTTAATTGATTTTAAGACTTATAAGGAACAGGCGGTAAAATGCAATGCAAAAACTATAATAAACGGAAATTTAACTAACAAACTAAAATAAAATCTTATGAAAAAATTTTACTTTTTATTTCTGTTCGCGCTGATTGCTTCCATAGGCAATCTGTATGCTGTGGAAAAAACGGTGACGTATACGTTTACCTCAAAAACGTGGGAGGCAACATGTGACGGTGTCGCGGCAAATTGGACTTCAATTGTTGATGCTAATGATTTTATTGCGAGCAAACCGGCTGCGACAGGTAACACAAAGCCAAGTGCTGAGTCTCCAGTCGAATATACTAAAATTAAGAGTATCGCAGTATCATGGTCAACAACAAAAAAAGGCGAGGGCTCAATTGCTGTTTATGTGGGAGGTAAAATACAATCAACGATATCTTGCTCAATAAAAACAACAAAAACAACAACAATAACGCCAACAGACCAGGACGGAAAAGTGAAGTTTGTAATGACAAGAACTAATGGCAATGTGTATTTACCTTCTATTGCTATTACTTATGAAGATGGTACATCTTGTGGCGTTCCTACATTCAGCGTTGAAGAAGGAACATACTCAGAAGCACAAGCAATTAAGCTTACAGCTGGAGAGGGAGGCGAAGTTGTGTACTATACAATAAATGACGGCCCAGAGCAACAGTATATCGACGAGCCAATCAAATTGGAAGAGGATGGAACTTATAAAATCTCTGCCTACACAGCGGCTACCGAAACGTTGGGAAAGAGCGCCACGGTGACAAAGACGTATGTAATCAACTTCCCATTGGAAGTGCCTTATATTCTTTGTCAGAACGCTGCATGGCTGACAGAAGGAACAAAGATTATATTTGTTGGTAAGAATGCCACAACCGGAGGTGCCTTTGGAATGGCGGCTCAGAATGGCACCAAATATAGAGAACAAGACATTGTGACATTGTCGGGCGATGAAAAGTCGCTGATTTCAAAAGGAGATAAAGTCAGAGTCTTTACAGTTGAGAAAAGCGGAAATGACATTGCATTCAAAGACATAGAAGGTTATTTGTCTGCAGATAATACAAAGAATAGTATTCAGACGAAAAAAACAATCGGAAGTGACAGTTATTGGACAGTGAGTGTTGCAGCCGACGGTGTGGCGACTGTAGCCTCCAAAACAGCCACAACGTATAAGTGTATAATGTATAATGCAGGGAATACTCCAAGGTTTTCTGCATATAAAGCAGACTTTGATGGGGCAGTTTACATCTATCTTCTCGGCTCTACATCATCAGTATCGTCGATGTCGGCTGAGGGCGTAAAGGTGTTTGCAGCTGAAGGCGGCGTAGAGGTTGTGGCTGACGAGGCAGCGGATGTGGCAGTCTATACTGTAGCCGGTCAGTTGGTTCGCCAAGCACGCGTGGCAGAGGGCAACACACTCGTAAACGTTGCTCCAGGCTTCTACGTGGTTCGCGCCAACGGCACAGCCACTAAGGTGATTGTTAGATAATCCAAACCACACTTATACTTTTGAATCCTCCAGCCTCGGCTGGGGGATTTTTTTGTACGCTCGGCTGCCCTTGGCGCGTCAGCGGCGGCGCTCCGCGGCGCATGTGCGTCGGTGCGTGTACCCCCGACGCTGTCGGGGGTTAACTGAAGGCGAGACCGCTCGCGCGGTCAGAATGGCAGATGCGCTACTATGGGAGAGTGGTGGCGCGGTGGAAAGCCAGTCGCTCGTCGCCGTTGGCGAGATAGATGATGCCGCAGTAGGCGAAGCCCGCTTTCTGCAGGCAGTGGCGCATGATGGAGTTGTCGCGGTGGGTGTCGATGCGGATGTTGTCGCAGTGGCGGTAGCAGAAGTTGAGCACGGCATCCATCACGCCGTGGCATTCCGGCAGGCTCGCTATGCGGTGTACCACCAGATATGGCTCCTCGTTGAGCCACGCTCCTCCATAGATGTCAGCGTATGTGGGGTCGGGGCCGGGGATCATCGAGAATACGGCAGACAGCTTGCCACCGTCTTCGCATCCGTAGCACACGCCACGGCGGATGTCGGCAGTCATCACCGTCTTGTCGGGATAGCCGCCGGTCCACTGCAGCATGTTTCCGCTGGCGCGCATTATGCCCCG
>ERZ1034626.2297-NODE-2297-length-11579-cov-5.757983_pt1 | contig 11579 bp, 7 predicted proteins | sample MGYA00520652_ERZ1034626 | MGnify/ENA primary metagenome ERZ1034626 (study PRJEB33766, sample SAMN09781765) | gut metagenome | biome: gut microbiome | host: Homo sapiens | place: Madagascar | study: EMG produced TPA metagenomics assembly of the PRJNA485056 data... | reverse complement strand
ACAATAAGTAATACTTTTGTCTTATGAGTTACACCCGAAATTTCCAGCACATAGTTTTTCGCACCAAATGCAGCGAATTGACAATCCCTGAAGATCAGAAACGGATACTTTTGACGTTTCTGTTCGAGTATTGCAAACGAGCGAGAGTCTACCTCCGGCGCGTAAATGCCTACCGCAACCATGTGCACATGCTTGTAGACCTACCTCCATCTATGCCAATCTCTGAGTTTGTGAGAGGAGTAAAGTCACGCAGCAGCGCAGAACTCTCCCATAGCCGTGTTTTCCCGTATTTCAACGGATGGGCTGTTGGCTATGCCTCGTTTTCTGTTTCCTACTATGAGGTTGAAAAAATCACAAACTATATAAAGAACCAAGAAGAACATCATCAGAGTACTTCTTTTGAAGAAGAGTTTCTGTCATTGTTACGTGTGAACGGAGTGACAGAAGACAAGTATGTCTTTAAAGATTAGCAACTCACTCCTCAGCGGCACCGCCCTGCGGTGCATACCGTTCCATCACACCGACCCCGGACTGCGTCCGGGGTTAACTGAAAACGGGTCCGCGCTGCGGACCAACACCTCTGCTCTGGTCTCGATGCTGCCGACTGACCGCGCAAGCGGTCACGATACCTCTGTTCTGGATGATGTCGCAGCCTACTGACCGCGTGAGCGGTCTCGCTTTCAGTTAACCCCCGACATCGTCGGGGGACTGGTGGCAACCGACTGCGCCGCGTGAGCGCCGCCGCTGAAGCCACTGATGATAGACACTCATTCCTCAGCGGCACCGCCATGCGGACCGACACCTACTGCTCTGAGCGACGAGCCGTCGCAGAGAGCCAAGCATATATAGGAGGAGCCGCGCCTATTCCGGCACGGCTCCTCTCTCTTATTGCAAGTGATTGCTATTTTCTAACGAATTTCACTGTCTTGACCGCACCGTCGACAACGATGCTGACAAGATATGTTCCGCCGGCAAGAACCGACAAGTCGGCTTTGCCCTGTGCATCGGTTTCCGCATTGAGCACCTGCTTGCCGTCGAGGGCGAACACAGCCACCGGCATACCTGCCACGCCTGCAGAAAGCACATTGTCGACAATCGTGATGCCATCGGCAGCAACGCTGTCCACACCGCCCATCGGAGTGGCATTGTAGGTGAATGAGAGAACCGGAGTCCAGTCGGACGTTGTCAGCTTACCGTCGACGTAGTAGTTGAACTGCGCGCGCAGGAAGTATGACTTGCCGTCCTCCAGCATCTTCGACACCATCTTGACGTCGCTGAGCATCGGAGTGCAGAACGTGCCCACAGGATATGTCCCGTTGTAGGACGAACGTGCGGGGAATGTCTCCTTCTCGCTGATTGCGAAGTGGGTCGACGCCACGCCCTCCACCGGCTGTACGGCGACAACCTGGTCGGCATGGAGTGTGGTGCCGCTGGCATCCGGAGTGACAAACGTAGGAGTAGGAACGCTTGCAGCCTTTGTTGTAAATTCAAAGACGTCGGTGGTTTCCGTTCCGCCGTTCACTGTAGCGATAACCTTGGCATAATATTTCACGCCGGCTGAAAGCACATACTGCGGAACGGCAAACGATGTAGCCGTTGTTGTCTCATCAATCACAACGCTCTGGAAATTCTCATGACTGCTCACGAGCAGCTGATACGACGTGCCCTTGCCAAAATCCGACCACGAGATTGTAGGGGTCAGCTCAACGTTCTCGCTGCCGTCGGCAGGCGAAATCAGGCGGAAGATGTCGACCTTGAACGACTCCACTTTGCCGGCTTCCGTGTCGGTAGCGTTGTTGCCGCGGGCAGTGACAGTCCAGTAGTATGTCACGTCGGGCTCAAAGTTGCACATGCCAGCCGACGACGCAGCATTGCCGTTTGCCTCGAAGCGAGCCACTACATTTTTCATAGCGGCATCGGTGGCAATTGCGATTTCGCTCACTTCGGCAGAACCGTTCCACTTGAACTGGAATCCCTTCGAAGCCAATTCGCCATTGACAGGATATGTCATCACCGGCTTCTCAGAAGCCGTGACCGCAGCGCCTTCAAACACCGCGCTGTACTCGTTGCCGTAGCGGTCGAGCACGGCAACGGCATAGCGGTAGTTGCCGAGGTTGGCGTCGGAGATGCCGAAACCTTCATATTTCGGAAGCTCTACAGGAATCTCGAACGATTTGCTGTAGGAATTGCCGATCAGATATTGCGCATCCTTATAGAAATGCTTGCTGTCGACGTTCGACGGCACGGCATAGACGGTGAAACGCACATTGTCCGGACCGTTCCACGTCAGGGTGCGGCCGCTGCGGGCAACATTGCTTACTGAACCAGGATACGCCACCTTTTCCCATGTCGTGGCAGGAGTGAGCGCCTTGGTGTCGAACACCGTGTTGCGCAAATAACGGAACAGCGACAACCATTTGCCGTCGACACGCTCACGGCGTGCAGAGAGCGATTTCCACGGGAAATAGACCATTCCCGGGCACTCGCCCACCACGTTGGTGTGGGTCATCGTAATCTGGTCATAGAACTCCGACAACGGGCAGCTGCTGCCCTGCGTGTTGCTCAAGTCCTGGCTGATGAAGCACTGACGGTTGAATTTGGCAGCCGCCTTATACCACCACGGGGTGATTTTTGCATAGTCGGCAGCCGAATAACCGATTCGCCAGTACACCTGCGGTGAGATAAAGTCGATAGTGCCTTCTGAAAGCCACGCCAACGGGTCGGAGCAGATGCCATCATACTGCCAGTCGTTGCCAGGACACGGGTCGAGGCCGTAGTCGCCGGCATGCTTTCCAGCCACACCTGCAGGGCCGATGCCGAAGCGCACCCAAGGCTTTGCCGCCTTGATTGCCGCATAGAGCTGGCGCACCATGTCGTTGACATTCTCACGACGCCAGTCCAATTGCGACATTGTGCCGCCAGCGGCAGTGTATTTAGCATAGTCGGCAGCGTCATAGCTTGCCGGAAGACCGTTCTGATAGAAATAGTCGTCAAACACCACGCCGTCGACGTCATATTTGCTGATCAGGTCGATTGTCACATCGATGATTCTCTGCTTCACCTCCGGGAGAGCCGGATTGAGGATGGTCCATGTTCTTCCGTCCTTTTCCCACTTAATCAACCAGTCAGGATGGCTGTTCTCATAGTTTTTGTCGCCGCCGGCATTACCCCAGCCCGTGCTGTAGGTAGAGTTGATGTAGCGGTAAGGGTTCATCCATGCATACACCTCGATACCACGTTTGTGGGCATTCTCAACAAGATATGCCATCGGGTCGAACGCCGGAGCCACACCGCGTGTGCTGGAAACGTAGCTTGACCACGGCTCATATTTTGAGTCGTACATAGCGTCGCACATTGTGCGCGCATGGTAATAAATCGTAGTGAAATTGTTGCGCTGCAGCGAGTCGAGGTTGTTTTGACAAATTGTTTTAAGAACCTCCGCATTGTTGACAGTTATCGGACTCGAAGGCCAGTCGGCAACATACGCCGACATCCACGTGGCTCTCTGCTCACGCTTCACTGCCTGCGCCTGGAACGCCGCCGACAACAACACCGCCGAAGCGGCTGCAGTCATTAAGATTTTCTTTATCATATTCGTTGTTTTGCTTCTCCGTTTTAAAGCAATAGCCGTTCCCCTATTGCTTGACAACAAAAAGGAACGGCTATTGATGGTTTTTATACAGTCAGGAAACCGTTAGAACAGTTTCGACTTGTTAGGATTGATTACGATACCCATAATCTTGTCGGCAACGACAGGCACACTGACAATCTTGCCTGCGGCATAGTCGTAGTACTTCAAGCCAGTTGCAAAAGCCGAATTGTCGGCGGCAGCCTTGTTGAAGCCGAAGTAGACGTTACCAGTTTCCTTGTCGAGAGCCATCTGCGTGCAGTATACACCCTCATCGGCTGTAGAGTTCATCGCATCAGCCATCATGAGGAAGTCGTGGCCTTTCAAGAAGCCTTTCTTGTCGACAGTCTCGTTGTCGGCAGGCAATGGATAAACATAGAATCCGTCGCTGTCGCCCCAACGCCAAACGTAGAGAGCCTTGCGGGTCTCGTCGATAGTGAATGCTTTAAACTTCACGTCCTTAAGGATTATACCATACGGAGCTTTGGCAGTCTTGTAGTCGCTGACAATGTCAGTGGACTTGAAACGATAGATACCGTTACCGTTGTAGCACTTACCCCACCAGTACATACCCTTTGAGTCCTTCTCGATAGTTGTGCTGATAGCACCGTAAGCAAGACCGCGAGAGTAGTAACCGAGCTGGTCGTTCTTCACCAGGTATGTGCTGCTCTCCTTACCGCCACGGGTGTTGAGCGCAGTTTTGCGCAAACCGGTGTTACGGTCAGAGTAGATCAGGTCATTTCCATCGACAGTTCCGAAGAACGGGTCGTTGAATGCAGTCTGACCAACGTTTGTAACAAACAGGTTTGTAGACTTGCCGTCGACAGTCATCACATTGATTTTACCGTCGCCGAGCACGCCGTCGGCATCGTTCACGTAAGTGTACTGCTTGCCGGCATCGAGGATATAAATCCATCCCTGTCCGTCGGCATCCTTATAGTACACCAAGTTGAACGGCATGTTGCCGCTGTTTACACCCATATCGAAAGGAAGGTTCTTTGTGCCTTCAGGAAGTTCGCTGTCAGGGATAATCTTCATAGCTTTGATGTTGCCGCCCACTGTAGCGAAATAGAGAGTCTGATACTCCTTGTCGGCACCCACCTGAACGTTTACATAACTTTCCTCAAGCTGGCGGTTCTCACCGTCGATGTCGAAAGTGGTCTTCAGCGTGATGCGCTGCGAACCGATATTCTTGAAGTGCACCTTGCCAGGATAGTCCACCTTGCCATTTTCATCGGCATAGCCGACGAAAGTTGTCAACGGGTTGCCATCCGCGTCGAGAGCGCCTTCCGGGAATGTCCATTCATATTTCACCTTCTTGTTTTCAGGGTTAGGCAGGAAGATGTTGAACTCCACGTCAACATCGTTTACAGTCAACACCTCAGCCGACTGGCTTTGGATTGACAGCACCGGAGCGATGTCGTAGATCATGATAGGATATGTGCGCGAGCCGACGCCGTCGATAGTCAGTTTCACCTGATATGTACCGGCTTTTTCGAATTTGTGCACAGGATTCTTCTCTGTTGATGTTGTACCGTCGCCGAAGTCCCAAGAAGGATTGCCCTGCTTGTAGGAAGTGTTGGTGAACTGGATGTGGGAAACCACATAGTAGTCCTGACCATATTGAACCTGACCGTCGGCGCTTGGAGCCACAGCGTATGTGAAGTCCACATCCTTCGACGGGAAATCCTTGTAGTCAGGATCCGGGTCGACGCACGACGACACCATCATCACCAACGCTGCAATAAAGCTGATATTCAATAATATTCTTTTCATTTGTCTTTTTCAGTTTTAATTAGTTAAGCTCAATTTGCTTGATGCCCGACTCACCGGTTGTGTAACCGCAGTGACCTTCGGTGTCAAACACCTTGAATACAAGGTTCAAGCTGTATTTGCGTGAGAAGTCAACTTTGTAAACCTTGTCGGAAGTGCTGTAGACCCAGTCGGTGAAAGGAATCAACGAAATCAAATCCTTGAACACCGGCATATACTCGTCGCGCACTGCAGTGACAACGCCACCAGTGTTGTCGTCATAGCGGCAGAACACCCAAGGCGAAGACTTGTAGACGTCGTAGTAGGTCTTTGAAGGGTCGGTTGCGTCGGCAGTCGGCACTTCGTGATATACAGTCTTTCCGTCGACAATGTCAGTGTAGTATTTGCCAACGACAACCGTAGCGTCGGTAAACCAAACGTCGCTCTTCTCTGTGCCTTCGGCAGGAACAAGAGAATTGAGGGCAGTCTGGTCGAGAGCCGGATATTTTGCAATCACACCCTGCACCTGCTCTGCAGTGAAATCGTAGTTGATATACACACCGCGGAGGTCGGAATAGTAAGTGTTGTCCTTAGTCAGGTAGTCAATCACCTTGTCGGTGAAAGTCTGCTTGAAGTCGGCAGGATAGTAAGAATCAAACTTCTTCTGATCCCACTTCTCAGGAGTAGCCCATGCCACAGATTTCAAAGTCTGCGAAGTAGGTATTTTAGTGTCAAGCTGCCATTCGTGGCCGTTCCATGTTGCCATAGAGTGAGGGAACGAAGCCGTCATTGACGTGCGGACAGTGTCGCTGACGTTTACAGTCTGAGTGTACTTCAAAGAAGAAGTCAAGCCTACAGTAGCGGCAGCTGTTTCTTTGAGCACCACAGTTTCCCAAACCTCAGAGTGGTCGGGAGTGTGATCCTTGTCGGTGTAGTATTTACCGGAAATCTCGATGCTGTCGCCGGCTGCAGCCACGGTGCTGCCCACCGACCAAGTGACAGTAGGCACAGGCTGGCCTGCATCCATGATGTCGCTGAACGGGTCGTTGGTCTCGCACGATGTCATTGCGATCAACGCGAGAGCAGTGGCTCCTAATTTATATTTCAAATTCATAACTTAAATTCTGTTTAGTGTTAAACAATTATTTGCCGGTCAAAGAAGAACGTACGCCAGCCTCCTCAGCCCAAATCATCGGTTTGCGAAGCCACTCGAAGTTCTTGTATGCGCCGAGACGCTCAAGCTCGCTCTTGTTGTACTTCTCCTCAGTCTCTGGGTCGTAGTTGATGCGCTGAATCCAAGTGTTCTCCTTCTGCGCGTCGGTCAAACCGTCAATCCAGTATGGAGAGTAGAGGTTGTAAGGACGGCGGAGTTTCAGATAAACGATTTCCTGGTTTGCGCCAATACCGTGGTTGTTACGGTTGTTGCTGTAGTGGTAGCGACGCATGTCGGTCCACTGCTCAGGCTGCATGTACATAGCCACATACTTCATTTCCATCAAGTCGCTCAAAGAGAACTCAGATGGGTTGAAGAACCAGTGATGGTTACCCTTTGTCGCAGGGTCGGTCACGCCTTTTACACGCTGTGGGTTGGTTTTTCCATTCTCATCCTTCTCAGGCATTGTAGCATCGTCGAGGAATGCATCGACGATAGCGTCCCAATAATATTTAGATTTTGTGAAATCGCCATCTTTGTCGCGGGCATCAAGTTTCACATAACCGGAAGCAGTCATGTTGCCAGGATACATCACTTCAGGATGCGCTTTCTGGAAAGCGGCGAGGTGACGCTCGATGTTTGCACGTGTAGCCTCTTTTGCAAGCTCGCAGGCCTTTGACTTGTCGCCCTTCCAATAGTAAGCCTCAGCCTTGATGAAGTAGAGCTCCTCCATTGTGAACAAAGGCACGTAGGCATCGGTAGAGCCGGCGTAAGCACCAGTGAAGAGATTAGGATAAGCGTTCTTTGTAAACTTCGAGTTAGGCACACCGATGTTGTTTTCCAACCAGCGGAGTTTGATGGTCGAAGCATCGTTGGTTGCCGATGTAGGACCTGTGCGCGGAGTGAAGAGCAGAGCGGCACGAGGGTCGTCGGCATAGCCGCGGCGTGCAACAAACTTACCGGCATTTGTGGCATCACTCTGATTGAACACACCCATGATGTCGGCGAGCATAAACTTAGAAGGCACGGCGTCGGTCAACAGGTTGGCACGCGACTCCCATGCGTTGATTACAGGCTGCGACTCGCTCCACGGGCAGTTCTGCTGCTGCGTTCCGCCATCGAAGTTGTAGCGAGGCTCGCTGCCGAAGAATGTGCCGTACATCGGGTCGGCTTGCCAAATCTGGATAGCCTTGTCGGCTGCGGCGATGATAGCGTCGCAGGTAGCGGCTGAAGTGTTCACGTTAGGAATGTTGCGGAGCAACAAACGAGCCTTCATTGCATAAACCAGACCTTTCCACTTGTTGAGATCACCGGCATATACGCGGTCGATTCTCTTTGTGATGTTCTGGTTGCCCGGAGCCTGAGTGTATTCAGGATTCTCGAAATCGGCAGCCAACTGGTCGCACTCGTTGAGCATCCAAGCATAGATGCTTTCCTGAGTGTCGTAAGTAGGCGAGTTCGACTTGTAGGCGTTGCTCAAAGGCATATCGCCGAAAGCGTCGGTTGTAAGCTGAGTCGACATCAAGCGGATTGCGCGAGCAATCAACTTGTAGTTTGGCGAGCCCACATTGTCGGCGTTCGTCATCAACTCGTTCACGTTGCGGCCAATGTCATAGAAGTGGCGGCGCCACTGCGGGTGACGGTTCATAGTCAAGAATTCCCAACCGCTCTTGTAGCCATAAGCACCGGTTGCCGATTTGCCTGTAGTTGTGAGGCACTGCGACAAATAGATGTAGTATTCGGCATGGTCGTAGTTGGTCTGTGCCGCATAGTAGACTATTGTCGGAAGTCCTGTCTCGGCGGTGATACCCTTCGATTTGTCAGAACTTACGTTATCGTCGAGCATGTCGGCGCAGCTGGTGCCGAGGACACCAACGAACAGCGACAATGCCATTATTTTGAATTTATTCATACTGTTCCTCGTTTTTTAGAATGTAGCACTAAGTGAGAAGTTGAACGAGCGTGCAGTCGGCACACTGTAGTTGTCGATGCCGGCAGCACCTGTACCACCACCTGTACCGGCAAGGATCTGAGGATCAGTTCCGGTGTATTTGGTGAGCAGGAAGAGGTTACGTCCAGTTGCAGAAACCTTCAGACCCTTAACCGGGCATTTCTTCGAGAGGAAGCGGCTGAGGTCGTATCCCACAGTCACGTAGCTCAAACGAATGTAAGAGCCGTCCTCGATGAAGTTTGAAGACACTGCGTTATAGTAGTTGTTGACGAAGTTGCTGTCGAAGAGCACCGGAGTGGTGTTTGGAGCATAAGTTCCGTCGGCTTGCTTAACCACACCTTTCACGAGCACTTCGCGGCTGCGGTATTTTGTCATCAAAGCCTCCATACCGTTGCTGTTCAAGCCACGACGTGTAACGTTTACAACGTCGCCGCCACAACGGCCGTCGAACAAGAAACTAACAGTCAAGTCTTTCCAACGGAAGTTGGAACCGAGACCGAGCAGGAAGTCAGGCTCACGGTTACCGATCAAGTTACCCTTTGCCGGGTTGATGAGCGGGTAGCCAGACTCGTCGCAGATAATCTGACCGTCGGCAGTGCGCTGATAGTCCTTACCCGAGATTGCAGTCGTTGACTCGTTGAGATAAGCAGAAGCGAAGATGTCGCCATACTGACCGCCCTGGATCTCAGACACTCCTTCAGGAAGCGAAACCACCTTACCACGGTTGAACGAGAAGTTGGCATTCACAGACCAGTTGATGTCCTTAGTGCGGATGATGTCCTGACCGAATGTAAGCTCAAGACCCTTGTTCTCGATAGAACCCTCATTACGAGTTTGGAGGATAGTACCTGATGTCGGCGACACACGCACCTGAACGATCTGGTTGTCGACAGTTGTAGAGTACCAAGCCACATCCAAACGAGTGCGAGAGTCGAAGAAGCGCAAGTCGGCACCGATTTCCCAAGAGCTTGTCATCTCTGGCTCAAGAGTGTTGGCAACAGCAGTTGTTGCATCTACACCCCAACCACCGTCAGGGAACAACTCCCAGTTCTTATAAGAAGTGGTGAAACGGTAAGCAGGAGCGTCCTTACCAACCTTTGCCCAGTTACCACGGAGTTTACCGTAAGAGAATACCTTGTTGCTCAAGTGGAACAACTCAGAGAAAATCAAACCACCGGTTACCGATGGGTAGAAATATGTGCAGTCAACTTGTTTCAAAGTTGAAGAACCATCATAACGGCCTGTCACAGAAACTTGTGCCATACCCTTGTAGTCGAAACGGAGCTCGCCGAAGTAGCCGAACTTGTTCTTGCGTGTGTGCGACAACGACATTTTGTAGTCGCCAGACTTAGAGAACAAACTTGGGTCGGTGTTCATGAAGCTGTAGAAGTCGCCCTCAAGGAGGAAGTGCTGACCAGCCAACGAAGCCTCGACACCCTTGTTTTCCTTATATTCCGCACCAGCCAATACGTTGAGCGTGTAGTCCTGAGCGAAAGTCTTCTTATATGTACCAACGATCTGCGCAGTGAGCTGTGAGCTGTTTGAAGGCTGGAACGTGTAAGAACCGAATTTATGCTGATACTTAGAGAAAGCGTCAGATTCAGGATCCTCGAAGTCGGTCTTTACAAAGCGAGGCACAGCATACGACTCATAGTTTGAGTAGCCCTTATCGTAACCGATCTTACCTGTGAACACGAGGTCCTTGATTGGCTCGTAGCTTACCTGACCGTTGATGATCATACGGGTAGCCTCAGTCTCGCTCTTGTCGTAGTAGCGACCGTAGTAAGGAGAAACAGTTGCTGTGATACGGCCAGCGTCGTTAAGGATGTCGCGGTCGTCCCAGTTGTCGTAGAGAGCCCACCAGTTAGGACGTCCTTCCTTAGTAACGTAGTCAGACATATTCTTATTAATAGGCCAAGCGTAGATTGACGACATGCTGTTGCCGAATCCGCGGCTCTTTGAGTTTACGAAGTTGGCAGAGAGTTGAACGCTCACTTGGTCAGACGGCTTGAAGTCGGTCTTCACAAACACGCTCAAACGGTTCTTATAATCCTTAGGAACCATACCTTCGTTGTTCATATAGCTTGCAGAAGCGTAAGCATTGAATTTCTTGCTGCCGCCCGACAGAGAGAGGTCGTATTTCTGCAGGAATCCAGTGCCGAGGAAGTCGCCCACATTGTCATATACGCGGTCCTCGCTTGTGAGGTATGAACCCCAGCCACCGCTTGCAGCGTTGCGCGAATAGAATCCGCCGCCGCCAGCCTCATAGAGGTTCTGGATTTTCGGAGTGTGGATAGCGTTTGAGATTTCCCAACCGCCAGTTGCAGTAACCTGCATTGTGCCTTCCTGACCACGTTTTGTGGTAATCATGATGACACCGTTGGCAGCCTCCTGACCGTAGAGGGCTGATGCAGCCGCACCCTTCAGGACACTCATGTTTTCAATATCGTTAGGGTTCAAGTCACCAAGGCTCGAGCCGCTGCCACGGATCGGCATACCGTCGACAATCACCAACGGCTCGTTGCTCTGCGAGTTGTTGATTGACGAAATGGCACGGATAATCACCTGAGTTGAACCGTTAGGCGAACTACCGCCGGTTGACACTTGCAGACCGGCAACCTTACCTTGCAAGCTGTTTGCAAAGTTGGCGCTCTGTCCTGCCGACACGTCGTCGGCGTTAAGCGACTGAACGGCGAAGTTCAGTTTTTTCTTTTCTTGTGTCTGCCCCATGGCGGTTACAACCACCTCTTCAAGAACTTGTGAGTTCTCTTGCAGCACAATGTCAACCACGTCGCGACCGCCGACTTTAACTTTTTGCGGAGTCATACCAACGTAGGTAACCACAAGGACGTCATTGTCCTGAGCCTCAAGCGTGTATTTTCCGTCAAGGTCGGTAGCAGCGCCACGCGTGGTGCCTTGCACCTGCACAGACGCGCCAATAATGGGCTCTTTGTCGCTCGCCGAAGTAACCACACCGGTCACCGTGCGGGCATAACCCATAACCGCAAAGAGGGAAAACAACAGTAGCAATAGCTGTTTCTTCATAATTACAGTTTGTTAGTTTTATAAAAGGTTTAATCTCTCTCTAATTTTTT
>ERZ1034626.2295-NODE-2295-length-11580-cov-14.130672_pt1 | contig 11580 bp, 22 predicted proteins | sample MGYA00520652_ERZ1034626 | MGnify/ENA primary metagenome ERZ1034626 (study PRJEB33766, sample SAMN09781765) | gut metagenome | biome: gut microbiome | host: Homo sapiens | place: Madagascar | study: EMG produced TPA metagenomics assembly of the PRJNA485056 data... | reverse complement strand
AATGTTTGTAGCAATGCACAAATTTGGAGGTATACTTTTGTGAATGGTGAACTGTTCGTTTACAAGATTTGGCAGATATGCGAAGCGAAAAATATTTCAAAAGGCCAATTCTACAAAGATGTAGGCATCACTGCGCCCACGATGTCTGCTTATAAGAAAAACAAGGCGACCCCCACCCTTGATACGTTGTTTCTCATTGCCAATTATCTCGATGTAGACGTTTCTTATCTGCTATCCGATGTCTATACGCCTGAAACAGAAAAAGAGCCCGCTTCCCAACTGGAAAGCGAACTCGATTCCACCCTTGTGAAATTGTTGTGTTCCCTTACGCCGACTGAACTGGCGCAGGTGCAGGGCTTTGCCGCAGCGCTGATAGCAGCTCGTAAAGCCTGACCTTTTCCTCCATCGTCAGTGTGGAGACCAGTTCCCTTGCTTCCTGTTCGTTCATTTCTCTGCCCCCTCGTATGTCGTTTTGTGGCGTTTACTTGGTTCAATCCTACTCTATGCGCATCTCGGTGTCTACGTTCATTTTGGGGAATCACTCCCCAATTTGGGTAGTTGGTGCTCTTAAGATGGCTCATATCTGGGTAATTGTCCCCCAAATATGGACTTTTACGAATGAAATAGTATTTGCAGCGGATGAAATAGTATCCGTTACCGATAGAAAGGGGAAAATCATGTCAGAAATTCAGGAACTTGCACAGCATATTCAGGACTTCCCTGCCCTTGTCCATAAAGCCAGAATGGACAAGGGCATCACCAACGAGGAACTGGCCGAACTGTCCGGCATCAGCTATTCCGCCGTCTGCAAAATGCAGTCCGGCGAGCGCGATCCAAAGCTGTACGATGCTGTCGCGGTGATGAAAGCCGTCGGCATATCCGCCGACCAAGTGTTTGACATCCAGCCTCCCGCATCAGCTCCCTCCGCCATGCAGGAACGCATCCACGAGCTGGAGTTGGATAACGCCGTCAGCTCCGGTGACGTGGTGCGTCTGAAGCAGGTCAACGGACTTTGCACCCAGCGCTTGGATGCCGTTATCCGCCAGCGCGATCATTACAAACGCTGGTCTGTGTTTTCTTCAATTTTTGCCGCGATCCTATCCCTGTTTTTAATTGTTTATCTTTTTTTCGACTTCCGCAATCCCCGTGCCGGCTTCATCCTCCAAGACGGACCTTCAGCGTTTGCGTGGCTTGTTATCCTTCTTGTGTCTATTTCTATTGGCGTGTGCAGCATTGTCGGATACTTCGTGCTGCGCGATACTGCAAAAGAGACCTCACTTCGAAAGTAGAACAACAGTTCTACCGTGTTCTACATTATATTCCACAAGTTTATTGGATTCAATGCACACTTTTCACAAGTTTCTTGTTAATTTTTGTTGAAAAAAGAAAAAGCCGCCCAATCGGACGGCCTTTCCATATAAGCTCTATTCCCGCCAACACCATCACGAGTCTTAAAGAGAGGAGCCTACAACAGTAGGGTAACACGAAAACATCAAAATGTCAACGAAATGCAAGTCCTGTAAGCGCGAAGTCCCCGACAACGCCACGTTCTGCCCCTGGTGCGGCCAGAAGCAAGTGCGGGAGCGCAAAAAGGATGGCGTTATCAAGGTGCCGGAGCCGAAGCAGCTTCCATCCGGCAGCTGGCATATATATCTTGCCGCCGAAAAGCGATCTGTCACCGAAACGACAAAAGACCGCTGTATTGCGAAAGCAAAAGCCGTCCGCGCAGGTTTTGTGGAGCAGCAAAAGAAACTGCCGGCCTTAACATGGTCCAAGGCGATAGACGCCTATATCGCCGACCGATCTGAATCGCTATCGCCGGAAACCGTCCGGGGCTACCGTGTTATACAGCGCAACCGCTTTCATAATATCATGCAAAAGCCTATGAGCGCACAGGTCAACTGGCAGGCGGAGATCAACGCAGCACTTTCCAGCCTTTCCGACAAGTCCGTAAAAAACGCATGGGGGCTTATGACTGTCATCATGCGCGTAAATGAGATTCCCGTCCCCCGCGTCCTGTTTCCTGTGCCGGAGAAAAATGAGCGAGAGTTCCTTGATCCGCAGCAGATCATCGCTTTCTGCGAGGCTGCAAAGGGCGACACCTGCGAAATGGCAATGCTTCTCGGCCTACACAGCTTGCGAATGTCAGAAATCAGGGCATTGCGTTTCCCAGACAGTTTTGACATGAAAAAAAGCAGCATCTTTGTATCCGGCGCAGTCGTTCGGGACGAACACAACAAAGAGGTGTTCAAGCAACGCAATAAAACGCGGCAGTCCGCACGCACTGTCCCCATCATGATACCCCGGCTTAGAGAACTGCTTGAGACGCAGTCAAAAGACGGCTACGTCGTAACGCAAGCCAACAGCACCATCAACCGGCACATACGCACTATTGCAGAGCAGCAGGGACTTCCAAATATCACGGAGCATTGTCTGCGGCATTCGTTCGCATCTCTTGGCTATCATCTGCGTCTTTCGGAGATCGAGGTCATGAGTATGGGCGGCTGGTCTGACAGTTCCACCGTACACGACATTTACCTTCACCTCGCCCAGCGGGACCGGTTAAAGGCGGAAAACAAGATGGCGAAGTTCTACCGCACCGCAGAAAAACTCCCCGTCGGGAAAATCCTCAAGGGAAAAAACGAATGTTAGTTTTCGATACGAATTTCAATACGAAAATCAGAAAGCACGTATTCATGCGGGGTTTAATCCCATTTTTAGGGGTTCGACTCCCCTCAGCTCCACCATAAAGGTGAAAGACCCGCAACCCTTGTGGTTGCGGGCTTTCCTTGTATTCGTGCGGGTTTGCGGGTTTTTTGCATCAAAAAAATATGCAAGGCAATGCGAATATTTTTGGTTCGTGCAACAAAAAAATGCAATGATTTTCGAAACGAGATTCGACACGAAAGAACCAGCCCCATACGGAGCCGACTCTTTCATTCCTCACACCACCACACCGTTTCTCTCCTGACACCCGACACGGCGGCCTCCTCATGGGTCATCAGTATGTCAACGTGTTTTCCTATTACGCCCACATCCAGGGCGATGTATGTCTTGTCTCCGATGATGACTGTGCTGCCGGTCGGTATCACGTCCGGGTCTGTCGCCACGCAAGAGCCGGGATATACCCACTGGCCGCTGGAGGTCAACACCCGGCCGAACTCGTCCTGGTTCATGTGCGCGTACTTCTCAACGCAGTCTGCACAATAGCCGGTAATAATGCAGTCCTCCAGAACGTTGCTTTTTGCCTTGACAGCTTTCAGTATGCGTTCCGACTCATCGGGATCCTCTTCTACAATCGTATCGCGGCTGTCAGTATCTTCGCCCCACTCCACACGCAGGACAGTGTGCGGCGTATCCGCATTATCTATCCACGGAGCGATCAGAGCGAAGATCAGCAGTGCCAGAAGCATGAACTCCAGCATAAAATGCGTCTGCTCCCGCCGCACCACGCGCCGGTACTCTGCCCGCATGGCCACAAACGGTCCGGGGCATAATCCGAACTCCCCGGCACGGGCAATGTTCTCACTCATTGTTTTATAGACTATCTGTTCCCTTTTGGTCATTGATTATATCGCTCCTCACGAATAGTACAGGTTTACCCGGCGGTCAGCACAGTGCTTGAATATTGCTTTCCAGTGCTCAAACATATTGTAGGGTTTCATTACGTGGTAATTGTGCCCCATCATATCGGACTTCAAATCCTTCATGGCGTTGTATATCTTGCGACACTCCTGCGGAGTGAATTTGCCTCCGCAGTCTGAATGAAAAATCAGGATGTCCAGGTCGTCGTTGCAGTGCGCGTTCCAGTATTCTGCTTCTGCATCAGAGAAGGGCGCACCGAGGAGCATATTTCTCCTGAAAATGTTGTGGCACTGCTGGCCGTAGGCAACCTTTATCAGTTCAAGGATAAACGTGCCGTATGTAAGATACCCACAGTCAAAACCAGTCTCATCGGTCAGCCCTTTCGCACGAGCGCAAAGTCCCATTATTCTTCGCCCTCCTTCTCTTTCTCCTCATACAGCGGGCACCCGCAGTTCACAAAGTCGGCGCAGTAAGGGCTATCTCCATTGAAGCACGCCCAAGTCCACTCCTCGTGCCACTTACAGCCAACACAGCATTTGCTTTTCATGTCCTCACCTTCTTACTCAGTCTGTTCCAGCTTGCAGATGCAGAGCTTTGGCTTTTGCCGGACAGCGTAAAGCCGCAGCTTGCACATCTGACATAGCACTTGTCCGGCACATACAGGCTGATTTTTCTCTCCCCGCTGTCTCTGCCGCAGCGGGGGCAAACCTCCAGTTTCCCACGGGGTTTCCTGTTGTACTGATTCACTGCTCGGCCTCCTTTGACAGAATAACAACGCCAGCAAGTTCCCCGTTGTCCTCAAAATATTCCGCGCCGCAGCACGACTTGAAAATGTAAGCGTGCCATAAGGCCGCATCCTCCCCATAAACAATACCGATAATCCGTTCTGGTTTGCGGAAATCTCCGGTCTGTATCATCAGCGGTGCCTTGTGCTGTCTCTTGTCATCAGGTAGTCTCTGTATGCAGTTCCCCTTGTTGGGGGGAGAACCGTTCAAGGGCTTGTTGGGCTGATAGCCTCGCCCATTGTCATTTGAAATAAGGTCAATAAATGCGAGCAATCCGGTGGCAAAAAGAATGCCAGTAATGATTCCAAAAACTAAAGGCCCCATCATGCTTTCCTCCTCACAAATGTACGATCATTGCTCCCTCCGGTATTGAGGGTGTTTTCTTTCCGTTCACCCACCTCGTGGGCATCGGGTTTATCTTCACCGCCTCCATAGGATTTACTGGCGCTGGCTCCGTCCAGTCTCTGCCGCAAACATAGCACTTATGGTAAATCTCGGTTCCGCGCTTTTGCACGAGAAGGAGGTTGTGCGTCTGGCAGCAGGTCGGTGCGTTTTTCCAAATCCTCATCTCGCGGCCATCCTCTGTGCGGTGCCAGATAAATCGTCCATTTCCACCGGAGCCTCCTGAACCGGGCGTACATACACCGGATCCAGGCTCGCAGCCGGCACCACCATTAGCGATGTATGCCGGACCAACTCCACCTGCTCCGCCTGTTCCGAGAGCTTCTATCTTTCTTTTCATCTTCACCACATCCTTACCTGTGCCGTATGCTCCGCAAACCGCTGCTCTTGCAGTTGAAAGTATGTCGGATCGATCTCGCACCCCACAAATTCAAATCCGAGGTTGTAGGCCGCTATCCTGCTGCTTCCACTGCCCAAGTGTGTATCCAGTATGCGCCAGCCTTCCTTGGTGTACTTCTGCAGCAGCCACTCGTACAATGCCACGGGCTTTTGCGTGGGATGGATCCTCTTTTCGTTCAGCGCCTTGTTGCCCTGCTGCGTTGTGCCGTCCGTGATGCTTTTCCCTTGAAACATCCCATTCCACATATAGCGGAATATGCGAACGCTATCATGACAGTTTGTCGCCGCGATCTCACAGTCCGAAAAAGAACTGTTTTCGTTGCATTTATCCCAAACGATGCGGCCCGGAGGAAAAACAACATCAAAGTAATTGCATCCCCATACGATATATTTTTTTGCTACGCGCACCAACTCGGAAAAATAGTCGATGCCTGGTACATCCCACTTCGGTGATATGGGATAGTCCCGGTGTACGCCGATGGGGCTGACCTTGCAGCCGTAATACCCTCTGCGTTCCGGGCCGGTAAAGTACGGCGGGTCTACGATGGCAATGTCAAACGCCTTATCCGGCAGCGTCCGCATATACTCCATGCAGTCTACGTTCAATGCGATCTGCGCGCTCATCCCATGTACTCCCTCCACTTCTTATCCAGCCCCTTCGCCCGCAGTGTCCTGCCGTTCATGGTGTACTGGCGCATCCGCAGCATAAAACTTTCCTCGTGGCAGCGGTCGCAGAATCCGCGCATTGCTTTATCCCTCATCGGGTTCCTCTGCTGCTCGTGCGTCAGGTACACGATGTACTCCGCTTCCATCTCCTTGATGCACTTGGGGCACAGCTTGGCGGTGCGGACCGTCCAGATGGCCTTATCCATTGGGGAGTTCTTTCCTTTCACGCATTCTTTTCTCAACGGAAGCTACAGCGCGGAGGATGTCGTAAGTGTCAACCCGTGAAAGAGGGTCAACGGTAATGACGTCCTTCCCGATGTATCTCGCATAGTCGTACTCCAATTTCGTCCCCTTGCTCACCTGCCATCCGAGCTGGAAAAGAACCACATCGGCGGTCTCCAGCATGGCGAAGCAAATACGCATATAGTCGGCCGGCTTCATGCCCTCCGGCAGCTCCGCCGGATTTAGGACGGTGTGCCCCGCCTCCTGCAGCATGGCCGCCGTAGCCTTGAACTGTGCCTTATAATGCGGATTGCCTGTGATACGTCCTGCTATATAGATTTTCATTTCTCCATTTCCTCCTCCAGTTTGTCCAGAGCCTTTCCGATGAGTTTCCAGCGGTCAACGCCGATGTCCCGCGCCTCCAGCAGGCCACGCCGCACCACGTCAGGGGCCACCTTGCCGCCGGTAGCGTCGGACACTCTATGTGCCCAGCCAAGTTTCGTTCTTTGCTGGTAGGCTTGCAGCCGCATAAAAACCTCCCGCTTGATCTCCGCCATCGCGCCCTTGGGCTTAAACGGCGTGGTGGGTTCGGTCGGCTGCGGTGCTGTGTCTGGATGGGATTCGTTGCCATCACGCTGTCCGCTTTCCTCCTGTACCTGCACAAACGCGCCAATGGGGCGAATATCGTCCTTGTTGAGTATTTTTATCGCTGGTACGCCCTCCGGCACGACCGTATAGATGGCGTCCTCATTCTCCACGCCCAGCGCAGGAAACTCCTCGACGGCGTAGGACGTGATGACATCCTCCGGCAGCACCAGCACGCCCCGCACCAGTCCCTCTATGATATAGTTGGTTACGCCCTGCACTATCTGCATACCGCCCTTCACGCGGACGATCAGCACCTTTCGTTCCGTCATTTCTGTTTTTCCTTTCGCAGTTCATTTACGGCATCCACCAGTTCGTTGATTTTGTCTCGCATAAAGCCGAGATCGACGAACACCCCATCCTCGTTGCGGAAAGTTATGCGTGTCTGTGTCCCATGCAACCTTTGGATTTTTTCCAGCTCATCAGGATGGGTAAAATCGTACTGGCCGACACGGTTATACAGTTTTAACAATATACGTGCCACTTCTTCCGCAGTTTGAGCAAGTTCCTGGAATCTCTCGATCCCACCACTGGTCCACTTAAAATACGGTATATAACTGACACCTGTCTCGGTAATATATCCAATGGCGCCATCCTTAGTTTCAACATAATCGCCTACATGAAATTCGCACTTCATTTCTGTTTTTCCTTTCGCAGTTCATTTACAGCGTCTACCAGTTCGTTGATCTTATCCTGCATGACTTGCGCGTCTGGCGCGTATCTCATAGTCCCGTTTTCGGACTTACGCACGCTCCCGCAGTGAAGAATCTCCTTGGGCTTCTGCACTACTGCTTTCTCATTCTCCCACCGCCCGATGCGCTTATAGCCCTTGAAGCCGTTTTCCGCCTCGTACTTGGTGATGCAGTCCTCCTCACCGTCCGTAAAATGTACAATCGGCTCATAGAACCCACGCTCCCGGCATTTCTCACACCGGCAGATGCTCTTGATGTACCCCACACGGCCATCCACGGTCTCCACATAGTCGCCCTCATGGAGATTTCCGGCCAGCATCATTGCATTTGAAAACTTCCTCATATTATTTTCCTTCTCTTTCCCGTTACCAAAAATTCTTACCGGCGTAACGCCTCTCGGCACTACGATGTAGATTTTGTCATCCAGCTGATCTTCGTTTTCCGACTTACATTGACACCGACACGCATCTGCGATTTCTTCGTAGCCGCGATCTCGCCAATCTCCATCAATTTCACAAACCACATAATGGGCATCTTGGTTCTCAATGCAACGCAGCACCGCTTCCAGCCGTTTCCTCGCCGCTGGGCTGTCAACTACACAGCCGTGTACGCTGCCACGATTCCTGTGGTAAATAACCAAAGACCTCATCCCTAATTGCCCTCCTTCAGCGCTTCCTCCGCCTCTTTGCGAGGAGCGGAAAACCACTTCCGCAGTTCGTGAGCGCACGAAACACACAGCTCGTAGTCGTTGTCGTTTATATCGTTCTTAATTCGCCGCATACCGGCATAGGTGATGGAGTTGTACGGATTGATCTCCGCACCACAGCGGTCACACACTCTCTTTGTTGCCATTGTCAGCCCTCCTGTTCCACTCTTTAACAGCATCTTCTTTTGTGTGGCCTCGCTTTGCACCAGCCCCACATTTCTGACATTGCGAAAAGTACCGATAGTACAAATATTCGTTATCATCCGCAAGTATCTCTACGCTCTTATATCCACAAAACGGACAAGGTTTCAATTCAGCCATTGTCGTTCTCCTTTCCACCCACCGCCTCAAGCCGAATAAAATCCGGCAGCAGAACAACGCCCTGTTCTACACCTTGCAATATGCACTTCTCCCAATCTTCGCGTGTTTTTTCGTCAATCGAACACTCTGCACGGAAAATCAGCACCTTGTCGGGCTTTTGCGGCATCCTGAAGGAGTGTTCCCAAGGCTTCAATGTCGGGGCAAAATGCTTCTCCCTCTGCTGCATCGGCGGCTTTTTCCAGTCCTCGCTTGTCCACGGCCCGACGCAGACAAATTTTTTCGGTATATCAATTACGGGGCATTGCATGACGCAATCACCGCAAAGGGATGCTTCGATCACCCACGCCAACTCAGGAGTTTCAGAGTAGATGACATTTGTCACAACTCCACAAACACCATCCACGGTTTCAACATAATCACCGATCCGCAAACTCCCCCGCACCCGTCGCATAATTTCAATGTCAAAAACCATCACAAAAACCTCCTGTCAAAAGTAGCGCCGTACTGCTTCTGAAACTCAAATTCGCTATTTGCGAACTCGCACGCGCCCTCCTCGCCAGTATCGGGCATCGTCACGATAAACGATGCAATGGAGTAGTAATAACCGCCGTTCCCTGCGTCTGCGTTTGCGTATGCCTCGCAAATGGGGTTCATGTTGTGCATGATCGTCACCCTTGCGCGGCAGCCGTAGGTGTCACTATCCTCCCATTTTTCGCGCTCTATTTCCGAAACGCTGGTGATAGCGGCATCCAGCACAACATTCTGAAAATTCCCCACCGCACAAGCGCAGCAGTCATAGTCCGTCATTTCAATGCGGATTTTTACGCCGTTGTCCAGTTCGATGCGGTTATCGTTCCACGTCACAATGCGCCGGTAAAGCAAAAGCTGGCGCAAGTCGTCAAAAGTAATTTCTTTCATTCACATTTCCTCCACATAGCACCAGCTCTGGGGCGGGCGCTTGATCGTCCGGCCGTCACAGTCCATTCTGCTGTAGTTGTAATGAGGACAGGCACAGCAATCCGACTCGACTTTACATAGCCCCTTGAACTCGCTCAGCTCCTTCGGCGCATCGTAGATTTTCAGTTCGGAGATGTGCCAGCCGTAACCGACGCCCTTGAGATACCGAACGATCTCTTCCCGCGTCAGACAGGCTTGCTGCTCCACATCGTCTGGTGCATGGTTGAGCGGTGCGAGCCCGTAAATGCGGTCGCAGGTAAACTCCCCGATAACCTTGCCATTCCCCAAGAAGCCTCCGACCGGAATTGCCGTTTCCGCGTTCATGCAGGCGATCAGGTTCGTGCCCGACGCATTCTGCATAAACGCAAGGTGCTTGTCCCTTGTGCAGTAGATATAGCACTTAAACGGCGTTTCCAACTTCGGACGGGTCTTTCGTATTTCAACGGTCTTTTCGCCCCTACAAATCTTCTCGCACCACTTGGGACGAATGCTTATCATCACGGCCTTGCTCATACCTTTTCCTCCCTCCACGGCGTATCCACGCACTCCGGCTTCTTGCAGCGCATCTCAATCGCCCACAAGAGATTCCACGCCGCCGCCAGCAGGTGATCCTCGTCCTCCTGCCCGTCCAGATACTTCGCCGCGTGCCGCATAGCGCTGTCCATCAGGCTGCTGGTGGGGATGCCTTTATCGACATTATGCGTCCCATACTTGAGTGCCCCCGCCTCGCAGTGCTTGCTTACCTCGATGATCGCCGCCCACGGGAGAAGATCCATGCGGCCTTTCCCGCCGTGCATATCCCGCTGCGCCCCGGTGCTGAAGGTGGTACGCTCTCCGCTGTCCTTGATGCCGCCCGTCACTGCCGTTTTTGACTTTTCGGCGGACTTTTCAAGAATCTCACGGAGCGAAAAACCGTCCGTCTCAATTTCCTTGTAGCAGTCCGGACAGTAGCAGTAAATATTTGAGCCGGATACTGACGCATCAAAGTCCTTTCCGCATCTTCCGCATACGCTCATGTTTCTATCTCTCCTTTCGGTCGTTCCAGCGGTCTGTACACCGTCTGCGTTCCCTTAATGTGCGGCATGAGCCAAACACACCACATCACATCCATCAGTGGGCTGCCGCCGTGGTCGTCCTTGAAAAAGAAGTCCGGTCTCCATGTCAGGGGCAGAATGTAACTGGGCGGGAACTCATCAAACAGAGATAAGCGGCGTTTCGCGTGCCAGAACTGCGACTTCACCAGAAACGCAAAGGGCTTGCCCAGCTTCGCTGCCCTGCGGATAAACGCCTCCGCCAGCGAGAAAGGCGGGTTCGTGATAATCCAATCAGCCGCGTCAATGCTGGACTTCAAGAAGTCCGTCCCATCCAGAATGTCCGTTGCATAAACGGTCTCAAAGTACGTCTGAAGCACACCGGCCATATCCCCTTCACCTGCCGCCGGTTCCCAGATCACCGTGTTCTCCGGCAGATGAAGGAAGTCCAGCAGCGCCACCGTCACCTCCGGCGGCGTCGGGTAAAAATCCGACTCGCGTCGGCCAATCGCGCTGTTGCCTCCCGTTATGCGGCTTGCCTGTAAACTATCCATGTTTTTCCTCCATCATCCTCGCCATCCTCATATCCAGCGGTTCCCCGCGGAACTTTATCTCCGGCGCAAAGGTCATCATGCGCTTTGGCCTGTTGCTCACGCGCATCTTGTAGCGCTTTTCAAATTCTCTCGCATACCATTTCCAAAAGATATACCCGTAAGGATTTCCTTCGTTGTGGCTTTGCAGCGCAAGCAAATGACACATTCTCCGGTTCCATATAACGGCGACATCACCATCTCGCGGTGCAGGAATATACGCCGCCGGTTCCCAGCCGTATAACCGCTTGGTGTGCAAGTGCCACGCCTCAGTAAAAATCAGGCGGCTCATACCGCCCATGCCGGTCGTGTAATACTCTCTCAGGTTCTCAGTAAGCCTACGGTTTATCGATGACATATCATCTCACCTCCAAGCGCTCGCGCCTGAAGCAACTTCCACCAGATCTGTTCGTCAAGGCGGTATGTCACCTTCGGCTTGAACTCCATAAATGTCGGCCGGGGTTCTGCCCCGCCTATATCGCGCACATCCGCAAGGCCATCAAGGAATTTGTGTACGGTCTGCATGAAGAACGCCGCCGCGATCTGCTGCCCCTCTGTAAAGCTCCCCGGCTTCGCGCC
>ERZ1034626.2293-NODE-2293-length-11588-cov-24.317177_pt1 | contig 11588 bp, 7 predicted proteins | sample MGYA00520652_ERZ1034626 | MGnify/ENA primary metagenome ERZ1034626 (study PRJEB33766, sample SAMN09781765) | gut metagenome | biome: gut microbiome | host: Homo sapiens | place: Madagascar | study: EMG produced TPA metagenomics assembly of the PRJNA485056 data... | reverse complement strand
TGATATAAAAAACGGAGAACGCCTGACCAGAAAAAAGCTGTTCCGGCGTTCTCCAGAAAATCATGGGGTTTGCTCTGTGCGGGCGGCTCCATCACCGGTGGATGGAACGGCGCGGATCAGAACATTTCCTTCAGCACGGGGGTTGCACCGTCGAAGCACAGGATAGCGGTCTGCTTGACGGGGTTGTGGTGCTCGTCGAAGGTAAAGGTGCCGGTGATGCCCTCGATGGTGCCGCCGGCAATGGCATCGATGACGGCCTGCTTGTACTCGTCAGAGCCAGCCTCGAGACCCTGCTCCTCGGCAGCCTTGATGCCGTACACAACGGTCATGGCTGCATCGTAGCCCAGAGGTGCAAAGCCGTTGGGATACTCCTCGCCGTACTCAGCCTTGTAAGCGTTCTCGAAGTCGGGGTTGGAGCCCTTTGCGTAGTTGGCGCAGAAGTAAGCATCCTTCAGCTGGTCGGCAGTAGCGTAGCCCTCCAGACCATCCCAGCCGTCGCCGCCCAGGAAGGGAACGTTCAGGCCAACGCTCTCGGCCTGCGCAAGGATCTGACCCACGTCCTGATAGTAGTTGGGGCAGAACACCACCTCGGGACCCTTGCCCAGAATGGTGGTCAGCTGGGTCTTGAAGTCCACATCGCCCTCGGAGTAGCTCTCCTGATCCACGACGGTGCCGCCCAGACTCTCGAACTCGGTCACGAAATTCTCGGCCAGACCCTCGTTGTAGTCAGCACCCTTCTGGAAGATAACGGCTGCCTTGGTGTAGCCCAGCTTCTTGTAAGCGTAGTCAGCCATCTTGATGCCCTGGAACGGGTCGGTGAAGGTTGCGCGGAACACATTGGCGTTCACGGTGTCGGTCTCGGCATCGTAGGTGACAGCTTCGGCAGTAGCGGAAGCTGTGACCATGGGCATATTGTAATCGGCACTCTCAGCGGCGACAGCCAGCGTCGGGGTGGTGGTAACATCGCCCACCAGAGCGGTGATGCCCTGATCGCACATCTTGGTAAAGCAGGTAACAGCCTGCGTAGCATCGCCCTGCTCGTCCATGGTGATGATCTCCAGCTGCTTGCCGTTGACACCGCCATCGGCATTGACCTGCTTCAGGTACAGGCTTGCGCCGTTGATAACAGCCAGACCGTAAACGGAAACATCGCCGGTCATGGGGCCCAGAACGCCCACCTTGATGGTGCTGCCGGAAGCAGCAGCGGTAGAACCGGCAGCAGAAGAAGCGGCAGTGCTTGCGGAAGAACCGCCGCAGGCAGTCAGAGCGCTTGCTGCGGCAACAACACCGGCAGCGGCCATGAACTGACGACGAGTGATCATCTTTTTCATAAAAATCTCCTCCTTCGGAGTGTTCTATAAAGTAAGTTGATAAAAACGGAAGCAAGGCCCTTCCCCTCTAAAGCGGCCTTGCTTCTGTTCTTGTCTGTTATTATAGCTATCTGGGTTCAAATCCGCAATTCACAAACCGTCCATACTTTTGGGCGCATTTTCTCGGCTTTGTTGATACTTTATACAAAAATTAAAGCGCGATTTTGTGCACTATTTCAAATTGTTCATTTTGTTTATCTGTGACATGAAACAGATTCACAGGTTGCAAAATGGTTACAGTGTTTCCATCTCGGCGTCGGCGGCAAATTCGGCCTCGGCGCGGGTCTCTGCGGCTTGTCCCTCAGCCTCGGCAACAGCCACCGGCTCTGCCAGTGCCTTGCGGATGGCGGTGACGTAGAACACCATGGAAAGCGCCGTGCCGATGCACCAGCCCACAGGCCATGCCATCCAGATGCCGGTGGAGCCCAGCGCGGTGGCGCTGAGCACGGCGGCAATGCCCACGCGCAGGATCAGGTCAGTAAAGGTGGCGATCATGAACCGCACCATCAGGCCGCAGCCGCGCAGGATGCCGTCTGCCACCAGCTTGACCGACACCACAAAGTAGAAGGGAGAGAGGATGCGCAAAAACAGCATACCGGTGTCAATGGCAGGGCCCTGCGGGTCGTTCATGAACAGCAGCAGCAGGAAGCGGCCAAAGAAGAAGTACAGCACCACCAGCGGCACGCACAGCAGCCACACCAGATTGCGGCCCGCGCCAAAGCCCGCCTTGACGCGGTCCATCTTGCCGGCGCCCATGTTCTGGGAGGTGTAGTTGGAGATGCCGTTGCCCAGGGTGGTAAAGGAGGTGATGACCATGTTGTTCAGCTTGACAGCGGCAGAATAGCCTGCAATGACGCTGGCGCCAAAGGTGTTGATGATGCTCTGCAGGATGATGTTGCCCACCGAGACAAAGCTCTGCTGCAGGATGCTGGGCACAGCCACCACGGCCACCTTGCCCAGCATATTCCACGAGAACAGCTGCACAGGACCCTCGGTGCGGAAAGCGCGGATGCGGCGGAACACCACCACCATGGCCAGTACGCAGCTGACACCCTGACACAGGAAGGTAGCCCATGCCACACCGGCAATGCCCATCTTAAAACCGGCTACGAACAGGATATCCACGCCGATGTTGGACAAAGACGAGACTGCAAGGAAGTAGAAGGGGGTCTTGCTGTCGCCAAGGGCAGAGAAGATGCCGGTGGCAATGTTGTAGAAGAACATGAAGGGCAGACCCAGAACGTAGATGTCCAGATACAGCGCAGAGCCCGCAAGGATCTCCTCCGGGGTGTTGATGAGCTTCAGCAGGGCATCGCAGCCAAACAGACCGATGCCCATCAGCACGGCGCACAGCACCGCAGAGCCGATGAGGGAGGTGTAGACCGAGGTCTTCATCTCACCGTATTCCTTTGCGCCGAAGTAGCGGGACACGATGACCGAGCAGCCGATGTTGCAGCCAAAGGCAAAGGCGATGAAGATCAGGGTGATCTCGTAGCTGTTGCCCACCGCAGCCAACGCATTTTCACCGATAAACTTGCCCGCCACCAGACTATCCGCGATGTTGTACAACTGCTGGAAAATGATGCTGCCAAACATGGGCAGACAGAATTGCCACAATACCTGTGACGGCTTGCCCACCGTCAGATCCTTATTCATTGCAAAAATCCTCCTCTATAACGACTATAAATGGGAAAACAGCGCAAACGCCGCAACCAGTATAGAACCGAGCTGCCAAAAAGTAAAGAGAATTTTTGGTATATCTGCCATATAAAAAACACATGGTAAGCATAACGTATCCCCGCTGCCGCAAAGGGGCAGACTGTAAACGGGTTTTCCACGGCGGTTTGCGCTCCTGTTAAAAATTTAGGTCTGCAAACATACGCACCGGCTCTTGCGCCGGGGCGCAAAGCGTGGTAGGATATTGATGGTTAGTTATATATAACTATCTAAATAGAGCAGTTCCCCGTCTGCCTGCCCGGGCGGTATGGGAGAGAAAATGATATTCAGGAGGGTTTCAAGATGAATTATCTGGAAATTGAATCTGTTGTAGGCCGCGAGATCTTAGACTCCCGCGGAAACCCCACCGTGGAAGCCGAGATCACGCTGGCAGACGGCACTGTGGCGCGCGGCTGTGCCCCTTCCGGTGCATCCACCGGCGAGTTTGAGGCGCTGGAGCTGCGGGACGGCGACAAGAGCCGCTATCTGGGCAAGGGCGTGACCAAGGCGGTGGAGAACATCAACACGGTCATTGCGGACGCAGTGGTGGGCATGGATGCTTCCGACATTTACGCCGTGGACGCCGCCATGCTCAAGGCAGACGGCACCAAGGATAAGTCCAATCTGGGCGCAAACGCCATTCTGGCGGTGTCCATTGCAGCCTGCCGCGCAGCCGCCGCTTCGCTGGAAATGCCGCTGTACCGTTTTCTGGGCGGCGTAAACGGCAACCGCCTGCCCGTGCCCATGATGAATATCCTGAACGGCGGCGCACACGCCGCCAACACCGTGGACACACAGGAATTCATGATCATGCCGGTGGGTGCCCCCTCCTTTAAAGAAGCGCTGCGCTGGTGCGCCGAGGTATTCCACGCGCTGGCTGCCATTCTGAAGTCCAAGGGTCTGGCCACCTCTGTGGGTGACGAGGGCGGCTTTGCGCCCAACCTTTCCAGCGACGAGGAGACCATCGAGACCATTCTGGCTGCCATCGAAAAGGCGGGCTATCTGCCGGGCAAGGACTTTATGCTGGCAATGGACGCCGCCGCCTCCGAGTGGAAGAGCCCCAAGGGCAAGGGCTTTTACAAGCTGCCCAAGGCGGGCACCGAGTTCACCTCTGCCGAGCTGATCGCGCACTGGAAGAGCCTTGTGGAAAAGTACCCCATCATCTCCATCGAGGACGGTTTGGACGAAGAGGACTGGGAGGGCTGGCAGCAAATGACCCGCGAGCTGGGCGGCAAGGTACAGCTGGTGGGCGACGACCTGTTTGTGACCAACACCGAGCGTCTGGCAAAGGGCATCCAGCTGGGTGCGGGCAACGCTATCCTGATCAAGCTGAACCAGATCGGCTCTGTCTCCGAGACCCTGGAGGCCATCAAAATGGCACACAAGGCCGGTTACAACGCCATCAGCTCCCACCGCTCCGGCGAGACCGAGGACACCACCATTGCGGACCTGGCTGTGGCGCTGAATACCTGCCAGATCAAGACCGGCGCGCCCAGCCGCACCGAGCGTGTGGCAAAGTACAATCAGCTGCTGCGCATTGAGGAGCAGCTGGGCGAAAGCGCTATCTACCCCGGCATGGCGGCGTTTTAAGTAAGACGATTTGGAATGCCCTCCGCGCTGCTATGGGCATTTTCAGCGGAAATAATATTTATCATTCGGCACACCGGAGCGTCTGCGGACGCTCCGGTGTACCCTTTTCACAGGAAGGGCGTAAAGGCAGACGGCAGCTGCGATACCCCTTCCGTCTTGCCGCTTCGCGTCAAGCCACCTTCCCCAAGGGGACGGCTTCAGCGGTGGCGGGCAACTTTACGGCATTGCCAAAAGCCGTCCCCTTGGGGAAGGTGGCTGCGAACGCAGTGAGCAGACGGAAGGGGTGTCTCCCGGGTGAGGCAACTTCCAGCTGCAATACTCCCAGTATTTACCACCACGGCATTTGCAATCCTGCGGCGGGCTGGTTCGTATACAAGGCAGACCGGCACCCGGCAGCAGTCGGGACGGAATGAAACGAAAGGAGCAAACCTTCCATGTTTCAAGGCCTTGGGCCGCTGCTCAACCTTTTGGGCGGCGGCAGCTTGACTAAGCTGCTTCTGTTTTTACTGAAGGGGCTGTTCGGCTGAATCGGACGGTCTGAAAGGAGAATACCATGCTGATCGTATTGGAGCATCTGCTGGGTCGGATCAACCTGCCCGGTATGTGGTGGATCATCGCAGAGCGCTGGCTGTGAGGTGACACCCCCGCAAAGCCGCTGCACTTTTTGTGCGGCGGCTTTTTTGCTGCGCGGAACGGTCTGGAATGCCCCGCCGGGCTGAACGCTCTCAAGCGCTGACCGGCAGAAACAAAAAAGCTCCCCCGAGGGGGAGCCGACAAAGCCGCAAGGCTTTGCCTGAGCGGGTCTTATTGCAGCGCTTCTTCCAGTACTTTCAGCAGGTGCGGGATATCCAGCGGCTTTGCGATGTGGCCGTTCATGCCCGCATTCAGGGCGTTCTGCTTGTCCTCCTCAAAGGCGTTGGCGGTCATGGCAAAAATGGGGATGCCCGCCTTGCGGGGGTCGGGCAGAGCGCGGATACGCCGGGTGGCTTCGTAACCGTCCATCCGGGGCATCTGGATGTCCATCAAAATCAGGTCGTACTGCCCGGGCGCAGACTGCTCCATCTTCTCCACCGCTTCAACACCATCCTCGGCGGTGTCCACAAGGAAACCTGTGTCCTTCAGGATCTCCACGGCGATCTCCCGGTTCAGGGCGTTGTCCTCCACCAGCAGCAGGCGCTTGCCGTCAAAGCTTGCCTTGGGCGGCAGCGCGGGCGTCTGCTCCGGTTGTACCCGGAAGGGCTCTGCCAGCACCTTGCGCAGCTCCGAGAGGAACAGCGGCTTTTCGCAGAAGGCGGTCACACCGGCGGCGCGCGCTTCCTCCTCGATATCCGCCCAGTCATAGGCGGTCAGGATGATGATGGGGCAGCTGTCTCCGATGACCTTGCGGATCTGCCGCACGATCTCAATGCCGTTCATATCCGGGATGAGCCAATCGATGATATACACACTGAAGGCATCGCCCTGCTCCACTGCGTACTTGGTGCGGATGACCGCCTCCTTGCCGGAGATGGTCCACTCCGGGCGCATGCCGATCTTGGAAAGCATGGTGCTGACACTCAGACAGGTGTTGGTGTCGTCGTCCGCCACCAGCGCCCGCAGCCCTTCCAGCTGGGGCAGCTGTTTGATCTCCGCCTTCTGCCCGCTGAGGGGAAAGCAGAGGTTCACGATAAACTCGCTGCCCTTGCCCGGCTCGCTTTCTAGTGCGATGGTGCCGCCCATCAGGTCTACGATATTCTTGGTGATGGAAAGGCCCAGACCCGTGCCCTGAATGCCGCTGACGGTGGAGCTTTCCTCCCGGGTGAACTCCTCAAAGATGTGCTTCTGGAACTCCTTATTGATGCCGATGCCGTTATCTTTAATGCGGAACTCATAGTTGCCGCAGCCCTTGGGCGCACCGGGCTTCTGGGCAATGCGGATGCTCACCATGCCGCCGGTGGGGGTAAACTTGACGGCATTAGAAAGGATGTTCAGCAGCACCTGATTCAGCCGCAGCGGGTCGGTGATGATGTCCTCGTCCACCACATCCATGGTGTCGATGAACAGCGACAACCGTTTGGAACTGATGTTGGGCTGGATGATGGAGCGCACATCGTGCACGAGATCCGGCAGGTGCACTGCCTTTTCCTCGATCTTCACCTTGCCGCTCTCGATACGGCTCATGTCCAGCACATCGTTGATGAGGGAGAGCAGGTGCTGGCTGGAAGTGGAGATCTTTTTCAGGTAGTCCAGCACCTGTTCCTTATTCTCAACATGGGTCGCCGCCAGCGAGGTGAAGCCGATAATGGCGTTCATCGGGGTGCGGATGTCGTGGCTCATGTTGAACAAGAATTCCCGCTTGGCGCGGTTTGCCGCTGCCTCGTGCCGGACGGCCTTTTCCAGCTTGCGGTTCTGCTCCTCCAGCCGGGCGTGGTATTCCCGCTCCTGTTCCTTCCGCAGGTGCTCCACAGCCGCTGCCGAGCGGCGGCGCAGCATTTGCAGCACCGCCACAAAGATCAGATAAAGGATCAGCGCAGCCAGCAGTGTGCTGCTGGAATTGCGGAACACGGATTTTTCACCGATATAAATGTACAGGTCAAAATTCCGTCCGTTGCTGTACATCCCGAAATAGCAGCCGGAATTTGCCCAGTCGCGGGTGTAGGTCAGAACGTCGGGCGCACCTGCTTTGCGGATGCCCTGCACCAGCGGGCTGTTCGTGGTGTACAGTCCGATGAGGCTCGGGTCGTTTGCGGCGATCACCTTGTTGTCCTGCACGATAAAGATGGTGCCGCTGATGTTCTTCGGGTAGCCGTCCAGCACGCTCTGGATGGACAAGGCTGCGCCCTCCACAAACTCCGGCGGGGTCACCCGGTAGGCCAGCAGCACGGCGTCCCCCGCTGCGGCGCGGCGGGTGGCAACATCCACCGCTGTACCATCCTGTAACAGAATGCGCTTGAGGTAGGTCTTTTGCGGGTTTTGCAGCACGTTCAGCACGGCTTGCTCCCGCAGAGATTCCGCAAACTGCGCATAGCTGATATTACCGTCTGTATATTCGCGCAGTGATTCTCCATTTTCGTCCAGTACGGCAATGCCGGTAAGCCAGAGGGACTCCGTTTCTTCCCGAAGGGCTTCGGGGTCGTAGAGATCCAGAGCATCATTTTCGGCCAGCTGCCGCACCGACACTGCCATCCGGCGCAGCGATTTTGCGGTGATGGTATCGTTATATTTTTCGTAGCTGGTGGACTGCACCTTTACAAAGCTGATGGTGCGGTCAAAGTATTCCTCGGTAGCGCGCACGGACTCCCGCCCGGAGAAGAGGGTGACTGCCAGCAAAAGCAGCACGCCCATCAGCAGGTAGAGCGCCGCCACCCGCATCCCGGAGGGGAACGGTTTCTTGTTACGGTTCAAGGGCGTCCACCTCCAGATATTTTTCCGGGTCCGGCAGATACCTGCCTACGATCTGCTTCAGTGTGCCGTCGGCGCGCATGGCGGCAAGGGTCTCGGTCAGCTTTTCGTCCAGCCCGCGGGTGTCGTTCAGCGCAAAGGCTACGCCGATGCCGGTGACCAGCAGCGGCTCCTCCAGAATGCGGAAATCGGCATTGCAATCCTGCATATACTGCAAAATGGCGGTCTCGTGGGCGGCAATAGCATCCACATAACCGCAGTTCAGCATGGCGTACTGTACGCTGCGGTCCTCGGTGCTCAGCAGTTCACCAAACTGCGGGATGCGGGGGTCGGTGCCGCCGAGGAAGATCTCCTCCGGCTTGGTGGTGCTTTGCACCATCATGGTCTTGCCCGCAAGGTCGGCAAGCGTTTCAATGCTGCTGTCGGCATTGACCGCCACCACCTGACGGCTGACCATATACGGCCCTACCCAGCGGTACAGCTGCTCCCGCCCGTCCATGGAAAAGCAGCCCCAAATGCAGTCGATGGCACCGCTTTCCACCAGATTGGTTTTCTGCTCCCAGTCAATGATCTCAAACCGTACCGCATACCCTATGCGGGCAAAGGCCTCGGTGGCAATGTCCACATCAATGCCGGTGGGCGTGCTGTCATTGCTCAGATAGATAAAAGGCGGGTAGGAATCACTGCCCACCGTGATTTCAGGCAGCGCTGCCGCCGTCTGCATTTTGCCGCAGGCGGTCAGCCCGGCCGCAGCAGCCGCCGCGCACACCTTTAAAAAGGTGCGGCGAGGTATTTTATAGTTGGATCGCTGTTTTGTCACGCGTAGATGTCCTCACATTACCATTGTAAAATTTCCTGTTTCAGTTCTCCCTGCACATCCAGCAGACACTGGATCAGCAGCGGGTTGAACGCGCCGCACGCACCGTCTGTGATCATCTGCACGGCGGTCTCGTGCGGGAACGCCTTTTTATAGCACCGTTCGCTGGTCAGCGCGTCATACACATCTGCCATGGAGACCAGCTGCGCGCTGATGGGGATATCGTCCCCCTTCAGCCCGTCCGGGTATCCCCTGCCGTCCCAGCGCTCGTGGTGCCAGCGGGCGATCTCGTAGGCGGTCTGCAACAGCGGCTGGTCTGCAAAGCTTTCAGTCTTTTGCAGCATCTCTGCGCCCAGCATACTGTGGGTCTTGATCACCGCAAATTCCTCTGCGGTCAGCCTGCCGGGCTTATTCAGGATGGCTTCGTCAATGCCGATCTTGCCGATATCGTGCAGCGCCGACGCCAGCGGGATGTTATCCTGCTGCTCGGGGGTCAGGTCGTAGCGGCTGGTCAGCTCCATCAGCCGGTGCAGCAGCGTCTCGGTGATCGTGCGGATGTGCCGTACATGAGAGCCGGACTCGCCGTTGCGGAACTCCACGATCTGGCTCAGCACGCCCACCAGCACATCGGTGTTCTTTTCCCGCGCGCGGATCTGGTCGGACACCATCTGCACCAGCCGCCGCTGCTTGGCGTACAGCTTGATGGTGTTGGATACCCGGCGGTAGACGATCTTGGCGTCAAAGGGGCGGTTCACATAGTCGCTGGCACCCAGCTCATACGCCTTGCGGATGGCTTCCTCCGAGTCGTCACTGGAGATCATGATCACCGGCACGTCCTCGATGGTGTGGTTGGTGTTCATGGTGCGCAGCACCTCAAAGCCGTCCATGACCGGCATATTGATATCCAGCAGCACCAGCGAGATCTGCCCGGCCTTTGCCCGCAGCAGCTCCAGACACTGCTTGCCGTTCCCGGCTTCCAGAATGCGGTAGTCATCGCCCAGAATGCCGGCAAGCATCATGCGGTTCATCATGGAATCGTCCACCAGCAGGATGACAGGCTTGTCCTCCAAGACTTGCTCCTGAGCCGCCAACCGGCTGTCCTGTGTGTCCACCGCTACCGCGTCCTTGTGGTTTTTGGCCTGATACATTATAAAATCTGCCCGGCGCACCACGTTCTCCATAGGGTCGGCAAGGGTCTGCATCGCGCCGCCGATGCTCAGCGACAGCCGGAAGTGAGGGTAGCCCGGCACCACCGTTTGCTGCACGGCGGTGCGGATCTGCTCCAGCTTTACCTTGAAATAATCCGCCGGGATGCCGGGCAACACCAGCAAAAACTCATCGCCGCCGTAGCGGATCAGCAGATCTGTTTCCCGGATGCAGCTGCGGACAGCCTTTGCAACGGTTTCCAGCGCCAGATCTCCGGCGTGGTGGCCGTAGGTATCGTTGCAGATCTTGAAATCGTCGATATCCATCAGGGCGATGCCCGCCGGGCCGAGGTTATTGCGCACCACTTCCTCGTAAAAGCGGCGGTTGTAGGTGCCGGTCAGGGCGTCATGGTTCAGCCGCTGCCGGTAGTGCTTTTCTTTTTCCATGTTCCGGGCGGCGGTCTGGGCAAACTGCGCTTTTTGCGCCTCCATCTGCTGCATCATCCGCAGCAGGTTATGGTTGGCGTTTTCCAGCGCTTCCCGCTGGGTGCGGTTCTGCTGCTCCAGCTTTTCCCGCAGTTCCATATAGGGGGTGATATCCGTGACGGTGGCCACGATGTAGCTATCGCCGCGCCATTCCACCCGGTTGGCGGCGCTGGAGACCCAGCGGTAGCCGTTTTTGCCCAACAGCCGGAAGATGCTGTCACCATTCTTGGCGTAGGTTGCACTGTTTTCCGCATTCCGGTAGCGCAGCCCTGCCGCCAGATCATCCGGGTGTATCAGCGCTGTGTAGCGATTATCGAACCTTGCCGCAAATTCTTCTCGCTCCCAGCCCAGTATCTCCAGAAAGCGGTCGCTGATACAGGTAAACGGATAGCCGTTTTCCGGGTCCTCTGCGCAGCAATGAAAGCCGCCCGGCATATTCTGTGCATAGCGTTCCAGCCACAGAAGTTCTTCTTTTGTTGTCTCGTCTATTTCCATTTTACCTTTCCTGCCTTTTTCTCCGCGCACCGCCCCTTGGCAGCACGCGGTACGCCCTGTTACCGCAATTTGCAAATTCACCTTCCTGTACGCCCCGCTTTTGGGCGTACTGCAACATTTTGATTCTATCATCAAAATCGCCTAGATGCAAGCATTTTTTGCCAACAGAACGGCAAGTAAGGCGCATTAGAAAAAGTTATAAGGGCAGCGGGCTCCCCCCTGCCCGAAAAAGCAGTTCTTGTTGTATCCGATTCGTTACAGTTTCAGCCTGCAACAAAAAAGAGATAGACCTCCCATTCCGAGAAAGTCTATCTCTTTTTTATCCGTTTTCTTCCGTTTTCTATCAGCCCTGCTTTTTCCAGCGGCGCATGACGCCCATGCCCAAGGCATAGGGGCCGGTGTGCACCGCGATGGTGCAGCCGATCTGCAAAAGCCCTACCTCACACTGTGCGCTGGGGTACTTGGCGCGCAGGGCGGCGCGGGTCTGCATCCACAAACGCTTGCCCTCGTCGGCATCGTAGCCGTAGCCCACCGTGATGCGGTAGTCGTCCGGGGTGCCGCCGTGGGCATCCAGATAGTTCATCAGCT
>ERZ1034626.2287-NODE-2287-length-11599-cov-12.032744_pt1 | contig 11599 bp, 11 predicted proteins | sample MGYA00520652_ERZ1034626 | MGnify/ENA primary metagenome ERZ1034626 (study PRJEB33766, sample SAMN09781765) | gut metagenome | biome: gut microbiome | host: Homo sapiens | place: Madagascar | study: EMG produced TPA metagenomics assembly of the PRJNA485056 data... | reverse complement strand
TGGAAATATTGTTCAGCAAAAATTGATATTTGTAATTTGGCCTTGGCTCATTTGGGGCAGGAGCCAATCAGCTCTTTAACGCAGGAAGACGAACGCGCCCGCCGCTTAAATTTGTTTTATGAGCCGGTCAAAGCGGAAGTGCTGCGCACCCATAATTGGGCGTTTGCTACCGTTCAAGAGCCGCTTATTCGCTTGGAAGACCCGTCCGCCGCGCCTTATCCTTATTTGTACCAATACCCGGTGGAGGCGCTTTTTGTGCGCCAAATTACGGACCCCGCGTATCCGGGCAAAAAATATCCGTTTCGGGAAGTCTTCCGCCGCCGCTTAAACCAACGCGCGGTGGAAACCCCGGCCCCGCAGGCGGTGGCGGAATATACCCGCCATGTAAAGGACGAAACCCAACTGGACCCCGCCTTTGTAAAAGCGTTTGCGTTGGCGTTAGCCTCGGATTTGGCCTTGGCTTTGACGGGGGATAACGCCTTGGCCAAACTGTTGTTCAACCGCTATGCGGCCAGTTTGGACGAAGCCCGCCGCAGTAATATGTGCGAGGAGCTATCCTTGCCCGGCCGCCGGGAAGAAAGCGCGTTTTTGGAGGTGCGTTAATGGTGTATCATCATTTGCAACCGTCGTTTTCCGGCGGGGAAGTAAGCCCCCACACGGCGGCGCGTGCGGAAGCGGGCAGTTTTTCGCGCTGGCTGAAAACGGCCCAAAATTTTATTTTACACGCGCAGGGGGGCGCGTCTAACCGGCCCGGCACTTGGCTGGTGGCTCAGGCAAAATATGCTGGTAAAGACATTCGGCTCATTCCGTTTATTTGCGGGGACGAAGAAGCCTATGTATTGGAACTGGGGGATAAATATGTGCGTTTGCACACGTCCGCCGGGCCGGTATTGGGGGAAAACGCGCAACCTACCGAGTGGGCCACCCCTTATCCGGCGCACGAGGTAGCGCACGTCAATTATGTGCAGTATAACCAAGTGTTGTATTTGGTACATCCGGCGTATGCGCCGCAGCGCTTTGTGCGGGCGGAAGACGGCACGTTTACCTGGGAAGAATTTATGCCCCAGTACGGCCCGTTCCGCACCGTCAATACAAACGCTTCCCAATGTATGCGCCTGACACAAGAGGGGGGAGAAATTACCGTAGCGGGGGTAAAAGCCGGGGTCACGTTTCAGCCGCTTGTGTACCCGCAATATGCGCTCATGGCGGATTTTAACGGCCAATGGTTTTATTTGGACGAAAACTTCGGCTGTAATATAGCGGCCATGGTTAATAAATTCAACCAAACTTTCGGCGCACAGGGGTTTGCGGCGGAATATAAAAACGGCGTAGTGACGGTGACTTCCCCCGCGGCTACCGGGGGGGATGCCAACGGAATGGAATTAAAACTCCGCTACCACGAAGACCCGGTGGAATCTCCCCGTGAAGTGGCCGTTTATACCCTTTCCGGCGGTACTAATGCCGGCACGGTGCCGGATTCGGGCAGTAAAAAACAAATTTTGGAAAGTGATTTTGATTATTTCCGCCCCGCCCAGGCCGGGGGAATTATCAGCCTGACGCACGAAATGGAAGGCCAATATGTGGCGGGCTCCGTGGGGTATGACGGCGTTTCCCAACCGCTTAAAAGCGGCGGGGATTGGCGGTTAAAAACCGCCGGAAACTGGACAGGAAACGCCGTATTGGAAAAATCCGGCGACGGCGGCACCACCTGGCAAGTATTAAAGCGTTTTGCGCGCGAAAGCGGGGCGGCAAACCTGAGCGATTACGGCACGTTGGAAGAAACTTCCCAAATGTATTTAATCCGCCTGCGCGGGGAAAATGTGACGGGCGAAATGGGGTACGAACTCTGGAGTAATGCGTTTGTGCAGGAAGGGATTGTGCGCTTGAAAAATTATTTGGGGCCGCGCAAAATGGAAGTGGAAATCGTGCAAGCGGTGGCCTCGGGCGACTGGAGTTTGCGTTGGGCGCCCGGCAGTTTCAGCCCGGCGGCGGGGTTCCCGGCGTGCGTGTTTTTTTACCAAGACCGCCTGGGCCTGGCTTGCACCGCCACGGAGCCGCAAGCGTTGTGGTTTTCCAAAATCGGGCAATACCAAGATTTCGGCCACCAACGCACGTTGCAGGCGTCGGATTCGTTCGGCCTGAATTTAAGTGCCAAAAGTTTGCAATCTATCCGCTCTGTGGTGGCCTCCGGCGGCAAACTGTTTGTGTTTACGTCCGGCGGGGAGTGGACAGTGGAGGCGGACGGCGCATTTACCGCTTATACCGTGCGGGCCCGCCAACAGGGCGAGCGGGGCGCAAGCCGGGTGCCGGCATTGGCGGCGGGCGGGCGCGTACTTTTTGTGCAGGCGCGCGGCGGCGTACTGCGGGATTTGGTGTATGATTATACCTGCGCCGCCTATTTGGGGGCCGATTTGACCCTTTTGGCCCGGCATTTGTTTTTCAACCGGGAAATCCGCGAACTGGCCTTGCAACAGGAGCCCGACGAACTGCTCTGGTGTGTGATGAGCGACGGCGGCCTTTTAACGCTTACTTATCAGCCGCAACAAGATTTATGCGCCTGGGCGCGCCACACTACGCCGGGCACGGTGTGCGGCGTGTGTACGGTGCCGGCCCCGGGCTATGATGAACTGTGGCTTTGTGTGCGCCGCGCCAACGGGATGTGCATAGAGCGCATGAATAAGCGCCTGGCCAGTAAAGCGCCGTCCCAACAGTTGTTTTTGGATAGTGCAATAGCGTTTAACTTTGCGGAGCCCGCCGCGCAAATTACCGGGCTTACGCATTTGGAAGGGCAAACGGTGTATGCGTTGGCGGACGGAAACCCGGCCGGGCCGTTTACGGTGCGGAACGGGGCCATTACTTTGCCGGCTCCCGCGGGGCGGGTACTGGTGGGGCTTGCGTACGAGGCCGTACTGGGGAGCCTGCCCATTCAGCCGCCCTTGGCGGACGGCACCCCGCGCGACAGAAAGCACCGTTTGAACGGAATTAGCGTAAGCGTACTGGATAGCCGCGGCGGATGTGTGGGGGTGGAAGGCGGCAAGTTGGATGAGTTGGTTTATGCCCCGCAAACGGCGTACAATCAGGCGCCCGGATTGCAAACGTGCGTGTGCCACAAAGTATTGGCCGGGGGGCATAACCTGCGCCCGGCGGTGGTGTTCAAGCAGGCGGAGCCGCTGCCGGTGACGGTGCTGGATTTAACGGTGGAAGTAGTATAAATAAAAACGGGCCTTTGCGTTTGGCAAAGGCCCGGGTAAAAACTTTTTTTAGTGTGCGGGAGAAAGGCTTTGGCCTAATTCCAGGGGCAAGATGTACGGTATTTCCACCGGGGCCGGGGGCACACCGGGCAGGCGGAAACTGCGCACTTCCTGCTGTAATTGTTGTGCGTACGCTTCCGGGCCGAACGCCATGCCGACCACCAAAAAGTTGCGGCCCTGCTGGCTGGCAACCGTCATATAAACCGGGGCGCTTCTGCCCGTGTTGCTGGTGCCAATACCCGCTAAATAGACGGTGTTTTCCGCCACCAATTCCGGCTCGTGGGTCAGCTTAAACTGGGCGCTTTGGTTGATTTGCAAGGTTTCCAACAGCTCGTCAATTTCTTCCTGCGGGTCTTCTTTGGCTTTCCAAGAAACAACCCCAAAGACGGAAAAAGGCCCTTCGTCGGCTCTGTTTGCGGCTTGCAACGCTTTGCCCATGGGCCCTGCGTTGGTATCAATCCCTAACAAAAATCCGCTGTCTTTTCCGGCCCAATCGGAAACTTCCGTTCCGCCAAACAGGTTCATGGTAAAGCCGTATTTGGCATCTTTATATGGGTGATTGCCGGACACAATTTGCGTGTTGTTTTGCACTTTGTTGGCTAAACCCATAAGCGGTTTAACATAGGTGTTTACACCCATCCAAATACTGGCTATGGCCGCTAGGAACAACAACACCGTGGCGGCTCCGGCCAGCAGTAAAGGCCATTTGTTGCGGCTTTTGCCCGCAATGACCCAAACCAACTTAAAAATCAAGAAGAACACGCCGTAAGTGACGGCGGCTACTAACAGCACCAGTAGTGCTAAAATTACGAATGCCATGTAAAAACTCCTTATCTGAAAATAAAAGCGAGGTATTTTTTAATATGCCATCACTTCCTATAACAAATGATATTAGTTTGCGCCCGGCTTGTAAAGCGGATTTTTATACAGTGGCCCAAAATTTGCGCCCGGCGGATAAAGCGGAACTGGTGCGCACGCACGGCCGGGCAGACGGGGAGCTACTAGAGCATTTCGCCCGGTACAGCACGGTGTGCGGGGTGGTGGCGGCGCGCGGAAAGGCCGTTGGTTTGTGGGGCCTGGTGCCGGACGGCCCGCCGTCCGCCCGCGCTTGTGTGTGGCTTTTAACCGCGCTCGGGGTGGAAAAATTCCCGCTGGGTTTTTGCAAGGCCGCGCGGGTGCTTATACCGTGTTTTTTACGGTTATATCCGCAGATTTACAACTATATTGACGCCCGCTATCCGGCGGCTGTGCGTTTTGCACGGTGGTTGGGGGCGCGGTTAAAGCCGGCCCGGTTGAACGGGGCGGACTTTTGGTACGGTACATGGAGGAATTATGGGTGGAGCAGTAAATTTGGGCGCGCAAGTGGTGTCGTCCGCCGCCGACGTGGCGGGAAAAAACAAGAGCGAACGCCGCTATTACCGGGCGTTGGCGCAGGCGGCCGATAAACAGGCGGCCTTAACGCAGGCGGCCTCTTCCCGCCGGGCGGAGTATATATTCCGTTCCGGCGCGCAGGAGTACAACCGCTTGGGTGAGGAGTACAACCAAACGCGGGCGGCGCAAAAAAGCGCGTGGGCCGCTAACGGGAGCGGTAATTCGTACACCTTACAGCAGATGTTGCAAAACAGCCGTTGGAATTATTTGGCGGACGGTCAAACCGCCAAACAAAATATGGCGGATGCGTTGTACGAAAATAATTTGGCCGCCCTGTTGGAAACGCAAAACTTGCAGGAGGAAGCGGCCCAATACCGCGCGGCGGCGCGGCGTTCGTCCGGCACGTTTGCCCGGCAGTTTATGCAAAAGATGATTGGCCTGTTCGGCTAAAGGAGGTTTTTTATGAAAGTTCCCGTTTATCAAAAACAAACTGCCCCGGCGGTGCCTGCCGTAGCGCAGGGAAATGTAGCCCGCCCGGCGGCGGAAAATTTTGCGCAAAACCAATATACCCGGCTCGCCCAATGGAGTGATACGTTAAGGAATTTGCCCGGCGCCGTGGATAATTTTGCGGATAAATTTTTGCGTGCGTTGGTGCCAAACGGCGGTTTAAGCGGCACCCAAAAGAAACCCTCGCGCGAAGCAGACACCCTCTCCCGGGCGGTGCAAAGCGCGCAGGAGTCTGCCCGGCAAAAGGCGCGGCAGGACGAGCAGGCCGTTCAAGAAAAAGCCACCGTGGCCCTAGCGGCGTTGGTGCAGGAGCCGCAGGAGTTAAAAGCATTACTGGCGGAGCGGACCCAACACTTGCCGCCGGAGCGCCGCGCGGTCGTCTGTTTGCAGGCCCAGCAGGCCAATGTTTCCGCCGCGCTCATGCAGGGGGAAGAACCGCAGGCGGCGGCTATGTTGCAAGCGTTTGGGAGTGCGTGGCCGCAGGTGGCGCGGCAAGGCGCGTTAAAGCGGCTGACGGCTCAAGCGGCGGATAAGGCGGCGCAAACCTTGTATGAAAACGCCCTTGAGGCCGGGGAAAATCCGTCTGCTTGGCAAGCGCAAGAGGCCCAAAAGAGGGTGGCAGAATTTACCCAACACTTGCCCGAGGTGGTGCGCCAACAAGCGCAAAGCGCGTGGCAAGGGGTGGTGCAAAAGCAAAAAGCGGCGGCGGCACGCGCCCAGGCCGGGCAGTTGGATACGTTAATAAAAGCGGTGTCCGGCGGGGATGAAAAATCCGCCCGCGGCGCGTTATTTTCCTTGGCGCAAACGGCCCCGCAGGAAGCGGACACGTTTTCCCGCGCGGCGCAGGCGGCCCTGGGGGCGGAACAGACCCAAAGCCGGGCAGACGTATTTAATGCGTTGTACCGTCAGGCGGCCCGGGCTCCGCTTGAGTCTAAAAAAATAGCCCGGGCGTTTGAGTCGGGGCAAATCAGCGGGCGGGATTATTTGTTGTTGGCGCGCAGGCAGGCGCAAAATGCCGGCGGGGCGGAGCAGGCGGCCCAGCGGCTTGTGTGCGGCGCGGCGCAACGCTTATGCCGCAAAAACGGCCTGGACCAGCAGGAAGCGGAAGATTTCCAATATGCGCTTTTCTCGCAGGATTTAACCCCGGCCGCGCAGGCCCAAATGCTTAAAAAAATGAAGGAATTTTATTTTATGTAAGGAGTTTTTATGACGGTTGCCAACTTAAAAACAAAACAAATTTATCCGGGTGACGGCGTGCGGCGCGTGTGGGAAATACCGTTTCCGTTTATCCGGGCGGAGCATATCCGCGTGTGGCGGGTGGACGCGCGGGGCCGGGCGGTGGAAAAGACGTCCGGTTTTACGGTGGACGAAACGGAAAAGGAAGTCACTTACCCCGTAGAGGACAGCCTGGAGTTGCCGTTGCAGGCGGGGGAATACTTGGTTCTGGAGCGCCAAACGCCGCTTACGCAGGAAACAGACCTCAAGCGCCAGGCCGCGTTGGACGCGCAGGGGTTGGAAGATGCGTTAGATGCCAATGTGTTGCGGGCGCAGGAATTGGCGGAAGGGCTTTCCCGGGCGCTTAAATTCCCGGTGCAAGCCCAGGGGAACGAAACGGATGCCGCCGCGTATATCACGCAGTTGACGGACGTGCAGGCAAACGCCCTTTCCGCGTGCAGGCAAGCACAGCAATCGGCCCAACAGGCGGCCGATAATGCGGCCCTTTGCGCGCAAACGGCGCAGGAGTCTGCCCGGTTGGCGGTAGATGCTAAAGCGCAGGTGGCGCAATTTCAACCCCAAATTGAAAGTGCCAAAAATGCCGCGTTGCAGGCTCAAACCGCCAGCGAAAGCGCGCAAGCGGCGTGTGACGAATCCCGCCGTCAGTGCGTTTCCGCCCAACAAGTATGCGCGGCGGCGCAGGAGCAAACGGCGGCCGCACAGGCGGGGGTGGCCGCCAACGCGCAAAGCGTAAGCACTCAAGCCGCCCAGGTGCAAACTTTAGCCGCGCAGAGCGCCACGGCCGCCGCGCAGGCGCAAAATTGGGCCAGTAAAACAGACGGCCCCGTAGAGGGGGATGTATATTCGGCCAAAAAATACGCGCAAGAGGCCGCCCAAAGCGCGCAGGCCGTCAACGGCAAAGCCAATACGGACCTGGCAAATACCACCCCGGCGCAATCTTTTATCAACCAAAGCATGGCTTGGGGTGTGCCGGATTATTCGGCCGGGGTTTCGGTGACTTACCCATATACGGCGCCCACGGCCGGATTGTTTGTTGCGTTTTGCACCAGCGGGGTAGATTATATAACTTTCGGCGGGGTGGATATAGGGATGCGGTTTTCCGCAAACAATCATGCGGCGGTTTTTGTTCAAGCGGGGGATGTGGTGCAAGTGGCCGGAACCGGGGCGGCAACGTGCAAATTTTTTCCATTGAAAGGAGCCACAAATGCTTAAATACGCCCGAGAAAAAACCAAAATTGGTGCCGTTGGCATAGGAACGGCGGCGTGGGGACAGGTTAAACCCCAAACCGAGGAGGGTCTATGAACCCGGACAAAGTAAAAGGTTGGATGTGGCTGGCGGGAGTGATTGGCGCGGCGGCTTTTTGGTGCTTTACCATTTACGGCCTGCCGCCGCGGGTGGATAAGTTGGAGCGCACGGTAGCCGAACACGAACGCAAAATGACGGAAACCGGCGTTAAGGTGGATATTATCCTTGACGACGTAAAAACCATTAAAGGATTTATTTTAACCCGTTCGGCCCGGTAAGGCCGCGGGAAAAGGATGAGTGTATGGAACATATCAAAGAAGCAGTTGTATGGTTAAAAACTAACTGGGACAGCGTACTGGCCCTGTGGGCGTGCATTATTGGCGCGGCGGAAATTATCGTTAAATGGTGCGATAGCGCGCGTGCTATTGCGGTGGTGGAAAAAATCCGCACCGTAGCCGTAAAGCTGATTAGCTGGCTGACGAAGTTCGGCTTTGAAGCCAAGAAGGCCCTATGAGCTTGTTTTTGGCGGGAGCCCTGGGGCTTATATTGTTTGGCGCGGCGTGCTTTTGTGCGGGGGCCTATCGGGCAGAAAAAACGGCCCTTAAAAAGAACGCCGCCCGGCAACGGCAGGAGGAAAAACGCTATGAAAAAATTAAAATGGGTGTTTCTGTTTTGCCTGGGGATGATTTGCGCAAACGCTTGCGCCAGTTATCCGGCAAGTAATGCTACCGCCTGCCGCGTAGCGTTTGACTATGCGGACCCGGCGGTGCCTTTGCTAAACGAGCAAAACGCGCGCGCCCTGCTGATGTTGCATTGCGTGTGTGAGCCGGGCTCCGGCGTGTGCAAAAAACGCTGAGCCTGGTTTGATAATGAAAAAGCCCCGCGCCCCGCGGGGTTTTTTATTTATGGGCAACGGCTGGTGGTAAGTTTAGTTTTTAACGCACAGAAAGCAAAATAACATTTTGTTCCCCGTTCGCATTTAGTGGGCATACCATTCTTTTTTATCAGGGGTTGCGCCCCAAACCCGCCTTACTTTTTTCATTGCAAAAAAGACCCTGCGGGCCGCACCTTGCAGGCCGCACCCTGCGGGCGGCCTTTGCAAAAAGCTAGCACCCCGAGTTGCCGTCCGCAGGACAAACCTATTTTGAGCCGGGCATTTTACAACCTTTCATTCTTGGGGTTGCACCCCAAACCCGCCCTTCTTTTTCTCATTGCAGAAAAAGAAGGCAAAAAGGCTAGCACCCCGGGAAGCCATAAAATTTATTTTTATCCGGGCATTTTACAACTCCCTACGGTCGGACAAGTAAAATGCCTTTATAACTCCGTTAAAAATAAATTTTATAGACGGCTTCAAAGGGGTGCGAAAACAACAACGGCGAACAACAACGGCGGACAACAACGGCGACGACAAAAAATATAAAAATAAGTAAAAATCAATAAAAAATAAAAGGGCGCGGAAAAAGTTTTTTAGGAAAAATTATCCTTAAAATATGGGGGCTTTGCCTGCCGTTATTTAATAGGGGTTGTTTTGTTTTTTTTTTTGATAAATTTTGTTATAAGCAAAATTTATCAAAAAAAGAGGTTTTACATGAAAAACGCAAATATAAGCCGTTTAGGCGGCTTTACGCTGATTGAATTATTAGTTGTGGTACTCATTATCGGCATTTTGGCCGCTATGGCTATGCCGCAATATTTTAAGGCCGTGGAACGCACCCGCATGGCGGAAGCCGTCACGCTCATGGATAGTGTTGCTAAAGCCCAGCGCCGTAAATTTATGCAAACCAACCGCTATGCGGAGTTTTTTGAGGGGTTGGATGTTTCCCCCAAGGGGGCAACGGAGTTGTTCTATTACACCAAAGGGGACCCCGAGACCGGGGCGGGTGGAAATGGGTTTGTGATAAACATCGTGCATAGTGATCGGGTGGAAGCTGAACGTATGTATGATGGAGACAAATATTCCGATTCATTACAATACCAATATGCCTTGAAGCGCTATTATCAGGGTGATAATGTCACTTGCGAAGCACTGAACCCAGCCGGGCGCGAATTATGTGCGGACTTTTGCGGAATTGATACTCCTGTGCGGCACTGTTGTAATAACGGCACCAGTGAGGAATGCCCCGACCCCACTGACAACTAATCTGTCCGCGCTTTGTGCGTGTTATAGCGCCGTTTAGCACCCTTTTACACCCCGCCAAGGCCACGCGCCCCGCGGGGTTTTTATTTTAAGGGGAAAAAGTGCGCCCCTTATACTTGCGCGTGTGGGCTGTTAAATTGTTAAAATATAGCTATGAAAAACAATCTCCCTAACAACGGTATGCGCCGCCTGTTGGACGGCTACCGCGATTTTTTTAACGGCAACCCCGCGCGCAAGGGGTTTTGCGCTATCCATGCCGAGCAAGTGGCCTGTTCCCAAAACCCGCACTCTATGATTATCAGTTGTTTTGATAGCCGCGTGTGCCCGGAAGCCATTTTTAACACGCACGACGGCCACGTCTGCGTACACCGCAATATGCTCAACCAAGTGTGCAAGCGGGATGAATCTATGGTGGCCTCTCTGCGTTTTGCGGTGGACGCGCTTAAAGTGCAGAACATTGTTATTTTGGGGCATAGTGATTGCAACGCCGTGCAAAAATTAAAACATCTGGAAGATTTACCGCCGGAAATAAGCGCGTGGTTGGAGCGCAGCCATACGTCTTACCGCGGGGCCACGCTGGACGAGGCCGTCAAAAATAACGTGCTGGACCAGTTGGGCCACTTGGCGGAAATCCCGTTTGTGGCGGCGGCAGTGCGGGAAAACCGCCTGAATTTAGAGGGGCTCTTTTTCCGCATAGATAACGGCCGTTTGGAACGCTACGATAAAAACGCATTGGCTTGGTATATGGTAGATACGGAGCCGGAACATGAGTGACGATTTTTCCGCTTTGTATGAAGCCGTCGTGCGCGTAGCCGGAGGGGAAGAAAACATCTCCTCTTTGGGGGCGTGCATGACGCGCCTGCGCTTTACCTTGCGTAGCGAAGACGGCTTAAACCCCGCCGATTTTAAGCAAATCCCCGGCGTACTGGGGTATGTGCGGGCGGAGGGCCAACACCAGTTGGTGCTGGGGCCGGCAAAAGCGGGCAAAGCCGCCGCTTATTTTTTAAGCCGCCACCCATACCCCGCGTTGGGGGAAACACCCCAAAAAGAGGCCGTTTTGCCTGTTTCCAACGCGGTTCAACCGGCCCCGCAAGCAGAACTTGCGCCCGCCGCGCCGGACGCACTCCGCCAAACCAAAGCGCAAGTCCGCCGTAAATACTCCAGCCGTTTGAGCGCGCTTTGCGCCAAAATCGGCAATATCTTTGTGCCGTTAATTCCGGCGTATATCGGCTGTGGGCTTTTGTTGGGGATTGGCAACATTTTATCCAAAACCGTTTGGGCGGATTGCCCCAATGCGTGCGGCCTACTAAATGTATTGGGCAGTGGTATCTTTTTTTACCTAAATGCCATTGTGGGGTACAATGCCGCGCGGGAATTTGGCGCAACGGCGGCCTTGGGCGCGGCTTTGGCCGGAGTGCTGAATGTGCCCGCTCTGGCGAACATTACGCTTTTTGGAATGACTTTAGTGCCCGGCAAAGGGGGCGTGATTGCCGTACTGGCCGTTTGTTGGGTGGGCGCACAGGTGGAAAAAGCCTTGCGCAAATGGATTAAAGGCAGTGCGGAAATGTTTTTAACACCCACGCTGACGATTTTATCGGTGGGGGTTTTTTCTTTATTAATTATTCAGCCGGCGGCGGGGTGGTTTTCGGACAAATTGGCCGTGTGGACCCAGCAGGCGTTGCAACACGGCGGCGCGGTTTCCGGGGCGATCCTCGGCGGTGGGTTTTTGCCGCTCGTGATGTTGGGCGTACACCAAAGTTTAATTCCGCTTCATCAGCAATTATTGGATACACTGGGTAATAATCCGCTTTTCCCGGTACTGTGTATGGCCGGGGCGGGGCAAGTGGGGGC
>ERZ1034626.2283-NODE-2283-length-11612-cov-25.276802_pt1 | contig 11612 bp, 10 predicted proteins | sample MGYA00520652_ERZ1034626 | MGnify/ENA primary metagenome ERZ1034626 (study PRJEB33766, sample SAMN09781765) | gut metagenome | biome: gut microbiome | host: Homo sapiens | place: Madagascar | study: EMG produced TPA metagenomics assembly of the PRJNA485056 data... | reverse complement strand
CTGCATGGTTCTGCGATCCTCCTTTTTGTTGATCGTATAATGCGTCTGATGCGTCCAATAGGGTTGACAGCCGGGCCGGAAGTTTTTCCGAGCATGATCCGGCGGGTGGGCGTCGGTCAGCCCTGCACCGCAAACCGCTGCCGGTACTCCCGGGGCGTGCAGTGCTTGATCTCGCGGAAGGTCTTTGTAAAATAGCTCAGGTCGGTAAAGCCGCACTCGGCCCCGATCTCGCCGGTGCGCAGGCGGGTGGTCAGCAGCAGCCCGGCGGCTTTTTCAATTCGGTACTGTTTCACATACTGGATGGGCGTGGTACCCAGCAGCTGCCGGAAACTGCGCAGGCAGGCGCTTTCGCTCAGGGCCACACTGTCCGCAATGCGTTCCACGGTCAGTTCCTCGGCATAGTGTTCCTCCACAAAACGCAGCATCTGTTTCATGCGCTGGGCCGCCACCTGCTCCTGCCGGGAGCTGCGGCACTCGCCCACCGGGCAGTGGGCCGCGAGGGTGTGCAGCGCCGCCGAAAGCAGATACCGAACCCGGTTCTCGTAGTCGTCCGGTTCTTCGTCCACAGCGTGCCAGGCCTCCCACAGCCGGGCCAGAACTTCCGCCTGCCAGGGCTCCCCCTTGCTCAGCAGAAAATAGGACGGTACACCGGGCTGCAGCAGCGGCCGGATGAGCTTTTGCCAGTAGATGGTGTCCATCCCGCCCACGAGCCGCGGGTGGAACACCCCGCTGCGCAGCGCTGAGGGACCTTCTGCCGCAAATCCCACCGCATGGAGCACGCCGGAGTTGATGAACACGCCCTCGCCTTCCGCCAGACAGATGCGCTTTTTGTCCACGCCCACGGTCACGGTGCCCTCGTAGGCGAGGATATACTCAAAATCCTCATGCCAGTGCCACGGCACCGAATAGCAGGTAAGCCGTTCTTCGTAGCACGCAATCGGGAACAGTGCGCTGCCGTGCTGCACCAGCTCCCGTCCCTGCGGTGTGGATGGGATGCCGCAATTCAATGCCAGAGCCATCTACGGGTTCCTTTCCGGGTTTTCAACATTGCCGGGCCCTCTGCGCCGGTTTTGTCATAAAAAACGACCATTTTTCTTCTAACACCCTGTGACATTGTGTGATATTATGATAACAGCAACGCACAAGAGGCATTGCAAGTATAGCATGCTTGTGGGAGGAACTCAAGCCTATGGTCTCGCTTCTTTTGCCCATCATTTACATTGCTTTTATCAGTCTGGGCCTGCCGGATTCCCTGCTGGGGTCGGCCTGGCCCACCATGTACCCGGAGCTGGGGGTCCCGGTGTCCTGCGCGGGCATCCTTTCCATGATCATCTCGCTGGGCACCATCCTTTCCAGCCTGCAGAGCGACCGGCTGACCCGGACCCTCGGCACCGGCAGGGTCACGGCCATCAGCGTGGGCATGACCGCCGCAGCGCTGTTCGGGTTTTCCATCTCCACACGGTTCTGGATGCTCTGCCTGTGGGCCATCCCCTACGGGCTGGGTGCCGGCAGCGTGGACGCAGCCCTGAACAACTACGTTGCCCTGCACTACAGAAGCCGCCATATGAGCTGGCTGCACTGCATGTGGGGCATCGGCACCATGGTGAGCCCCATGGTCATGGGCGCGGCGCTGACCCATGGAATGCACTGGACGGTCGGCTACCGGACCATTGCCCTGTTCCAGGTCCTGCTCACCGTGGTGCTGGTGGTCAGCCTGCCCCTGTGGAAGGAGCGTCGCATGGAGAGCGGCACCGAAGAAACCGCCCCGCAGGCACTGAGCTTGCGGCAGGTGTTTGCCCTGCCGGGCGCCCGGGAAGTGATGCTCTGTTTCTTCTGCTACTGTGCTCTGGAAACCACCGCCGGGCTGTGGGCCAGCAGCTATCTGACCCTGAGCCGCGGAGTGGCTGCCGAGACTGCCGCCAGCTTTGCCAGCCTGTTCTATTTGGGCATCACCGCCGGACGAGCAGCCTGTGGCTTCATCACTATGAAATTCAACGACACCCAGATGATCCGCATGGGGCAGATCATTCTGGCCGTGGGCGTAGCTGCCCTGCTGATCCCCGGCCCGCAGGCCCTTGCACTGGCCGGTCTTGTGCTGGTGGGGCTGGGCTGCGCGCCCATCTACCCCAGCATCATCCACTCCACACCGGACCACTTCGGGGCAGACAAGTCACAGGCCGTCATCGGCATCCAGATGGCCAGCGCCTATGTGGGCAACCTGACCATGCCGCCGCTGTTCGGCCTGCTGGCCAACAACATCACCCCGGCCCTGTTCCCCTTCTACCTGCTGGCGCTGCTGGTGCTCATGGTTTGCATGCACGAGCAGCTGGTGCGCAAGACCCGCCGCAGCTGATTTTTTGCCATTCTCCTTTTCGTATACAGCAAAAGGCTCCCTGTCCGGTTTCCCGGGCAGGGAGCCTGCTGTTTTCGGGCCAATTACAGGATGCGGCGGCTGATGGCATTGGCCACGGCAAACAGGTCGTCCTGTCCAATGAAGCCGAACTTTGCCTCGTGCTCATCCGCAAAGCATACGGTCAGCTGTGAGGCCTGCAGCGGGTCACCGAAGCCGGCGGTCTGGATGCCGAAGTGCAGCACCTTGCGGTAGGGCAGTACGAAGATCTCCTGCCGGGTGCCGGTCACGCCCTGCATATCCACCAGGATGATGCGGTGCGTGGTAAAAACCACCTGATCCCGCACCGTCTTGTAGGCTCCCACAACGGTCTCGCCGTCCAGCAGCAGCTTCTGTACATTTTTGCAGATGTCCTTTTCCGGAATGCGGACAAGGTTCTGCATGGGTTTGTCCCGAAATTCCATGGTCAACGCCCCTTTCTGTTTGCTTCATTGTAGCACGCGCCGCCCGGCTTTACAATACGCCCTCTCGCCTTTTGACACCGGATGTGATATACTGACACCCGGAAGAACGACATCAAATGGAAATGAGGCCCGACTTATGGAGATCATCATTCATCAGGCGATCCTGCATGTGCTGGACACCACGCTGGACGCCCCTGTGCTCAGCGGCAGCGGCATGGAAATGACCGCCGAAAAAACCGCCTACCTGCAAAACCACATCGAAAAGCTGCTGGCCAGCGACGAGATCCGCCAGTGCCGCCCACTGCCGGACTCCGCCTTCCGCAACGAGCTGGAACACAACGGCGACTTTGTGGACCTTTCCTGCCGCATTGCGGGGGTGCTGTTTGACTACATGCATGCCCACACCACCATCCCCGGGGCAGACCTTGCGGTGGTGGATTTCACCCGCGACGGCGAACCCTGGCTGGGCATCCTGAAGCTGAACTACAAGAACGGCTACACCCACTACACCGAGACGGTGGAGGGTGCCCCGGTCAACTCCATCATCCAGCAGCGGGCCTGCCTGCCCACCCAGAGCGGCAAGGTGGAGGAGGGCGCTCTGGTCAACCTGACCGACTATTCCATGCGCCTGTTGGAAAAGAAGTACGACATCGACGGCCACAAGGAGTTCTATCTCTCCACGGTGGTGTTCCAGTACACCACCGCCCAGCCGGAAAAGAAAAAGCTGCAGGCCATTCAGGAGGCCGCCGTGCAGGCCGTGCAGGAAAACTACACTGACCAGCCCCATGTGGAAGCACAGGTAGCCATGATGATCGCCAATCAGGCCGCCGACAACGACAATCAGGTGTCGGTGGAGCAGGTGCGCCGCCAGCTGGAAGAGGATTATCCTCTGGCCGCCGTGCCCTTTGACGACTATGTGGAGAAGAGCGATGTGCTGGACTACGCCCAGCAGCCGGTGACCGTGACCCCCGCCCGCATCCGCCGCATGGAGAGCCGCAGCATCCACACCGCCAACGGCATCGAGGTGAAGATCCCCACCGAGCTGCTGAACGAAGAATCCGAGGTGGAATTCCTGCACGACGCCGATGGCAGCGTGTCGCTGCTGATCAAAAATGTGATCCTGTAATTTTATCGGTCAGACCCCGTGCTCCCTCTTGCGGAGCGCGGGGTTTTGTGCTATATCTATGTTGTATTTATCGTTAAATGCAACATAGATGGAGGAACCCGCAATGGAACTCGCACAGATCACGGCCGGTCAGGTCGTCATGTTGTTTCTGCTCATGGGCACCGGCATCGCCGCTGTGAAAACCGGCGTGCTCAAACCGGAGGGCAAGCAGACCCTTTCCAACCTGCTGGTCTATCTGGTGGTGCCCGCCATGATCGTGAACTCCTACCGTATGGAGTTCAGTATGGAGATCCTGCACAACCTGCTGGCCGCTTTCGGCATGAGCCTGCTGGCCCTGCTCATCGGTACCGGCATCACGCTGGCCCTCACCGCCCGCCGCAAGGACAGCCGTACCCCCATCTTCCGGTTCGCCTGCATTTTTTCCAATGCGGCGTACATGGGTTTTCCGCTCATCTCGGCGCTGTTCGGGTCCGAGGGTCTGCTCTATGCCAGCGCCTATGTGACCGTGTTCAACATTCTGCTGTGGACCATGGGCTACGGCTTTGTGAGCGGGAGTTCCGACCCCAAAGAGGTTCTGCACAGCCTGCTGCACACACCGGTGCTGTACGCCATGGTGATCGGCCTTTGCATCTACCTGCTGCAGATCCCGGTGCCGCAGCTCATCGCCCAGCCGCTGGAGCTGATGGCCAACATGACCACCCCCCTTTCCATGGTCATCACCGGCATGCTCCTTGCCGCCGGGGACCTGGGCTGCATCGTGCGCAGCAAGCCGGTGTGGAAGCTGGCCGCCGTGCGCATGCTGCTGATCCCCGCCGTCTGCCTGGCGGTGTTCGGGCTGCTGGGCTTCCGCAGCATGACCGCACAGGTCGTTCTGCTGCTGGAGTGCTGTCCGTCGGCCGCCATCACCTCGGTGTTTGCGGTGCAGTTTGGCCACGACGAGAGCTTTGCCGCCGGCAGCGTGGTCCTGACCACCCTGCTCAGCATCGTGGCGCTGCCGCTGTGCGCACTGGTGGTCACTCTGCTGTAACGTTTTCACCTCCTGCATTTTTTATGGCCTGTTCCGGCAGACGCAAATCTCCATTTGCACGAAATTTGCCCGTTTTGCCGTCTTTCGGGCCATTTGTGGGCAGTTTTGCCAATCGTTTTTCATTTTACAATGAAATTTTATTTCATCCATGCGTTTCCATACTGAATGCCGCCCGGCGGTCTCTGCAACTTTTTATCGAAATGCAACAATAACACATGGTTTTTTGCGTTTGGATTTACTATTATAGAAGCAGACAGGTGCCCCGCTTCGCTGCGGGCATGGCACCGCTTATCCCGTGACCATCGCAAAAGGAGGATTTCTCATGATGAAGCCCATTTCCATCTGGAAGCAGGAGCTGGCTGATGGCGTGCATACTGCGCGTCTGGCATCGCTCTACTGCTGTGCTCCTGAACAGACCCCCGCACAGGCTGCCCGCTATGAGGCAGTGCTGAACGGACTGGAAGCCACCTTTGGCACCCACGCTGAGGCCGGTTTATACAGTGCCCCCGGCCGCACCGAGATCGGCGGCAATCATACCGACCACCAGCACGGCCGCGTGCTGGCCGGCAGCGTGAACATTGACATGATCGCTGCTGCCGCCCCCAACAGCCTGAACCAGCTGCGGGTACAGAGCGAGGGCTATGATCTGTGCGTCATTGACTTGGCTGACCTTGCTGCCCGCAAGGAGGAAGAAAACACCACCATGTCCCTGCTGCGCGGCGCGTGTGAAGCGTTCCGCCAGCGGGGTGCAGCCCTCTCCGGTCTGGACGTATACGTTGCTTCCAACGTGCCCAAGGGCAGCGGCGTCTCGTCCTCGGCCGCCTTTGAGGTGCTGATCGGCGTGATCCTGAACGACTGCTTCATGACCAAAAAGGTCTCCCCCATCGAGATCGCACAGATCGGCCAGTGGGCGGAGAATGTCTACTTTGGCAAGCCCTGCGGTCTGATGGACCAGATGGCTTCCAGCGTGGGCAACATCATCACCATTGATTTTGCCGACCCCGCCCACCCGGATGTGGAACCGGTGCAGGTGGACTTTTCCAAGGCAGGCCTGGCCCTGTGCATCCTGGATTCCTGTGCCGACCATGCCGACCTGACCGACGAGTACGCCGCCGTGCCCGCCGAGTGCCGCGCCGTGGCTGCCGTGTGCGGCGGTGAAGTGCTGCGGGACGTGCCCTTTGACACCTTCCTCGCAAAGCTCCCGGAGTGCCGCAGACAGTGCGGCGACCGCGCCGTGCTGCGCGCCTTCCACTTCTATGCCGACAACGACCGCGTGGCCCAGCAGGTGGCTGCCCTGCGCGGCGGTGACTTTGACGCCTTCCTGCAGCTGGTCACCGCTTCCGGCGACAGCAGCTGGGAGTACCTGCAGAACGTGATCCCCGCCGGGTACAAAGAGCATCAGGAAATGGGCGTGACCATTGCGGCCGCCAAGCATTACCTGCAGGGCAAGGGTGCCGTGCGTGTGCACGGCGGCGGCTTTGCCGGTACGGCACAGGCCTTTGTGCCGGTGGACATGCTGGCCGACTTCAAAGCACACATGGAAGCCATCCTCGGTGAGGGCCGCTGCCATGTGCTGAGCATCCGTCCGGAAGGAGGCGCTGTGCTGTGATCTCCACTGCCATTCAGCAGCTCGTCAACTATGGTCTGGACACCGGTCTGATCCTGCCCGATGACGAGATCTACATCCGCAATCAGCTGCTCATGACCATGCAGCTGGACGACTTTACCGCCCCCGAGGGTGAGGTGTGCTACACCGACCTGGAAAGCATCCTGAAAACGCTGGTGGACGATGCCGTGGCCCGCGGCGTGTGTGCCGACAACAGCACCGCACGCGACCTGTTCGACACCAAACTCATGGGCGTGCTGACGCCGCGTCCCAGCATCGTGCGCGCCAACTTTGAGGAGCGCTACGAGAACGAGGGCCCGCAGGCCGCCACCGACTGGTTCTATAAGTTCAGCCAGGACACGGATTATATCCGCCGCTACCGCATCAAGCGGGACCTGAAGTGGGTGACCAAGACGCCTTACGGTGATCTGGACATCACCATCAACCTTTCCAAGCCGGAAAAGGACCCCAAGGCCATCGCCGCTGCCAAGCTGGCCCCCCAGAGCGCCTACCCCAAGTGCCAGCTGTGCGCCGAGAACGAGGGCTATGCGGGCCGCATGAACCATCCCGCCCGCGAGAACCACCGCATCATCCCGCTGACCATCAACGACAGCGCCTGGAACCTGCAGTACAGCCCCTATGTGTACTACAACGAACACTGCATCGTGTTCAACAACCAGCACACTCCCATGAAGATCGAGCGGGCCACCTTCCGCAAGCTGCTGGATTTTGTGGGCCTGTTCCCCCACTATTTCGTGGGCAGCAACGCTGACCTGCCCATCGTGGGCGGCAGCATCCTGAGCCACGACCACTTCCAGGGCGGCCACTATGAATTTGCCATGGCCAAGGCCCCCATCGAAAAGGCATGGGCGTTCCCCGGCTTTGAGGACGTGGAGGCCGGCATCGTACACTGGCCCATGAGCTGCATCCGCCTGACCTGCGAGGATGATGAGCGTCTGGTGGAGCTGGCCGACAAGATTCTGACCGCCTGGCGCAGCTACACGGATGAGAGCTGCTTCCTCTTTGCCGAGACCGACGGCGAGCCCCACAACACCATTACCCCCATTGCCCGCATGCGGGATGGCAAATACCAGCTGGATCTGGTGCTGCGCAACAACATCACCACGCCGGAACACCCGCTGGGCGTGTTCCACCCCCATGCCAAGCTGCACCACATCAAAAAGGAGAACATCGGCCTTATCGAGGTCATGGGTCTGGCCGTGCTGCCCAGCCGCCTGAAGCAGGAGCTGTTTGATCTGGCAGACGTGCTGGTAGCCCGCACCCCCGTCAGCGAGTACCCCGAGACACTGCAGAAGCACGCGGAATGGGCGCAGGACATTCTGGCCCGTCACCCGGAGCTGAACGGCGACACCGTGCACCTCATCCTGCAGGATGAGGTGGGCCAGGTGTTCGCGCAGGTGCTGGCCGATGCCGGTGTGTACAAGCTGGACGAAGCCGGTCGTGCCGGGTTCGTGCGGTTCCTTGCCAGCGTAAAATAACCTCAAAACATCACAGGCCCCGCCGCAGATCTCATCGGCGGGGCCTTGCCATACAAGGAGGAAACGTTTATGCCTTATACTCTGGAAGTCTGCGTGGACAGCACGGCCAGTGCTCTGGCCGCAAAGCGCGGCGGAGCCGACCGACTGGAACTGTGTGCCGACCTGGTGATCGGCGGCACCACCCCCAGCCTTGCCCTGCTGCGGCAGGTCAAAGCCGAGACCGGACTGCCGGTGCGGGCACTGCTGCGTCCCCGCTTTGGTGATTTCTGCTACGACCACTATGAGCTGGCCCAGATGGAGCAGTCGGCCGCAGAGCTGGTGGAAGCCGGGGCGGACGGCATCGTCACCGGCGTGCTCACCCCGGACGGCGTACTGGATGTAGACGCCCTGCGTCCCATCTACGCTGCTGCCCGCCGGGCGGCAGCAGCTGCAGGCCGCCCCGTTGCCTGCACCTTGCACCGTGCCTTTGACGTCTGCCGGGACCCCTTTGCCGCGCTGGCCGCCGCAAAGGAACTGGGCCTTGCCACCATCCTTACCAGCGGGCAGGCCGCCAGTGCGCCGCAGGGAGCTGAGCTGCTGCGCCAGCTGGTGGAAGCCGCCGGGAGCGATGTGGAAATTCTGGTGGGTGCCGGCGTCTCCGCGGGCAATCTCCCGGCGCTGGCCGCCCAGACCGGTGCCCGGGCGTTCCACCTCTCCGGCAAGCAGGTGCTGGACAGCCGCATGACCTTCCGCCGGGAAGGCGTGCCTATGGGCCTGCCGGGCTTTTCGGAGTTTGAACTGTGGCAGACCAGCGAAACCAATATCCGTGCCGCGCGTAAGGCGCTGAATGCCCTGTAAAAATCGCCCTCACGCAGAAACGGCCTCTCCTTTCGGAGAGGCCGTTTCTCGTTACAATGCCGGTGCTTCGTTGTCCTCATAACCGACCATCAGGCCGCCCAATTCGGCATAGTAGCTGCACAGGCCGCCGCAGGGGCTCACATCCACCTGCGCCCCCGGGAACACCGCGTGCAGCATCTTTTTCAGCCGGTCGGCGGCGTCAGGGTTGCCGCAGTGGGCAATGTGTACCCGGCCGGAGACAAAACCGCGGCCCTTCATTTCCAGCACGATGCGTTCCAGTGCGCCGTGTTCGCCGCGGGTCTTGCACAGCACCTCCAGCTCCCCCGCCTCACTGGCCTGCCCGATGACCCGGATGCCCAGCATCCGCGCCACGGCAGCTACCGCCGGTTTTACGCGGCCGTTGCGGGCGAGGTTGGCCAGCGATTCCAGCGAGAACAACAGGTGCGTGTGCCGGTGATAGGCCAGAATCTTCTCGGCGGCATCATCAAAGGCACAGCCCGCCTGCACCAGCGCCGCCAGACGCTCGGCCAACAGGCGGCATTCCGGCCCGGCCGACAGGCTGTCCAGCACGAACACGCGGGCACCTTCGTGCTCCTGCCGGTATTCCTCGGCGGCCAGCTGGGCCGCGTTATAGCTGCCGGACAGCGTGCCCGTGATGGTGACCACGAACACTTCCTCCGCGCCCTCGTAGGCCGCCAGCCAGTCGGCCACATTGGGGCAGGATGTGCCGGTCTTGCCCTTATAGCTGCGCAGGGTCTGGGCCATACCGACCGCATCCAGTTCTGCCGTGTCCAGATATTCCCCATCGTCGGTCACGATTTTCAGCGGCACACAGGCAAAGTCCACCCCGCTGAGGGTATACAGGTTGGAGGAAGAGTCCACAACGATCTTGGTTTTCATACAGTACATCTCCAGTTTTATCGTTCAGCGGCGGACAGCCCGCCGGGCTTATTCGGTTTCTTGTGGACATCTTATCAGTTTTTTTAAAACCTGTCAAGCCGTTTTCATCATTTGATAAAAAGTTTTCATATTCCCGTTGACCGCTTCCATTTTTTGCGTTATACTGAAAACCAAAAGCCCCCCTCACCCGCTGAACAGAAAGCATGATCCACTATGAATGATGAAACCAAGCGCCGCGTTGCGGCCTGCGCCGCCGGGTTTGCCCTGCCCCGGTACCGCGACCTCCCTGCCGTAGGGCTGTATCTGGACCAGACCGTGCAATATGTCAACGCCTGCTTCCGCACCTTCTGCGGGGTGGAGCTTACCCCGTCCATGGTGAGCAACTACGTCAAAAAAGGCATTCTGAGCCACCCGGTCAAAAAGAAATACACCCGTGACCAGATCGCTTCCCTGCTGTACATCGTGGTCTCCAAAACAGTCCTCTCGATGGAAAACATCGAGACCCTGTTCAAAATGCAGAAGGCCTATTGTTCCGCCGGGGCCGCCTACGACACCTTCTGTGAGGAGCTGGAGCGCTGCCTGCCGTTCGTGTTCGGCTGTACCCGTGCCCTGCCCGAGCCGGACCCGGATGCCGCTGACGAAAAGCTGCTGCTGCGCAGCACCATTCTGGCCGCTGCCAACAAGATGTATCTGGACTGCTGCTTTGACGCTTTGCGGCAAGAGCAGGCCCTGTGGGAGGATATTCTGCCGGACCTGGCGTAACAACAAAAAAAGACCGTGCTCTCCTTTCCGGAAAGCACGGTCTTTTGTATTTTTTGCAGATTCAGGCAGATCAGGTGTCCTGCAGCTCGCCGCGGCTGGCGGCCTTCAGGTAGGCAAAGATGAAACCATCCAGATCGCCGTCCATCACGGCGTCCACATTGCCGGTCTCGTAGTTGGTGCGGTGATCCTTGACCATGGTGTAGGGCATGAACACATAGCTGCGGATCTGGTGACCCCAGGCGATCTCGTTCTGCACGCCCTTGATGTCGTCGATCTTATCCATGTGCTGCTGCTTGGCGATCTGATACAGCTTTGCCTTCAGCATTTCCATGGCGTAGTCACGGTTCTGGAACTGGCTGCGCTGGGTCTGGCAGTTGACCACGATGCCGGTGGGCTTGTGGATCAGACGCACTGCGGAAGAAGTCTTGTTGATGTGCTGGCCGCCGGCACCAGAAGAACGGTACACCTGCATCTCGATGTCCTCGGGGCGGATGTCCACCTGGATGGTGTTGTCCAGCTCGGGCATCACTTCCAGCGAAGCAAAGCTGGTCTGGCGGCGGGCATTGGCGTCAAAGGGCGACACACGCACCAGGCGATGCACGCCGTTCTCGCTCTTGAGCAGGCCGTAGGCGTTGGCGCCCTTGACCATCATGGAAGCGCTCTTCAGGCCGGCTTCGTCGCCGTCCTGATAGTCCAGCACCTCTACGGTCATGCCGTGGGCCACGGCCCACTTGTTGTACATGCGGTACAGCATCTCGGCCCAGTCCTGTGCTTCGGTGCCGCCGGTACCGGCGTGGAAGGTAAGGATGGCGTTGCTGTGGTCATACTCGCCGTTCAGCATGGTCATGAGCTGCAGCTCATCCACAGCCTTGCCTACGGCGTTCACAGCCTCTTCGGCTTCGGGGATCATGGCGGGGTCGTACTCCTCGTCCAGCATCTCGATCATGGTCTCGGCGTCATCGTACAGGCCCTGCAGCTTTTCAAAACGGCTCAGCTTGCCCTTCAGGTCGCCCACCTCATCAAACACCTTTTTGCTCAGGT
>ERZ1034626.2280-NODE-2280-length-11618-cov-5.706737_pt1 | contig 11618 bp, 8 predicted proteins | sample MGYA00520652_ERZ1034626 | MGnify/ENA primary metagenome ERZ1034626 (study PRJEB33766, sample SAMN09781765) | gut metagenome | biome: gut microbiome | host: Homo sapiens | place: Madagascar | study: EMG produced TPA metagenomics assembly of the PRJNA485056 data... | reverse complement strand
CGAGCCGCGGGTTGATCTGCGCGAGCCAGCGGCGGTGGTCGATGCCGTTGGTGACATTCTTGAACTTCTCCGGCTCCATCGCGCACTGGTATTTAAAAACGTCGTTTCGCAGGATGTCCGAGTGCAGAGCGCTCACGCCGTTCACGGCCATGCCGCCCGCGATGCACAGGTTTGCCATGCGGACCTGGCCGTCCCAGATGATGGCCAATTCACGCGTTTTGGCCTCGTCGTGGTAGTAGTTTTCGATTTTTTCCTGATAGCGGCGCGCGATCTCGGTGATGATCGTCCACACGCGCGGCAGAAGCGACTGCATCAACTCCTGCGGCCAGCGCTCCAGCGCCTCGGAAAGCACCGTGTGGTTCGTGTAAGCGACGGAGTGCGTCGTGATGTTCCACGCCGTGTCCCAGTCGAGGCCCGCATCATCCATCAGGACGCGCATGAGCTCGGGGATAACGAGCGCGGGGTGCGTGTCGTTGATCTGGATGACATTCTTTTCGTGGAAATTCGTGGCCGTGCCGTAGACCTCGATGTGCTTGCGCACGATGGACTGCACGGTCGCGGAGACGAAGAAGTACTGCTGCTTTAAGCGCAGGCTCTTCCCCTCGGGATGGTTGTCCTCGGGATAGAGCACCTTCGCGATGGTCTCGGCCATCGCGTGCTGCTCCTGCGCGCGCAGATATTCGCCCTGTGAAAAGAGCGACATGTCGAGCGGCACGGGAGACTTTGCATCCCAAAGGCGCAGTGTGTTCACATGATCCGTGCCGTAGCCCGCGATCTCCATATCGCAGGGGATAGCCAGCACCTCGGTCGCGCCCTCGGGCACAACATGCAGCCGCCCGTCGTCCCAGAACTGGCGGACCGTGCCGCCGAAGCAGACGGTCTCGGTCTCCTGCGGCTTGGGCAGCAGCCACGCGCCGCCGAGGTCCTTCCAGTTGTCCGGCAGCTCGACCTGCTGGCCGTCGACGATGCGCTGGCGGAAAATGCCGAGCTCATAGCAGATGGAATAGCCCGCGGCGGGGATGTCGAGCGTCGTCATCGAGTCGAGATAGCACGCGGCCAAGCGGCCGAGGCCGCCGTTGCCGAGACCCGCGTCGGGCTCGCTTTCAAAGATGTCCGCTGCGCGGAAGCCCAGCTCGTCGAGCGCTTCGGTCAGAATTTCGCCGACGCCTAAATTGAACGCGTTTTTCATCAGGCTGCGGCCCATCAGAAATTCCATCGACAGGTAGTGCACCTGACGGCGGTGTTCCTCGCGGGTCTCGCGCATGGTGTCCACGCTGCGCTCGGCCATCACGTCGCGCAGGACAAGGGCGCTCGCGCGCATCATCTGCGCGTCGCTCGCCTCCTCCACGGTGCTGCCGAAGCTGACCTTCAGCTTTTCGCACAGCGCGTCTTTCATTTTCTTCACAGAGTCAATGGTCATAGATCGTTTTCCTTTTCTTTATCGGCAGATGGATTCGTAAATGTTGCGGTATTCCTGCGCCGAGCGCGTCCAGCTGAAATCTGCGGTCATGCCGCGCTGCTGGAGCATCGCGTAGGCGCCCTTGTTGTCATGGTAAAGGTCAATGGCCTCGCAGATCACGTGGCACATGTCGCCAGCGTTGTAGTTGGCAAAGGTGAAGCCGTTGCCCTGTCCGTTCCAGGCTTCATACGCGTGGACAGTGTCCTTTAATCCGCCGGTCTCGCGCACGATGGGCACCGCGCCGTAGCGCATCGCGATCATCTGCGAGAGCCCGCACGGCTCGCTCTTCGACGGCATCAGGAAGAGGTCTGCGCCCGCGTAGATCTGCATGGCGAGCTGCTCGGAATAGCCGAGGTAGACGGCCATGCGTCCGCCGTAGCGCTGCTTGGCGTACTCAAAAAACGTCTCGTACTTCGCGTCGCCCTTGCCGAGCACGACGAACTGTACGTCCTTGCCCATAAATGCGTCGAGCGTTTCGCACACAAGGTCGAGCCCCTTGTGGGAGACAAGGCGCGTGACCATCGCAAGGATGGGCGTGTCGGGCCGTTCCTGCAATCCCAGCACACGCTGGAGCGCTGCCTTGTCCTTCTTCTTTCCGGCAAGGTCATCGGGCGAATACGCCGCTGCGAGGCTCTTGTCGCGCGACGGGTCATAGCGCTGCATGTCGATGCCGTTGAGCACGCCGTGGAGCTTGCGCGCGTTCATGCTCATCACGTTTTCCAGCCCGTGGGCAAAGTACGCGTACTTGAGCTCCTGCGCGTAGGTCGGGCTCACGGCGGTCACGGCGTCCGCCGTGACGATCGCGCCCTTTAAAAGGTTCACATCGCCGCCGAATTCGATCGTGCCGCCGTCGAACCAGCCATGGTCCAGGCCGAACAGGTCTTCGACCGTGCGGCTGCCGTAGCGGCCCTGATATTCGATATTATGCACCGTAATGACGGTTCGGATTCCCTTATAAAAGTCGTCGCGCACGGCTTCATCCCTGATGTAGATGGGCACAAGCGCGCTCTGCCAGTCGTTGCAGTGGACAACGTCGGGCTTTTGCGGCAGGGACTTGAGCAGTTCCGTCACCGCGCGGGAGAAAAAGCCAAAGCGCTCGCCGTCGTCATAGTAGCCGTAGAGCTCGCTGCGGCGGAAATACGTCTCATTGTCGACAAAGTACCACGTGACGCCGTCGCGCTCGAGCGAAAAGAGCCCGCAGTAGACGCTGCGCCACGCAAGGCGCACGAACGTCCACTTTTCAAAGTGGAGCTGCTCGCCCCACTTGTCCTTCACGCGCTCGTAAAGCGGCAGGATGACGCTCACGCGGTCTCCGTTTGCCGCGAGCGCCTGCGGAAGGCTGCCGGCCACGTCGGCAAGGCCGCCCGTCTTGCAAAAGGGGACCGCCTCGCTCGTCACATACAAAATGTTCATCTGCAAGCTCCTTTCTTCTGTTTGCTGCTTTTATACAATGCTGCCCTTGCTCACGGCAAGCGGGTAGCTCCCGTGTCCGATCAGCGTGCCGCCGCGGCGGATGTGGACGTCCTTGTCGGCGATGACGCAGCCGAGCGTCACGCCGTCCTCCACCACGGTATTCTTAAAGAGGATGCAGTTTTTGACTTGGCTCCCCTTGCCGACCTTGACGCCCGGGAAGAGGATGCTCCCCTCTACGTTGCCCTCGATCTGGCAGCCGTCGGCGATCAGCGAATTGACACAGCGCGAGTCTGGCGCGATGTACGACGCCGCCTCGTCATCCTCTTTAGCGAGGATGGGCCGCTCGGCACACAGGAGCTCGGAACGGATGGCGGGGTCTAAGAGCTGCATGCTGCGCTCATAGTATTCCTGCACCGTGCGCAGCTGCGCGGCAAATCCGTCCCACAGGAAAGCGCGCAGGTCGAGCTTGTCGCCCATGGCGCAGAGCACATCGCTGCGAAAGCTGTATTTGTCCTGCGCGGCGCACTCGTCCACAAGGGAGATAAGAAGGTCGCGGCTCAGAAGGTAGATCTCCAGACTGCGGCAGCCGCTCGCCTTGTGCGGCGCGCAGCGCGTCTCGGTGATGCGGCCCGCTTCGTTGACGGTGAAATACGTGGCGTTTTCCACAAACTGGCCGCTCTCGGTGCAGACGCAGGTGATGTCCGCGCCGCTTTCGATGTGCGCGTCCAGCACCTTCTGCAGCGGCAGATTGATGATAAGGTCGCTGTCGGACAGGACGACGTACTTCTGCCGGATCTCGTGCAGGTACGACCGCACGCCCGAGAGCGCCTCCATCTTGCCGCGGAATTCCTCCACGCCGAACTTGCGCGCGTCGGCAAAGGGCGGCAGCAGCTTGAGACCGCCGTTCTTGCGCGCCATGTCCCACGTCTTGCCGCTGCCGATGTGGTCGAGCAGGCTTTGATAGTTGCCGTGCAGCACAACGCCGACGTCTGTGATGCCCGCGCCCGCCATGTTGGAGAGCATGAAGTCGACCACGCGGTAGCGCCCGCCGAACGGCACAGAGCCGGGCATGCGCGCTTCGGTCAGCTCGCGAAGGCCGGGAGCCTTTTCATAGGCAAAGATGATGCCGTGCAGTCCGTTCATCGTACCGTCTCCTTTCCGTCCACGCTGCGCATGCGGTTGGCAGGCAGCACATAGTCATCCGCGACCGCCGCGCCGGGGCCGAGCACCGTGATGCCCCACTGCTCCGGCGGCACCGCCTCGGGCGGCGCGCCGACAAAGGCGTGCTCGCCGACGACGCCGTTCTCGCCGATGATGGCGTAGGAGACGCGCGCGTCCTTTTTGACGACCGCGCCGGGCATCAGGATGGAGTACTGGACGCTTGCGCCCTCCTCCACCGTGCAGCGCTCAGAGAGGACGGAGTTCTCCGCCTCGCCCTCGACCGTGCAGCCGCGCGCGACGACGCTGTGCTCCACGTGCGCGTTGACGCCTAAGTACGCCGGCGGCGCGGAGACGGAGCGGCCATAGATCGGCCAGTCCTTTTCGAGAAGATCAAGTCCGCTGCCGGTCGCGAGCATATCCATGTTCGCATCCCAAAGAGAGTCGAGCGTGCCAACGTCCTTCCAGTAGCCGGAGAAGCGGTACGCCGCCATCTTTTCCCCGTTTTGCAGCATCTTGGGGATGATGTTTTTGCCGAAGTCGTTGCTGCTCGCCTCGTCGCTCTCGTCCTCGATGAGGTATTGACGCAGCTTTTTCCACGTGAAGACGTAAATGCCCATCGACGCGAGGTTGCTCTTGGGATGCGCGGGCTTTTCCTCGAATTCCGTGATCGTGTCGTTTTCGTCCACGTTCATGATGCCAAAGCGCGGCGCATCCTCCCAGGGCACCTCCATAACGGAGATGGTACAGTCCGCGCCCGCTTTTTTGTGGTGGGCGAGCATCTTGGCGTAATTCATCTTGTAGATGTGGTCGCCCGAGAGGATGAGCACATACTCGGGGTCGTACATGTCGACAAAGCCGATGTTCTGGAAGATGGCGTTGGCCGTGCCCTTATACCACGACGCACCGCCCGCGCTCTGATACGGCGGCAGGATGTGCACGCCGCCGTCCGCGCGGTCGAGATCCCACGGCTGGCCCGAGCCGATGTAGCGGTTGAGCTCCAGCGGGCGGTACTGCGTCAGAACGCCGACGGTGTCGATGCCAGCGTTGGCGCAGTTTGAGAGCGGAAAGTCAATGATGCGGAACTTGCCGCCAAACGGCACGGCGGGCTTCGCCATATTCTCCGTGAGCACGTAGAGACGGCTGCCCTGGCCGCCGGCAAGCAGCATGGCGATACATTCTTTCTTCACGCTTGTTCTCTCCTCCTTGTTTCGTTGCCGTCCGGTCACACCTCGGGCGGCTCGTTGGTTTTCTCCTCTTCCTGCCATTCGCCCTCGCCCGCGAAGAACACCGCGCCGAGCGGCGGGATGGTCACGCACAGCGAGCAGGGCTTGCCGTGCGAGGGGATGGACTCGGTCAAAAGCTCTCCTTCGTTGCGCCAGTCGCCCGTGCCGCCGTATGCGGGAAGGTCGGTGGTAAACACCTCGCGGTACGTCTTTTTCGGCGGGACGCCGAAGCGGTAGTCCGCGCGCCCGACGGGCGAGAAGTTGACCGCCGCGATGAGCTCGCGCCCTTTCCGGTCGCGCCGGACGAAGACGACGACGTTGTTGTGGTTGTCGTCGGCGACGAGCCACTCAAAGCCCTCCCACGAAAAGTCAATGTCCCAAAGTGGGCTCTGCGACAGGTAAAAGCGGTTGATGTCCTTGAAAAACCGCTGGGTCTGCTGATTTTCTTTATTTTCGAGCAAATACCAGTCGAGCTGCGAGGCAAAATCCCACTCGTGCCACTGGCCCAGCTCCGCGCCCATGAACGTGAGCTTCTTGCCCGGATGGGCGAGCAGGTACGCCGTAAACGCGCGCACCCCCGCCAGCTGCTGCCAGTCGTCGCCCGGCATCTTGCCGCGAAGCGAGCCCTTCATGTGCACGACCTCGTCGTGCGAGATCGGCAGGACGAAATTCTCCGAAAAGGCGTACATCAGCGAGAACGTGATGTCCTTGTGGTGGAACTGGCGGAACCAGGGGTCAAGCTTCAAATAGTGGCACATGTCGTTCATCCAGCCCATGTTCCACTTGAGGTTGAAGCCGAGGCCGCCATCCTTGGCGGGCCGTGTGACGAGCGGCCACGCGGTCGACTCCTCCGCGACCATCAGCGCGTTCGGGTCGACGGAAAACGCCATCTCGTTGAGCGCGCGCAGGAAGTCGATGGCCTCTAAATTCTCGTGCCCGCCGTTGATGTTTGGCGTCCAACGGCCATTTTCGCGGCCATAGTCGAGGTACAGCATCGACGCGACCGCGTCCACGCGCAGGCCGTCCACATGGAACTCGCGCAGCCAGAACGCAGCAGAGGAAAGGAGAAAGCTCTTCACCTCGCCGCGGCCATAGTCGAACACACGCGTTCCCCAGCCCTCGTGCTCGCGCTTATTGGGGTCGGCGTATTCGTAGCAGGGCGTGCCGTCAAAGTCGATGAGGCCGTGCGCGTCCTTGCAGAAGTGCGACGGCACCCAGTCTAAAATGACGGAAATGCCCTTTTGGTGCAGATGGTCGACAAAGTACATAAAGTCCCTGGGCGTGCCGTAGCGCGACGTTGCGGCAAAATAGCCGGTGCACTGATAGCCCCAGGAATCGTCAAGCGGATACTCGGTGACGGGCATGAGCTCGACGCAGTTGTAGCCAAGGTCCAGAACGTGATCCGCCAGCTCGCGCGCGAGCGTGCGGTAGTCGTAAAAATCGCCGTTTTCGTGCCGCCGCCATGAGCCGAGGTGGACCTCGTAAATGTTGAGCGGCGAGCGGTCGAGGGGTGCCTTTGCGCGGCTCGCGCGCCATTCGTCATCCCCCCAGCGGTAGCCGCCGAGGTCATAGAGCTTGCTGGCCGTACCGGGGCGGGTCTCGGCGTGGAAGGCGTAGGGGTCGGCCTTGAGGACCGTTTCGCCCGATTGTGCCGTCACGGCGAACTTGTAGGTATCGTAGCGCTTGAGGGACGGCACAAAACACTCCCAGAAACCGTCCGCGTTCTTTTCCATCGGGTGGGCGTAGCCGTTCCAGCCGCAGAAATCGCCCACAACGGACACATGCGCGGCGTTCGGCGCCCAGGTGCGGAAGACGTAGCCGTCTTTCCCCGACCGCCGCGTGCGGTGCGCGCCGAGATAGCGGTAGGCCTCGCTGTTCGTGCCGCCGTAAAAGGCTGCGGCGTCAAATCGTCTGCCGGTTTGTTTCATGCCTCTTGTCCTTTCTCCTCATAGAGCGTATGAGAGCGGCGCAGCACCTTATTCCTCATCCGGTGCGCGCTGCACTGCCGCGCCGCCGAGGCCGAAATCGTCCTCCACGCTCGCCGTGTCGCGGCGGAGCATATTTTCCATCACGCGGATATCGCTGTCGATGTCCATCGCCTCGTTGCGGTACAAATCGTCGAGCTGCTTGTCAAAGCCCTTGATGAGGGCATCCATCGTCTCTTCGATGCGCTCCTGCGCGCGGGAGAGATTCTCGCCCTCGATGCCCGCCTCTTCAAACTTGGCGTAGCTGTCAAGCAGCTTGAGCGTCGTGGGCAGGTAGTAATTGAGGAACGTCGCGGCCTGCTGCTGCTTTTCGGGATGCTCCTCGACCTCGCGGAAAATTTTGCCCGCAACGGTCTCGAGATGGTCGATCTTCTCGCTCAGCACGGGGTCGGCGATGCGGTCGTTGGCCGAGCGGATGGCGCGCAGTGCGCCCGCATAGCCCTCGTTGGCCTCCTTGGGCGTGACGTTTTCCTTTTTCGCGGTCGCATTCGCGTAGTCGGCAAAGGCGTCGGCGCTGCGGAAGAAGATGCCGCGGCCGCTGTCTAAGTACGCGCCCGCGCCGAGCAGACCCTTTTCGACCATGTAGTCAAGGTCACTCTCGATCTTTTTGCGGCTCTTGCCCGTCACGGCGCAGAGTTCGTCCACAGCAATGTGGCTGCGCTTGCCCATCACGGCAAGGTAGCGCGCGACACGCGCGCTGCGGCGCTTCATCCGCTGCCCGGCGACGAGCATGGCAACGCCGCCGGCAAAAAAGCCGCACATAGGGAAAAGCTCTTCCATCATGTAGGAATACCAGCCGTAGGCGATGACCTCGCCCAGCATGGTCACAAGGCTGATACCAAAGATCGCAGTGATGGCAGCGCCCACGATCGAGAGGATGCGGGAGGTCTTGTCCGAAGCCTTCGGCGCGCGGTTCATCTGCTTCGCCGTCTTCACCACGGACTTTTCCACCTTGCTGCGCGAGGAAACGTTTGCATTCGGGCTTGTGGACGTGTGCATGCCGCCGCGCGAGGAATTCACCTTCTTCGGCTTGTCCGAGAGCTTGGAGATGAGCGCGATGAGGCCGATGGGCCACAGGCCGAAGGCAAACAGCGCCGCGATCAAAATCCAGCCGCCGACGTCGACATCGTTCTTTTTCTTCGTTTTTCCGCCGCTCTCGTCAAAGCGGAACGAACCGGTCTCGGGATCGTATTCAAAATCCTTGCTCATTTATCTGTTCTCCTTTTTCTTGCCCGCTCTCGCGGCGCGCTCGCGCTCAAAGTCGACGATCTTCGTCTTTTTACCTGTCTTTTCGTCCAGCACATAGAGCGTATTGAGCTGGGATTTTAGGTTTGCCTTCACCGAGTCGATGTAGTCGCGGCGCAGCTGCGCCTGCTCCTCCTTCTCCTCGTCGGTCAAGCCTTCAGCTTTGGCCTTGTGCGCCAGCGCGTTGATGCGCGCGATCTTTTCATCCATCGTCATTGTTTGATTCTCCTTACAGGTATCGGTGCAGAAGCAGCGCCGTTCTTCCTTTTTTACTCAGGCCGCCGACCTCGGCGACCTCGAACTTGCCGAGGCCGCGGGCGGAGATCACATCCCCCTGCGCGACGGGGGCGTCGCTCTTGAGCGTTTCGCGGTAGTTGAGCTGCACGCGGCCCGAGGAAATGAGCTCCTGCGCCTTGCCGCGGCTCATCGAAAAGCCGCTCGCCGCCACCGCGTCGAGCCGCAGCGTCGAGACCGTGTCGCGAATCTCCTTGACCTTGAGCTCGGGGACGCTCAAGTCTGAAAGCTCGATCTCGCTGACCGAGAGCTTCACGCGCCCCGCGCTCGTCACGTTTTGCAGCAGATACGGCGCGATATCGCGCGAGACGATCAAATCGCACGAGCCCTCCGACACCAAAATGTCGCCGAGCTTTTCGCGCGTGACGCCCTGCGCCATCAGCGAGCCGAGAAAGTCGCGGTGCGTCAGCGTATCTTCCTTGCGATACGTGCAGCGGAGCGCCGTCATGTACTCGCTCTCGTCGGCCTCCTCCTGCCAGTCGGGCAGAAAGAGGAGCATTCTCCGCTCCGCGCGCTCAAATCCACCGCAGAAGGCGCAGCCGTCATGAATGGCGGCGGCGTGCAGTAGGTCCTGCGCGCTGCGCTGCTCAGCGGGGCTCAAAAAGTCCGTCGCCGACGGGATATTGCGGTTTCTGCTCTGCTCACACTTGTCCAGAATGTGCGCCAGCAGCACGCGCTCATCGCCATTGCGCGCGGCGCGATCCAAAAGCTGCCGTCTGTCCATCATGCTTTCCCATTCTGCGTGCGCCAGAGGGACGCATACTCGCCGTTTTGCGCGAGCAGCGCCTCGTGGCTGCCCTGCTCGGCGATGCGGCCATTCTCGACGACGAGGATGCGGTCGGCCGAGCGGATGGTCGAGAGGCGGTGTGCGATCACAAGCGTCGTGCGCCCGCGCGCGAGCTCGTCGAAGGCGTGCTGGATTTTGACCTCTGTCACGCTGTCGAGCGCGCTCGTCGCCTCGTCCAGAATGAGGATGGGCGGGTTTTTGAGGAAGATGCGCGCGATGGACACGCGCTGCTTCTGTCCGCCGGAGAGCATCGTGCCGCGCTCGCCGACATAGGTGTCGAAGCCGTGCGGCATGGCCATGATATCATCGTAAATCTCCGCGCGCTTCGCCGCTTCGACGATCTCCTCGTCCGTCGCGTCGGGGCGGCCATAGCGGATATTCTCGCGCACCGTGTCGGCAAAGAGGAACACATCCTGCTGCACGATGCCGATGGCGCGGTGAAGAGACGACTGCGTAAGAGAGCGCACATCTTCCCCGTCGATACGGATCGCGCCCTCGCTCACCTCGTAAAAGCGCGGGATGAGCTGGCAGAGCGTCGACTTGCCTCCGCCGGAGGGGCCGACGATGGCGAGCATCTCGCCAGGCCTTATATGCACGCTCACGTCGTGGAGCACGCCTTCATTCTCCTCGCCCTCGTAAGAAAAGCTCACATGGTCGACGTCGATCTCGCCGCGGCAGTGTTCGAGCTCCTTCGCGTCCGGTGCGTCCTTGAGCGCGGACTCGACGCGCATGAGTGCCGTGAAGCGCTCAAGACCTGCAAAGCCACGAGCAAAAATCTCAGAGAAATTCGCGAGCTTTCGCACGGGGTTGATGAACGTTGCGATGTAAAGGGAAAACGTGATGAGGTCAATGTAGTTCATCTCGCCGCGCATGATGAGATAGCCGCCCACCGTGATGACGGCGGCGGAGAGCAGCGTCATAAAAAATTCCATCGTCGCGTTGAACACACCCATCTCGTGGTGGAATTTGCGCTTGGAGACCTTGAATTCCTCGTTCGCCGCGTTGAATTTGTCGATCTCCTCTTCCTCGTTGGCAAAGGCGCGCGCCGTGCGGATGCCGGAGAGCGACGACTCGATGCCGACGTTGATGGCGGCGGTCTTCTGCTTTTCGTTGCGCGAAGCCGCGCCCATCTTGCTGCGGCGCGACATGATAACGGCGATAAACACCGGCAGAATGCACGCCACCACAAGGGCAAGCCGCCACTCGATGGAGAACATGATAACAAGCGCGCCGATGATCGTCAGCGTGGAGATGAGCAGGTCCTCCGGCCCGTGATGAGCAAGCTCCGTGATCTCGAAGAGGTCGCTCGTCAGCCGGCTCATGAGCTGACCCGTGCGGTTATGGTCAAAAAAGCTGACGTCCAGCTCCTGCACGTGAATGAAGAGGTCGCGGCGGATGTCCGCCTCCACCAGAATGCCGAATGTGTGTCCCCAGTAGGAAATGACATAGTATAAAAGCGCGCGCACAATGAACGCCGCCATCATCACGCCCATCACGATAAAAAACGTGCGGTACTGCTGATTCGGCAAAAGGTCGTACATCGACTTGCGCGTCACGAGCGGGAAGGCGAGATCGATGAGCGCAACGACCGTCGCGCAGACAAGGTCCAGGATAAACAGGCCGCGGTGCGGCTTGAAGTAGGTGAAGAGAATGGAAAGCGGCTTTTTCTGCTGAAATTCACGGGTCGTCATATGGTCGATAGCTCCTGCAAATACTTTTTCAAGGTAATTGTAGCACAGGCGGGCAGTGCTTGCAAGGAAAGCCGCCCCTTTTTGCGCAAAAAAAGAACGGTCTTTTGACCGTTCTTTTTCTCTTTACTTGATGCGCACCGTGATGGTCAGCACCGCGCCGCCAACGGTGGCCGTCACGGTCGTGGTACCCACCTTGGCAGGCGTGATCAAGCCGTCCGCCGAGATGGACAGGACGCTCGCGTCCGCCACCGCCCAGGTCGCGGCCGCGTCCGTGCCGGAAACGCTCAGGCGGATGGTCTCGCTCGGCTTGATCGTGCAGTCAAAGTTGCCGTTCGCGTCCTTGGGCAGCGTCGTGCCGAC